>ERZ773187.1310-NODE-1310-length-19528-cov-21.352180_pt1 | contig 19528 bp, 14 predicted proteins | sample MGYA00511242_ERZ773187 | MGnify/ENA primary metagenome ERZ773187 (study PRJEB29015, sample SAMEA2737744) | human gut metagenome | biome: human gut; feature: human-associated habitat; material: faeces | place: China | collected 2012 ... | reverse complement strand
TGGTGCACGGCGGCGGCCCCGCCATCAACGAGATGCTCAAGAAGGTGGGCGTGGAAAGCCACTTTGCAAACGGTCTGCGGGTGACGGACGATGCCACCATGGAGATCGTGCAGCAGGTGCTGGCCGGTAAGGTAAACAAGGACCTTGTGGCAAAGCTGCGCGGGCGCGGCGTGGGTCTGTGCGGCATGGACGGACAGATGCTCCGCTGCACCGAGCTGGACCCGCAGCTGGGTCATGTGGGCGAGATCGTCCATGTGGATGCGACCCTGATCGAAAGCCTGCTGGACGGCGGCTTTATCCCGGTGATCGCCACCGTGGGCATGGACGACCTCGGGCAGGCGTACAACATCAACGCGGACACCGCTGCGGCCCAGATCGCCATTGCCCTCAAGGCCGAAAAGCTGGTGTCCATGACCGATATCGCGGGTCTGCTGCGGGATAAGGAGGACGAGACCACCCTCATCCCCGAGGTAGAGGTGACCGAGATCGAGGGCTACAAGTCCGCCGGCATCATTGCAGGCGGCATGATCCCCAAGATCGGCGGCATGGCAGATGCTATCTATCAGGGCGTGCACGAAGCAGTCATCATTGATGGCCGTGTGCCGCACTCCATCCTGCTGGAACTGTTCTCCGACCGCGGCTCCGGTACCCGCTTTTACCGCCGCAGCCACCGCGAATAAAAAGATTGCGCAAGCGAAAAAGCAGTATTATAATAGAAAAAACGCTCCCTCCGGGGGAGCAGCGCATGCGCGGAACTTCTATTCACAGGAGGTACACCTATGGATTCTGAAAAAGTCATCAAGCGGGACAACGAGTACGTCCTGCACACCTATAACCGCAATCCCATCGTGCTGGAAAAAGGCCACGGGCTGTACGCCGAGGGCCCGGAGGGACAGAAGTATCTGGACTTCACCAGCGGCATCGGGGTGAACAGCCTTGGCTACTGCGACCTTGCATGGGCAGAGGCTGTGTCCCAGCAGGCACACAAATTGCAGCACACCTCTAACCTGTACTACACTGCACCCTGCGGCAAGCTTGCCAAAAAGCTGTGCAAGCGCACCGGCATGAGCAAGGTTTTCTTCGGCAACTCCGGTGCTGAAGCCAACGAGGGCGCTATCAAGGCCGCCCGCAAGTACAGCGTAGACCATTACGGCAAGGACCGCTACAACGTCATCACGATGGTCAACAGCTTCCATGGCCGCACCCTTGCCACTCTGACCGCCACCGGGCAGGAGGTGTTCCACAACTACTTCGGCCCCTTCAACGAAGGCTTCCAGTACGTCCCGGCGGGGGATATCGAAGCGCTGCGGGAACTGGTGGACCGCCACACCTGCGCCGTGATGATGGAACTGATTCAGGGTGAGGGCGGCGTGATGGCGCTGGACCCGGACTATGTACAGGCCGTGCGCGCTTTGTGCGACGAAAAAGACCTTGTGCTCATCGTGGACGAGGTGCAGACCGGCGTAGGCCGTACCGGCACCTTCCTGTGCTGCGAGCACTATAACCTCAAGCCGGACATCGTCACCCTTGCCAAGGGACTGGGCGGCGGCTTGCCCATCGGCGCGGTGCTGATGAATGAAAAAGTAGCCGAGGGCATGGGCCCCGGCACCCACGGCTCTACCTTTGGCGGCAACCCGGTGGTCTGCGCCGGTGCCAACGTGGTGGTGGACCGTCTGGACCAGAGCTTCCTTGCGCAGGTCAGCGAGCGCGCCGTACAGCTGCGCACCGGCCTGGCAAAGCTGCCCCACGTCAAGAACATTTCCGGCATCGGCCTGATGGTGGGTATCGAATTCTTTGATGTGCAGGCTGCGGATGTGCTGGCCGCCTGCCGCGAAAAGGGCCTGCTGGTGCTTACCGCAAAGACCCGGCTGCGTCTGCTGCCGCCGCTGACCGTCTCCGAGCACGAAGTAGACATGGCGCTGGAGGTGCTGGCCGAGGTGCTGGGCACGATGGAGCCGACGGCTCCGAAGGAGCAGGCATGAAAAATCTGCTGAAAATGAGCGACCTTTCCCCCGCCGAGCTGACCCACATTCTGGATGTGGCAGACCAGCTGAAAGCGGACTGCAAGGCGGGCCGCACCGCCCCGCTGCTGGCGGGCAAAAGCGTGGCGCTCCTGTTTTCCAAAGCGTCCACCCGCACCCGCACCAGCTTTGAGGTGGGCGTGTACCAGATGGGTGGTCTTGGCAACTATATGAACACCGCCGAGCTGCAGGCCGGGCGGGGCGAGCCTTTGCGGGACACCGCCCGGGTGCTGGGGCGCTACTACGACTGCGCCGTCTGGCGCACCTACCGCCAGCGGGACTTGGAGGAGCTGGCCGAGCTTTCCGGCATTCCGGTGATCAACGGCCTGACCGACTACGCACACCCCTGTCAGGTGCTGGCTGACCTGATGACCATCCGGGAGCGCCGGGGCACGCTGGCAGGGCTGAAGCTCTGCTTTGTGGGCGACGGCAGCAACATGGCAAACAGTTTGATCGTGGGCGGCCTTTTGGCGGGGATGCAGGTATCCTGCGTCTGTCCTCCGGGCTACCGCCCGGCAGCGGATGTGCTGATATTTGCCCACAAATACGGCAATGCCTTCCACCTGACCACCGACCCTGCCGAGGGCGTGCGGGATGCGGACATCGTGGCCACCGCCGCGTGGAACACCACCGCCCCCGGCACCGCCGAGAGCGAGCAGCGTCTGCGGGATTTTGTGGGCTTCCAGCTCACCGGCCGTCTGCTGGAAAATGCAAAGCCCAACGCGCTGGTGCTGCACTGTCTGCCCGCCCACCGGGGCGAGGAGATCTCCACCGCCCTGTTCGAGCAGCACGCGGACGAGATCTTTGACGAGGCAGAGAACCGTCTCCACGTCCAGAAAGCCGTGCTGGCGGTGCTGCTGGCGGGCAAGTAAAACGCTTTTGAATGCCCGCCGCTATCGGGTTGCGGCACCCAGCATCCGCATCGTGCCTTGGGCGGCACTCGCGTCTTGCTGGCCGCTGCCCCAACAACTCCTCCCTGTTTCCGCCGCTGGCGGCGGTCGTCGTCGTTGCACTTTGGGCATCAATAGCGGAAAGAGTATTTTTTATTTGCAGTTCCGAAACGCCTGCGGGCGTTTCGGAACTGCTTTTTTATGGGAGAAAAGCATACCCCCCCCCGTATCGTGATTTTGCCCATAATTTTGCGCCATTTTTTGGCAGGTGCTGCCCGCAAAAGCGCTTTATTTCCTTGAATTTTGGTGCTATACTCAACTTGGCATTTTTGTCCGTTCCGGCTGTGCCGTTTGGGGGTATAGCCGGACAAATCAACCGACAAAGGAGAGGATATCATGAAAAAACGCATCGTGAGCATGATACTGGCACTCAGTATGGTGCTCTCCATCCTTCCTGTATCCGCATTTGCAGATGCAGGGGCAGGGTTTTCTTCCGCAGCGGCGGAAGAAACCAACAGCATTACTTACAGCTCCGAAGAAGAGCATGAGGCTGTTGGTAAGAACTCTGAAACAAATAATCAGGTGGTCAAGATCGAGGTCGGCACGAACGGTCTGCCCAAGGCAGCGTCCGGTACCGGCTGGAGTTATGACGAAACTACCGGGCTGACCATCACCGGTACCGGCAGTGAAGATACCGAGTACATTCTGGACGGCACGGTCAGCTGCAATGTGACCGTCAAGAATGCTAATAGTCACACGGTTTATCTGCTGGATGGCACTGTCACCGGCACACTTTTGATAGAAGCCGACAATATGTACGGCGTCCGCGTTCTGGGCGGCAGCTACGCCGATGTGCAACTGAATTTGGGCACCATTGACGGTGGTACCTACGATAAGCTGACCGAGAACGGCGGCAATGTCCGGGGCGGCTTTTTCCGCGATATCTCCGGTCTGAGCGCCGACACGCAGCAGCAGGCACACCAGCTGCTGCTGCCGGAGAACTGCACCCTGAACGGACAAAAGGAAACAAAAATCTATATCATCAAGAAGTATAGCTATTCCGGTAACGGGAACGATCTGGAGCTGGTGGTGGAAAGCGATATCGGCTGCGGTGCGTGGGCGGTAGCCTCTACCGGCGGCAGTGTCATGGCTCTGCCCGCAGGCACCACGGATTACCGTTTTACATACGGCGGCATGACAATTGCCACGGTCTCCATCAGTACATACGGCAAAACGCTCTCTGCCAGCTTCAGTGCGCTTCCGCTTTCGGACAATGCCCCCATGGAGCTGGTTCAGATCCTGTCCGTGAACAAGGAACTGAGCTTTACCAGTGAGGGTCTGCCCGACCTGACCGGCATGACCTATGTGGACAGCCTGGACACGGACGCAAATCTGCACCGTGTTTACATGGGCATCGGCTGGGGTTATAACTGCTACCCCAACGACAGCAGCAAGGAAAGCACTGTGCAGATCCTGGATCAGGGCGGCGCGAACTTCGACTTCAGCCTGCTGAGCGATGTGCCTATCAACTGCTATGTCGAGATCACCAATGCCAATATTACCGGCGGTGAGTTTGGCGAAAACGGCCGACTGAATATCACCAGCGGTAAGATCAGCGGCGGCACCTTCCACAATGTCAGCGCGGGCATCAACTCGATCAATGGGAACAATGCGGTCGAGATCACCGGCGGCACCTTCGATTCCCTGTACTGCAATGGCTCGTGCTCTATTGCCAATGCGGTGATCCAGAGCTGCAATTTCAACACCTATGGCAATAAAACCTACACCATTTCGGATACGGTTCTGGGCGAGTTGCCTGACGGCCTCCAGAAGCTGCTGCCCGCAGGACAGCAGCTCAGCACGCTGGTGGTGCGCAACGGCGGTGTGACTGCGATGAACGGCAGAACTCTGCCTCTTTCCACCAATACCATCTTTCTGGTGGGCGCAGGCAGCGCAGAACTTACCCTGAACACCGATGTGCTGAGCATCAACGATGCACCGGTCAGCAGCTACAGCGCCAACACCTCTGCCGAGGGCAAGGTGCTGTGCATTACCGGCAAGAATGACGGCGCAGAGATCTTTGTGAATAAGTCCACCGATCCAAGCGACCTCAAGCCCCTGCGCATTACCGAAGAGGGTCTGCCCGACCTGACCGGCGTGACCGGTGTGCCGGTGAGCGGCGAGGGCATGACGGCTAACCTCTATGAGGGCTTGGGCTGGAAGTACGCCACCAAGAAAGAGAACGGAAGGACACGCGCGGCGCTTTACATCACCACCCCGGACGGCAACCCGGTGAATCTTGCTTCGGGTGCCATCAACCCCTACCATAAGGCCATTGCCGTGGAGCAGATCACTTTTGCAAATGTGACCGTCACCGGCATCGTGGCAGAGGGCTCTGTTGGTGCGGAGAACACCATCATTCAGGACGGCACCTTCCAGAAGGATGTCTACGCGGATGACAACAGCACCATCGCAGGCGGCACTTTCCAAGATGTCGTCCGCGCTTATGGTACGATCACCGGCGGCGCATTCAACGCTGTGGTCCAGCTGAACCAGAACAGCGAGGTCACCGGCGGTGTGTTCCACGATATCCAGCTGCCGAGCTATGCCACGGAGAAAACGGTCATCCAGAATGCCATGATCCTTGGCAGCCTGAAAACGGACGGCGACAGCAAGGCTGCTGTTTCCAATACGGTGAGCTGCGGCTATATTGAAAGCAAATACCTCGCCGCCGGTCAGCAGCAGAGCAAGCTGATGATGACGGACGGCACTGTGGAACGCCTCAACGACTATGCCGCAGCAACAGACGCGGTTTACCTTATCGGTAATGTCAAGGCAGAGATCCGCTTCAGCAATACAGTCACGAACATCAACGGTGCGGAAGCCAGCAATTACAACGAGGGCACCTCTGCCATTGACCGCTCGCTGACTATCACCGCCAAGAATGACGGCGAGCCTATTGTGGTGAACATGGCCGCCACCGGAAAGCTGCCCTTCTCTTCCCTGAGCAAGAGCGACTTTGACATCGACTGGAGCACGCTCGTCCCGGGCATTACCTGCAAAAAGGATGGCGTGGGCAAATTGAGCCTCGTCTATGTGCGCACCTCCGACAACAAGGTGTTTGCAACCTACCCGCCGTATGACGAGTACGGCGTCTACAAGCAGCGCATCGTAGCGCAAGAGGGCGACAAGTACACAGAAGGCTCGCTTGATATCGGCGAGGTGGTACGCAAATATACCCCGAGCAGAGCCGACTTTGCGTATGACTCCAAGACCCAAACTGCAACCTATAACGGCAAGATGTATTTTGACGATGCCCCGCTGTATTCTATCCAGTATGTCTCGGAGGATGGCTCGTTCCCGTCTGTGACGAAGCCCACCAAGGCAGGCACTTACAGCGTTTACATCGTGGTGAATGATAGTGACCACTACGTTGGCAACCAGTACGAAGTGGGCACCTATACTGTGTCTGAGTCGAAGTACACCCTGACCGTGGACGACAAGTCTACCGAGCACGTTGCAGGTGAGAAGCTCAGCTTCACCGCAGACGAGAAGGACGGTTACACCTTCACCGGTTGGAAAGTGACCGGTCTGCCCACTGACGTGGACACCACTAAGGCGACCATCTCCTTCACGATGCCCGCAAATAACGTCACGCTGAAGGCACAGTACACCGAGAACGCTCCCAAGACCTATAAACTCGATGTCTCCGGTGCACAGGTCACCCTGAAGGATGGCAGCGATGTTGCCGACCTGACAGCTGTGTCCGTGGGTACAGAACTCAAGGCTACCGCAGACGAGGACACCGAGACCAGCGTGTTCAAGTGCTGGACTGGTCTGGAACTGGCCGAGGAGCAGAGCACCGCACGCGTGGTGTACTTCACCATGCCCGACCATGATGTGAACCTGAAGGCGGAGTTCGTTACTCCTACGAATAAACTCGAGGTCACCGATGCACAGGTCACCCTGAAGGACGGCGGCGCTGTTGCCGACCTGACAGCTGTGCCCGTGGGTACAGAGCTCGTTGCCACCGCACCCGAGAAGGACGGTTACACCTTCACCGGTTGGGAAGTGGCCGGTCTGCCCGCTGATGTGGACACCACCAAGGCGACCATCTCCTTCACGATGCCCGCAAACAAGGTTACGCTGGAAGCACAGTACAAGCAGAACACCTACACCCTGACCGTGGACGGGAAGGACGAACAGCGTGACTTTGAAGAGAACGTTACTGTTACTGCACAGCCGGTGGAAGGTAAGACCTTTACCGGTTGGGAAGTGACCGGTCTGCCTGCTGATGTGGACACCACCAAGGCGACCATCTCCTTCACGATGCCCGCAAACAATGTTACGCTGAAAGCACAGTACACCGAGAACGCTCCTGAGACCTATGAGCTCAAGGTCACCGATGCAAAGGTCACCCTGAAGGATGGCAGCGCTGTTGCCGACCTGAAGGCTGTGCCTGTGGGTACAGAGCTCGTTGCCACCGCAGCCGAGAAGGACGGTTACACCTTCACCGGTTGGGAAGTGACCGGTCTGCCCACTGACGTGGACACCACTAAGGCGACCATCTCCTTCACGATGCCCGCAAACAAGGTCACACTGAAAGCACAGTACACCGAGAACGCTCCCAAGACCTATAAACTCGATGTCTCCGATGCAACGGTCACCCTGAAGGACGGCGGCGCTGTTGCCGACCTGACAGCTGTGCCTGTGGATACAGAGCTCAAGGTCATCGCAGACGAGGACACCGAGACCAGCGTGTTCAAGAACTGGAGCTGCACCGGTCTGGAGCTGACCGAGGAGCAGAGCACTGCCCATGTGCTGGAGTTCAAGATGCCCGCTCAGGATGTGAAACTGACTGCTGTGTTTGAAGTTCCTGCTACTCCCGATCCGGATCCCACTCCCGATCCTAAGCCGGACCCGGACCCCGATCCGGAGCCTACTCCCGATCCTAAGCCGGACCCGAACCCCGATCCGGATCCCACTCCTGATCCTAAGCCGGACCCGAATCCCGATCCGGATCCCACTCCTGATCCTAAGCCGGACCCGACTCCCGATCCGGAGCCTACTCCCGATCCTAAGCCGAACCCGAACCCCGACCCCACCCCCGCACCCGGCGGTGACAGTGACGGCGGCGGTGCTATCGTAATGGTGGCCGCTGTGGGCAGCGCAGCCATTGGCGCAGGTGCCTACATTGTTGGCACTACCGCCTACCTGAAGAGCGTCCTGCCCGAGGGCATGGCCATCCCCGCTAACCGCCAGCAGCTGGCAGTTGCACTGTGGACCGCCGCAGGCAAGCCCGCTACCCAGAGCACTGCACTGTTCAACGATGTGGCAGCAGATGCCGCAGAGCTGCAGGCCATCCGCTGGGTCGTGGATACCGGCCTGATGTCCGCACAGGACGGCAGCTTCAAGCCCGGCAGCCGCGTGGGCCGCATGAAAGTGATCCGCACTTGGAAGACTTACCAGCAGCGCGGCTAAAACCGCTGCCCCTTAACCCCTTATAACCCCGCAGGGACTGCTGCACAGCGCTGTGCGGCAGTCCTTTTTTTGCCTCCCAAAAGGGTGCGCAAGGGCTTTTTTGGGGTTTTTCAGGGCGATTCGATGCATTTCAGGGGCCATTCACGCAGAATTGCTCCACTTTTGCCGCCGTTCGTGGTATACTACAGGCACAGAGCAATACTCTGTTCAATATGCCATTCCCATAATTCCTATAGAGCAGAAAACCGTCCGGCAACCGCAAGCCGGGCGGTTTTCTGTTTTTTGCGGGTGCGCCCGGCGCGCCGGGTCGTTTCAGCGCATTTGCGGGGCGATTCATGTCCAAAACCGTCCAAAGAGGGCAAAACGTGGTACACTGGGTACAACAAAAAGCGCCCGGCTTGGAAGGGCGCTTGAAAAGGAGAGGATCTTATGCAAAAACGGCTCATCAGCATGGTTCTGGCGCTGAGCATGGCACTGACCGCAATGCCGCTGCCCGCCCTTGCCCAGAGCGCCCCGCCCGACACTGCCAGCGCCGCTGCACTGGCAGAGGAAAACGGCGGCACGGTCGAAAACAGCCAGAACACCCTGAAGCTGCCGGTGGAAAATACGGCCGGCTATGACGGCAATGCAGAGCCCTACCAGCCCATCATTGACGGCGGCGAGTGCACCGTTGTTTATAACGAGGGCGGCATCATTCAGAATAACCCCATCATCCACGCACTGGTGGCAAAGGATACCGAAGACCTGAACGGTGCTACGGATTACTACACCCTGAACTACACTGCACCGGAAGGTGCCGAGTACGCTAAAAAATACATCAACGGCATCAATGGCATGATGGAGGGTGTTTGGGACGCAGAAACCTCCACCCTCTACGTTGACACCGATCTGAACACCATCTCGGTCATCACCCATGCCCCCATCAAGAGTGTGAACGGCGTAGCTTATAGCGGCTCTGTAGCCGATGGAGAGCGCTACACCAGCACCATCGACCTGCGCAAGTATAACATCCCGCAGACCCATATCCTTAACCTGAGCGCCACCGGCGAGGGCGCGGCAGAATTGCCGCCGGCAGACCCCGCAGACTTTGCCTTTGTCCTGCCCAACAACCTGACCTATGACGGAAGTCCCAAGGAAGTAACTGTTAAGAACACCAGCAATAAGGACTACGGTGATGTTACCGTGACCTACATGCAGAATGGCAAAGTGCTGGACGGCGCTCCCATTGAGCCGGGCGATTACAGCTATACTGTAACCGTCGCAGGCAGTGCACAGTATGCGGGTGGAACTGTTAAAACAGGCTCGTTCCGCATCATCGCCGAGACCACCCCGGAGGAGCCGCCAGAGCAGCCGCCGCAGGGGGACAGCACCGAGTTCAGCCCGCTGCAAACGGTGGCCATCGTGGCCGGTACAACGGCGTGGTTTGCAGGCAGCGCAGTAATGGGCTATGAGGCTGTTACTTACAGCATCCTTGCAGACCTGCTGCCCAAGGGCACGCCCATCCCGCGCACCCGGGAGCAGCTGGCAGTGCTGCTGTGGAGCACCGCAGGCAAGCCCGAACCCGCCGCACCCGCTGTTTACAGCGATGTAGCGGAGCCGGATACCGCCAAGGCAGCCCGCTGGGCTGTGGAGTCCGGGCTGCTGCCCGACATGGGTGAGGGCGCCTTTACGCCCGGCAAGCGTGTGACCAAGGTACAGGTCATCCGCGCATGGAACCGGCTGAAAAAGCTGGGTCTGGCGAAATAACAATTGCCATCTCCTGATCGATCCTTTCCAATAAGTGCAGCAAGGCCGTCCGGCGAATGCCGGACGGCCTTGCTGCGTTGTGTAGGAGGGGATTCCCCGCAGCGCCGCCGCTTCCGCAGGAAGCAGGCGCTGTAAATGCCGTTTGCCATTACGACCCCACCCGTGAAAATGGGATAGCGGAGCGTCCGCAGACGCTCCGCTATCCCGAAAATTAAAATAATTCTTCCGCTGCAACGACGACGACCGCCGCCAGTGGCGGAAACAGGGAGGAGTTGTTGGGGCAGCGGCCAGCAAGACGCGAGTGCCGCCCAAGGCACGAAGCGGATGCTGGGTGCCGCAACCCGGAAGACGCGGAGGGCATTTTCAATCGTTCTCCACCCCGGGGCACCCGGCGGCGCGCCATGCGGCGCACAGCACCTCTTTTTCCGGCTTGGAGAGCTTTTTCAGGGCGGCTTCCCGGCGCAGGGCGGCGCGCTTGTCCGCGCAGCGCTCCAGATAGGCAAAGCCTACCGCGCCGTGGGTGCGGGTGTAGCGGGCACCTTTGCCGCACTGGTGCGCTTTCAGCCGGGCGGCGGGGTGGTTCGTCCAACCGGTGTACAGCTGCCCGCCGGTGCAGCGCACCATGTAAACGTAGGCGACGTCAGGCAAGGCGTCCATTGTTTTTCAACACCTGACGGCAGGCGGCAAGGGCGGTCTCCTTGTCCTTGGCGGTGATGAGGAAGCGGCTGGCGTGGCAGAAGCTGATGCCCGGGATGCCGCTCTTCTGCTCGATGACCTCCTGCGGCTGCCCCGCCCAAGACTGGGGAAAGGGCAGCTTGGACTTTTTGGTCTTGTGGTCGGTGACGCACTGGGCGCTCCACCCGCCGCGCTGGCTGGGGTACACCACAAACAGAGCATCAGTCTTGTACAGGCCGTTTTTCCACGGCAGATAGCAGGGCAGCACCACGATGCCGTCGCGGGAGTTGCGGTAGGCCTGCTGCACTTTTTCGTCCGCGCGGTTCACGGCGTTGGCGCTGTCGATCTGGTTTTCCAAGATCTGCTTTGCCACAGCAACCGCCTTGAAAAAGCAGCTGTCCTGATCCTCCTTGGAGTCCCACACCGGGTTGAAAAAGCCAATGGCATCGCACAGGCTGTTCTGCTCGCCGGTGTTGTCGTTCAGGTCCAGCGGCTGGATGAAGTTTTCGTCAATGAGCCGCGCCTGCCGCTCGCCTACAAGACCCGGGCCCAGCACCCGCCACAGCAGGCCAAAGGCCGCGTAGGGCACGCCGTTGGCGCGGTACTCCCGGGGCTCCTGATGGTGGTCGAACATCCCAAAGCCGATATCGTACACGATGCCGTCAAAATCGTCAGGCACGGTAAAGCCGCGGGTGATCTTGATATCCGGGCGCAGAATTTGCAATAGCGCCGTAGCAAACACGTCATCGGCATGGAACTTGCCGGCGTGGGTAAAACCGTTTGCGGGAATTTTCATGGACTTGATACCTCGTTCTCTTGGGTGTATCTGAAAAGTCGAAAATTTAGTCTATTTCTACAAACACAGCGGGATTTTGTGTTAAACAGCCTTGAAATCCACAAAGGATTCCTGCGGCTATTTGCCTTAAATCCCGCTTGTGCTTGCGAAATATTCGTCATTTTCTTTGTTTTCAGATACACCTTAGTTTCGTCTGGTATCAGTATAGCACAATCCCGCCCGTGGGACAACAAAAAGGAGCTGCCGCTTGGGTGCGGCAGCTCCTCAGAGCACATATTACGCGGTATGGGACGTAGGCTGTGTGTGGAAAATTACGGTCATGGGGCTTATTCCCCGGACATCATCTTGAAGAAATCGGTCAACCACTTGAAGTCATTGGTGACATCCTTGCCGGCCTGATCATAAACCTTAATGCCGGTGGTATCGTCCTCTTTCAGAGTGAATACGTTACCCTTTGCATCGGTGAGGCGGCCGGTATTGTCATCAAAGCTATAGGTCTTGGTGCCGGTGGGCAGCGCGCACAGACCCTTGCTGGTGCCGGAACCGACCTTAATGGTCTTGTACAGAGTGGCGCTAATGAGCTGCTTTTCGTTGAGATCTCTTACAAACTGATAAACAGGGTTGCCGTCTGCAGTAAAGCAGGTGGTATACTCGTAGGAGTAGTTCTTATAGACCTCGGCATAATACTTGGTCGGACCTACCTTTATCTCGGTAGACCACATCTGAATCTGAGTGGGCAGCTTGGGCGCGATGAGAGAGCCCAGAGACAGATCAACGTCCTTCTGGCTGTGTGCCTTGATGGCTGCCTTGCTGCTGCGGAAAAGCAGGTACTGATCCCAAGTCGAATTATTCTTGAGCATCAGAGTCTCGATAAGCTGCTGTTTGTTATTCTTGCCCAACGTAGCCATGCTCACATAGCAGTTCTCACCCTTCCGGGCAGCACGTACATCGATGGAACGTGCGTCCTTGCCATAGTCGACTTCCTGAATTTCAACACAGAACTCCGTAGCACCGGCGTAGTTCTCCTTGAACTTTGCCAGCTTGCTGCGGTTCACATCAATAGGGGTCTTGGTGGGCTTGGTCCCGGTGCCCTCGCCCTCGTCCTCGTCGATGTCGGGCAGAATGATCTGGTCAGGGTTGTTGGGCAGGGGGCTGGGAGTGTTGCCGCCGGGTTTATCGGGGGGGGGTGCCGCCGCCACCGCCGCAAGCGGTCAACATGGAAATTGCCATGGCTGCGGTCAGCAGACAGGCTGCCGCTTTTTTGTACAGTTTCATGCTATAAATACCTCCTGTAATGTTGTTCAAGGCGTCCCAAACTCGCTTTCTGGGTTTATGGTATCTTATAAAAAAAGCGTTGTCAAGCACAGTATGGGAACTTTTGGCAATGCTACAAAAAGCCATTGAGATTTTTGTTGTTTTGACGAAAATGGGGCGCGGCTTCTCCTGAAAAAAGCCGTTCCGAAACGCCTGCAGGCGTTTCGGAACGGCTGATAAAACATACTTTCCGCTTTGCTTACAGCGCCGAATAGCCGAAGCTGTTCACCAGCGCGTCAATGTGCTGCCCGGCCTTGCACAGGGGGCAGTCGCGGGAGTCGAAGCTGGCGTAATCCGGCAGACTGGTGGGGTCGAAGATGGAGGTGACCGGGTAGCCGAGGCACTCGTGGGTGGTGGCAAAAATCGCCGAAAGCCCGGCCACGATGCCGCCGTAGTAGTTTACGGCTTCCACAGCTGCCTGAATGGTGTAGCCGGTGGTGATGGATGCGGCCAGAATGAGGACGTGCTTGCCCTTGACCATGGGAGCAAGATTATCCCGCAGAATGATCTGGCTGCCGGAGGTGTATTCCGGGGTGACGATGTAGATGGTCTTGTGGGCGTTCATATTGGTAAAGCCGTCCTTGGTCAGCTCGTTGGCAAGGCAGGTGCCAATGACCTGTGTGCCGTCCAAGCAGAGCACGGTATCCACGATGGTGCTGTGCTGGTAAGCGCTGACCAGCTCCTTTGCCACGGCTTTTGCCTCGGAAAGGCGGGACTTTTGGGTGGTCACGTCGATGTAATAGTTGATGTGGCTGTGGCTGGTGGCAAAATGTCCCTTGGCTACCCGCAGGAACAGTTCACTTTTGCTGGTGGGAAGCTTGACCATGTTGATCATTGTACAGCACTCCTTTTTTCACCGGGCGCAGCTGCGCCGCAAAATACAAAACAGCGCGGCAACCCGTTCCGGTCGCAGCGCTTATTTTTCTTCTCTGCTTCTTTATTGTACTGAAAAATGTCGCTGTGCACAAGACACAAACCTGACGAAAAACCTTGCTTTTTTACAGACATATCGCCGAAAACTTGGATGCAAAGGCCGCTGCCGCCCGGAAAAGCGCACTGCAAAGAGGACATGGCGGCAAGCCCGGCGCTGCGGCAGGGGAGGAACGCGCTTTTTTGCGCAGCACGGAAAATTTTGCAAAAGGGGCTGGTATTTTTGCGGGTTTTGAGTATAATAGAGGAGAGATTGTTCAAATTTGAAGTAAAAGGAGAATCACATCCATGGCACAGGCAAAACAGGATATGGGTTCCGGCAGCGTAAAAAAGCTGATGCTGCAGCTTATGATCCCGGCGGTCGTTGCACAGGTGGTCAACCTGCTGTATAACATCGTGGACCGCATTTACATCGGACATATTGCCGGCATCGGCGCGGCAGCGCTGACCGGCGTGGGACTGTTCACCCCCATCCTTATGCTGCTGAACGCGTTCGCCATGCTGGTGGGCGCGGGCGGCGCGCCCCGCACCGCCATTGCGCTGGGACAGGGCGACAAGGAGCAGGCGGAGAAGATCATCTCCAACAGCTTTACCATGCTGCTGCTCTTCTCTGTGGTGCTGACCGTGGTGTTCTACGCCGGAGCACCCACCCTGCTGCGGCTCTTCGGTGCCAGTGACGCCACCCTGCCCTATGCGCTGAGTTACAGCCGCATCTACATTCTGGGCTCGGTGTTTGTGCTGCTGGTGCTGGGCATGAACCCCTTCATCACCACGCAGGGCTTTGCCAAGACCAGTATGCTTACCACCGTCATCGGTGCGGTCATCAACATTATTCTCGACCCCATCCTGATCTTTGGTCTGGGGCTGGGCGTGCAGGGCGCTGCCATTGCCACCGTGCTCAGTCAGGCTGTGGGTGCGGTGTGGATCCTGCACTTCCTCACCGGCAAAAAGACCATCCTGCGCCTGCGCAAGGACTGTATGCGCCCGGAAAAGAAGGTCATCCTGCCGGTGATGGCGCTGGGCGTCTCCACCTTTGTGATGATGTCCACTGAGAGCCTGCTGTCCATCAGCTTCAGCTCCAGTCTGGCGCGGTACGGCGGCGACGTGGCTGTGGGTGCCATGACCGTTATCACCAGCGCCTCCCAGCTGTGCACCCTGCCCATTCAGGGCATCTGTCAGGGCGGTCAGCCGGTGATGAGCTTCAATTTCGGCGCGGGCAAAAAGCTCCGCGTCAAGGAGGCATTCCGCTTCCAGCTGACCCTGTGCAGCTGCTACACCTGCCTGTTCTGGCTGCTCATGATGCTGGCGCCGGGGGCTGTGGCGGGCATCTTCACCTCGGATACGGCGCTGATCGACTACACCACATGGTCCATGCGCATCTACATGGCCGGTATCTTTGCCATGGGCTTCCAGATCGCCTGCCAGCAGAGCTTTATGGCGCTGGGACAGGCCAAGGTCAGCCTGCTGCTGGCCTGTCTGCGCAAGATCATTTTGCTGATCCCGCTCATCTTCATTCTGCCGCACCTGCTGCCGAACCCGGTGTTCGGCGTTTTTCTGGCAGAGCCGGTCAGCGATATTCTGGCGGCCACCATCACCACCATCACCTTCTTCTCCCGCTTCAACGGTATTCTGGAGCGGGGCGCCGCGAAGGTATAATAATAACAACAAAGGCTGCTGCGCATTCTGCGCAGCAGCCTTTGTGCTGTGTAATTGATTTTAGACGGCCTCCGGCTCACCCAGAGCCAGCACCTTCGTCAACTCAGCCTGCACCTTGGCGTTGGTGGCATCGGTGACGGCCAGCACATCGGAATAGAACTTTTCCATCTCGTCACGGGTGGAGAAGGCGGCCACATACATCTGGTTGCCCATGGCACCGGACAGTGCCTCGGGAATGCGGTCCACCATGCGCATGTTGTCCTGATACTTCTGCATCAGCTGCTCGTGGCTGTAAACGAAGCTCTTGCCGTCCCGGCGGCCGGCAAAGGCGCAGTAGTAGTGCTCACCCACCGGCATATCGGTGCCGCCGAAGGCAATCATGTCCGCCCAGATCTTGTACACGTTGGTGGAGCGGGCAAAGTCGATCATGTCCGGGGTAAAGCCGCCGCAGGGACGCATGTTGACTTCCAGCGCCACGATCTGACCCTTTTTGCCCATGCTGGACTGATCCTCGGTCATGCGGAAGAACTCGAAGTGGACAAAGCGGCTCTTCACCCCAAAGCTCTTGACGGCGGCACGGCCCGCGGCGCGGGTATCCTCCGGCAGATCCTTGATGATGTAGTAGATGGAGTTGTCATCGTTGTTCACGATGTCCATGATGGACACGGGGCTTACGTTGCCCGCCTCAAAGATGGGGTTGCCGTGGGCGTCAATGATGGCATCGTAGCTGTTCACCTCGGCGCGGACGAACTCCTCCATGATGTAGGCCACATCCGGGTGCTCCTTCTCCTTGTAGGCCAGAAATTCTTCCAGCTCCTTGTCGCTGGAAAGGCGGTGCGTATCCGAAGCGCCCACGCCGTTGTCCGGCTTGACCACCACCGGGTAGCCCACCTGCGCCACAAAGGCCTTGCAGCCCGCAAGGTCATCTACCATGTGGTAGCGGGCGGTGGCGATACCGGCCTTCTGATAGTACTCCTTCATCTTGCTCTTGTACTTGATGCGGGGCATATCAGAGGTCTGGAAGCCGCTGGTGATGTGGAAATCGGTGCGCAGGGCGGCATCCCGCTCCAGCCAGTATTCATTGTTGGACTCCAGCCAGTCGATGCGGCCATACTTGAAGGTGAAAAAGGCCACGGCGCGGTACACCTCGTCGTAGTTTTCCAGACTGTTTACCTTGTAGTATTCGTTCAGGCTTGCCTTCAGTTCGGGCTTCAGTTCCTCGTAGGGCTGGTCGCCGATGCCCAGCACGTTCAGGCCGTTGTTCTTCAGCTCCCGGCAGAACTGCCAGTAGTTCGTGGGGAAATTTGGGGAGATAAAAATAAAGTTCTGCATAGTATTTGTTGATTCCTCTTTCCGTTACCTCTATGATTGCAATGCCCCTGCGGGGCGGGACAGACTTTAATATTGGGAAACAACGGCGCGTCCATGGACGCGCCGTTGTTCCGTTTTTCATGGGATGGGTCACTGCTGGCCCAGAATGTAGGGCATATAGTACGCCACCTGCTTATACCACCAGTTCCAGTCGTGGTTGACATCGTGACCCCACAGGTCCACCCAGATGGGGATATGCTTTGCTTCAAAGATGCGCTTGAGCAGCCATGTGGTGTCCGGCTGTTCCCAGTCGCCCTGACCGCAGCAGATGACAGCCTTCTGGCTGCGGAACAGCTGCATATAGGGGTGATCCTCCGGGAAGTTCTTCATGTAGTCCACGGGGGAGTTCATGTACACCAGCTCGTCCATATAGTCGCCAAAGCCGTAGTGAGCAGTATAGATGCCGCTGAGCGCCAGACAGCCGCAGAAGATATCCGGGCGGCGCAGATACAGGTTTACCGCATGGGTAGCGCCCAGACTGCAACCAAAGGCGATGATGCCGGGCAGGTCGCTCCAGCCGTTGCGCTGCTGCGCCAGATGCTGAAGCATCGGGGCGGCTTCGCGGGTGATGTAGTGCAGCCACTGCTCATAGCGGCGGATGCGCCAGTAGGGGTTGCCCTGTGCGTCCGACCAGGTTTCCTGATCCATGGTGTCGATGGAAAGCACCATGATCTGCCCGGACTCGATCCACGGGGCAAGGGTGTCGGTCATGTGGAAGTTTTCAAAATCAAAAAAACGGCCGTCCTGACAGGGGATATACAGCATCGGGCGGCCGGCGTGGCCGTAAAGTTTGCACTCCATATCCCGTCCCAGTTCCGGGCTGTACTCCTTGAAATACTGCATCTCCATGGTGTTTCCTCCTTTAGTGTTGTTGGGCTATGGTGTCGCCCTTCTCTTACTCCTCCACCTCATACAGCAGGGTGTGGAACACGAAAGGCAGCTGTTTTTCCCAGCTGGCTTCGCTGTGGGTGCCGCCGGGCACGATGCGGCTGGTCAGGTGGATTCCCCGGGTCATCAGCTTGCCGCTCAAGGCAGAAAACTCCCGGCGGGTGCCATCGTGGTTGCCCATCTCCCGGGAGCCGTAATCCATGTACAGCACCGTGCCGGGGGCAAGCTTTGCGCGCCCCACAAGGCCGGAAATCTTATCCGGCGCCACCCAGATAGAGGGCGACAGTGCCGCTGCGCGGCTGTAAGTATCGTTATATTGCAGCAGGGCATACAGGCTCATCAGCCCGCCCATGCTGCTGCCGCCGATAAAGGTATTTGCCCTGTCCGGCAGGGTGCGGAAATTCTGGTCGATCAGGGGCTTGAACCGATGGATGAACCAGCTCATGGTGGCCTGTCCCTTGCCGTCAAAGTGACCGTAGGTGGGGTCATCGAAACGGTAGGGGGAATACTCCACCAGACGCTCGTTGTTTGCCCCGGCGTTGCACTCGATGGCCGCCACGATCAGCGGGGTGTCGGTATAGTCCAGATAATCTGCCACGCCCCAGCTTTTGCCGTAGGTGGCATCCTCGTTGAAAAACACGTTCTGCCCATCGAACATATACAGCACGGGGAACCGGCGCTCCGGCTGTGCTTCGTACATGGTGGGCAGGTAGACATACACCCGGCGCTGCTCGGTGCCGTTGACCGCCGGGTAACTCATGCTCCATTTTTTGATCATGGTGCTTCTTTCCTCTCAAATCTTCCTGCAAAGGGCACAGGCAGCAAGCCCACGCCCTTTATAGGTAGTGTAGCACCATGCGGCGGGAATTGCAATCTTTATGCGCGAAGGGGCGGTGAGACGATTTAGAATGCGCTCCGCTTCGCTCTGCGCATAAATAGCGGAATAATTATTTTATTTTCGCGTTTGTCGCGGCCTGCGGGCCGCTCCAAACGCATTTTCACGAGAGGGGTCGTGACGGTGAACGGCATCTACAGCGCCGCTTTCTGCGAAAGCACGGCGCTGTGGTCGGTGTGCTCGCCCTCTCCGTCACGGCTTACGCCGTGCCACCTCTGGCGAAACCGTACACTTTGCACTTCAGCCGGAAACTGCACCGCCATGCCAAGGGCTCTCCCTTTGGGAGAGCTGGCGCGTAAGCGCCTGAGAGGGCGAGCCAGCTAAAGCAGCAAACGGCATCTGCGGTGATGCAAAAGGGACTGCTGCCCCAGACGGTATGCAGCAGTCCCTTAAAAAGCCGTAGGGTGACAGGCGGCTCAATATTTCTTTTCCACAGGCACGATCCAGCCCTTGGTGTCGGGGAGCTTGCCCCACTGCATACCGGTCATGGTGTCGTACAGCTTCTGGGTGACAGGGCCGATCTTGCCGTCACCGATAAAGGCGTGCTCGCCCTTCCAGACCAGCTCCTTGACGGGGGAGACGACAGCGGCAGTACCGGTGCCGAACACCTCTTCCAGCTTGCCTTCGCGGGCAGCAGCCATGATGTCGGCAATGGCGATCTTGCCCTCAACGACCTCGTAGCCCCAGTCCTTCAGCAGCTCGATGCAGCTGCGGCGGGTGACGCCGGGCAGCACGGTGCCCACGGTAGCGGCGGTGTAAACCTTGCCGTCGATCTTGAACATGATGTTCATGCTGCCCACTTCTTCAACATACTTCTTCTCCACGCCGTCCAGCCACAGCACCTGTGCGTAGCCCTGCTCCTCGG
>ERZ773187.1308-NODE-1308-length-19555-cov-12.766051_pt1 | contig 19555 bp, 17 predicted proteins | sample MGYA00511242_ERZ773187 | MGnify/ENA primary metagenome ERZ773187 (study PRJEB29015, sample SAMEA2737744) | human gut metagenome | biome: human gut; feature: human-associated habitat; material: faeces | place: China | collected 2012 ... | reverse complement strand
TCCTGGTGGAAATCGGCACCGAAGAGCTGCCACCAAAAGCCCTGCGCAGCCTGGCTGAATCTTTTGCTGCGAACGTGACTGCCGAGCTGGATAACGCCGGCCTGGCGCACGGTAAAATTGAGTGGTTTGCTGCACCGCGTCGTCTGGCGCTGAAAGTGGCCAGCCTGGCGGCGTCACAGCCGGATCGTGAAGTGGAAAAACGTGGCCCGGCCATTGCACAGGCATTCGATGCTGAAGGCAAGCCGAGCAAAGCGGCTGAAGGCTGGGCGCGCGGCTGCGGGATCACCGTGGACCAGGCTGAGCGTCTGACCACTGACAAAGGCGAGTGGCTGCTCTATCGCGCCCATGTCAAAGGCGAAAGCGCAGAAGCGCTGCTGCCAAACATGATCGCCACGTCGCTGGCGAAACTGCCTATTCCAAAACTGATGCGCTGGGGCGCGTCCGACGTGCACTTCGTGCGTCCTGTTCACACCGTGACCCTGCTGCTCGGCGATACCGTCATCCCTGCGACCATTCTGGGCGTGGCGTCCGATCGCGTGATCCGCGGCCACCGCTTTATGGGCGAGCCGGAATTCACCATCGATAACGCAGACCAGTATCCACAGATCCTGCTGGAGCGCGGTAAGGTCATTGCCGACTACGAACAGCGTAAAGCTAAAATCAAAGCGGACGCCGAAGAAGCGGCACGCCAGATTGGCGGAAACGCTGACCTGAGCGACAGCCTGCTGGAAGAGGTGACCTCTCTGGTGGAATGGCCGGTTGTGCTGACCGCGAAGTTCGAAGAGAAATTCCTGGCCGTTCCGGCAGAAGCGCTGGTTCACACCATGAAGGGTGACCAGAAGTACTTCCCGGTTTACGCCAACGACGGCAAACTGCTGCCAAACTTTATCTTTGTGGCGAACATCGAATCCAAAGATCCGATCCAGATTATCTCCGGTAACGAGAAGGTCGTGCGCCCACGTCTGGCGGATGCCGAGTTCTTCTTTAATAGTGACCGTAAAAAACGTCTGGAAGATCACTTGCCGCGCCTGCAAACCGTGCTGTTCCAGCAACAGCTGGGTACGCTGCGCGACAAGACCGACCGTATTGCGGAGCTCTCCGGCTGGATCGCCCGTGAAATCGGTGCGGACGTCAACCACGCCACCCGTGCGGGCCTGCTGTCCAAGTGCGACCTGATGACCAACATGGTCTTCGAATTCACCGACACTCAGGGCGTGATGGGCATGCACTATGCGCGCCATGACGGTGAAGCAGAAGATGTGGCCGTAGCCCTGAACGAGCAGTATCAGCCGCGCTTTGCGGGTGACGATCTGCCGTCCAACCCGGTAGCCTGTGCCGTGGCGATCGCCGATAAGATGGACACCCTGGCGGGTATCTTCGGTATCGGTCAGCATCCTAAAGGCGACAAAGACCCGTTTGCGCTGCGTCGTGCCGCGCTCGGCGTGCTGCGTATCATCGTTGAGAAGAACCTCAACCTGGATCTGCAGACTCTGACCGAAGAAGCGGTGCGCCTGTACGGTGACAAGCTGACCAACGCGAAAGTCGTGGATGATGTTATCGACTTTATGCTCGGCCGTTTCCGTGCCTGGTATCAGGATGAAGGCTATACCGTTGACACCATTCAGGCGGTGCTGGCGCGTCGTCCGACCCGTCCGGCCGATTTCGATGCGCGTATGAAGGCGGTTTCCCACTTCCGTACCCTGGACGCTGCGGCCTCTCTGGCAGCAGCGAACAAGCGTGTTTCCAACATTCTGGCGAAGTCTACGGATAAGCTTAACGAACGCGTAAACGCTGCGACCCTGAAAGAGCCGGAAGAGATCGCTCTGGCGATGCAGGTTGTGGTGCTGCGAGACAAACTGGAACCGGTCTTCGCTGAAGGTCGTTACCAGGAAGCGCTGGTGGAGCTGGCAGAGCTGCGTGACGTTATCGATGCCTTCTTTGAGAAAGTGATGGTGAACGTAGAAGATAACGATCTGCGTATTAACCGCCTCTCTATGCTGGAAAAACTGCGCGAATTGTTCCTGCGCGTAGCGGATATTTCGCTCCTGCAGCAGTAATATGGATGTGATAAAAACCCGCCTGTTGGCGGGTTTTTTTATCGCTACAGGGTGGAGAAAAAATAACCTTGCCCCCGGCGGCGCACACGCGTTATCCTGACACCCGTTAAATTTCCCTCAGGAGCGCTCCCCCAAAATGAACAACCACGCCTAATGAACCTCGATCCTTGCCGCACGCAACCGCGTCAGCAGGGGATAACCGATTTCATTCAGGAGTGCTTATGGCTCATTTTGCGCAATCCCCCTCTTTTATATTGCATCAGGTCACCTGTCAGTTTCCCACAGGCGAAACGCTTTTCGGTCCGCTTACGCTGTCACTGGATAACGCCCTCTGCGCGCTGGTTGGCCGTAACGGCAGCGGCAAAACGCGTCTGCTTCGTCTGCTGGCCGGGCTCGAAAAACCGACCAGTGGTCATCTGGAACGATCGGGCAGCTGCCTGTATGTGGCACAGCAGCACGACATCTCTCCAACCACCACGCTGGCCGAGCTACTGGGTTATGAGGCTCTCTTTGCCGCCCGTAAACGGATCGACAGGGGAGATTATCAGCCCGAAGATCTGGAGCTGCTCGACGGGTGCTGGGATCTCCACGAGCGCCTGACTGAGGCGTTTATCGATGCCCGTCTTCCTGCCTTTGACCCCGATCGCTACGCTGCAGAGTTAAGCGGCGGCGAACGTGTGCGCGCGCTATTGTGCGGGGCGTTTACCGCTAATGCGGACTACTTACTGCTGGACGAACCCACTAATCACCTCGATCAGCAAGGTCGGGCATGGTTTTATGCGGCGCTGGCCCAAAGAAAAGGCCGTGCGCTGGTGGCGACCCACGATCGTGAACTGTTGTCACAGGTGCCCCGTATTCTGGAGTTGGGCCCAGCGGGCCTGCGGAGCTACGGCGGGAACTATGCCGATTATCAACGCCAGCGTAATGCCGAACAGCAAGCTGCGCGCTCGGCGCTGGAGCATGCGGCGACGGAGCGCAAACGCGAGCGCGCGCGAATGCATAAAGAGCATGACGACAGTCTGCGGCGATCGGCGAAAACCCTGCGTACGGTCGATAATCTCAATATTGCCTCCTTTGAACGCGTCAAATACAAAGCGGCGGCGAAGGAGCGGCCCGGTTCGTGGCGCAGGCAGCATAACGAGCAAAATATCACCCTGAATACCGCCGTCAGCGAGGCGCGCAAGCGGGTTGAGGAGGATAGCCCGGTGATGTTTACCCTGCCCGGCAGCCAGATTGCGCAGGGAAAACAGGTCGTGGTTCTGGAAGAGCTTGTCCTGCCTTATCTCGCCTTGCCGCCGCTCAACTGGCGCCTGGAGGGGCCAATGCGCGTGGCGATACGCGGGCCAAACGGCTGTGGGAAATCGACCCTGCTGAAAGTGATTCTCGGGGAGTGTCCGCCAGTATCGGGTACATGCCGTGTATCGGTCAAAACGGCTTATCTTGATCAAAACCTTTCCCGGCTGGATTTGTCGCAATCGGTCATGACCCATCTCAATCTGCACAATACGCCGCTGGAAGAGGGGGTGCTACGAAGTCGGCTGGCGCAACTGCAGCTGGGAGCAGAGAGCGTCACGTTGCCGTTGGCTGAACTGAGCGGCGGTGAGCGGTTAAAAGCGGCGCTGGCCTGTGTGCTGTGGCGAGAGGAGACGGCCCAACTGCTGCTGCTGGATGAACCGACCAACCATCTCGATCTGGCATCCGTACAGGCAATTGAAGCGGCGCTGGCTGATTTTCCGGGGGCGGTGATAGTGGTTTCGCATGATAACGCGTTTCTGGAGAACCTGGCGTTGACCCATGAACTGCTGTGGCGCGAGGAGGGGTGGTATGGTCGTGCGCGCTAAGATCACAAACCCCCGCTTAGGCGGGGGTTAAACTCATTTACTTCACTGTCTGCTTGCTGAGGGCAGGGCTTGCCTGAATCAGGCTCATTAGCTTCAGCTCGCTTGGGGTGGGTTTTTCTCTTTTCGACTCCCACTCCTGCACCATAGCCACGCTAACACCCATTGCTCTGGCGAAATCATCTAACTTGAGGCCTGTTCCTTTACGTAAACGCTCGAATTCAGTAAAGGGATTAGACTTCTGCGTCAGGGTAACCGTCTGCGGTACATCCTTAAAAACAATTTGTTCAAGACTGCTCAGCAACTCAAACGTCGGATCTTTTAATTCCATTGAGAACTCCTCTTAAATCGCACAACGGGATCAAGAACATCAAAGAGCAAATTAAGAATAGTCGGTAAAACAGACAACAGATCGTCACGTGCGTGATTAATTGCAGGCCATACGTTTGGTTTGGATGATCCAGAGATAGATTTGCATGCTAATGATCTGATTTTTCGATAGTCGGTTTGACAATGTCGAATTTTGTAAATCGTAAGAATTTTATTCGCACAAGCCGTTTTATATGAAAAGAGTATCTTGCCGGCTTCAGCTGGACTATTCTTGGGGGCGTCGGGCACGCGTGTGCTGGTGTGCGTTTTTTGGGTGAAAGGAGTATTAAAAATGGCGACAGGAAAGTCCTGCTCTCGCTGGTTTGCGCCGATTGCGGCGTTACTGATTGTAGTTGGCCTGAGTGGGTGTTTCGATAAAGAAGGCGATCAGCGTAAAGCGTTTATCGATTTTCTGCAAAATACCGTGATGCGCAGTGGTGAGCGTCTGCCTACGCTGACTGCGGATCAGAAAAAACAGTTTGGTCCTTTCGTCTCCGATTACGCCATTCTGTATGCTTATTCACAGCAGGTTAATCAGGCGATGGATTCCGGCTTGCGTCCAGTGGTCGACAGCGTAAACGCCATTCGTGCGCCGCAGGATTATATGACCCAGCGCGAACCGCTAAGCCAGTCAAATGGTGCGCTTGGGGTACTGAGCCAGCAGCTGCAAAATGCCAAAATGCAGGCCGATAGCGCCCATTCAGCCCTGAAGCAGGCCGACGATTTAAAACCGGTGTTCGACAAAGCCTTTGCGAAAGTGGTGACCGAACCTGCCCAGGCTATGCAGCCCCTCATTCCGGCTGCGCAGATCTTTACTCAGCAGCTGGTGCAGGTGGGTGACTTTATTACCCAGCAGGGCACGCAGGTGAGCTTCGTCTCGGGCGGTATTCAGTTCCCGACCTCTCAGCAGGCCAGTCAGTACAATACCTTGATCGGACCGCTGGCGTCTCAGCACCAGGCATTTAGCCAGGCGTGGAGTTCGGCAGTTGCTGCCACCGAATAAAATAAAAAACCCCGCCAGAAGCGGGGTTTTTTGTCTGTAGCTAAAATAAAGCTTGTCATTCATCTACCACATCGGTATAACTATCCCCGTCGGTTTGTTACACAGACCTAAAGCAGTTTAGTTAAGCAGTCCAGATGAGTTATCCATAGATACCCTTCGTAGTGACCCTTCCTTCATCGCTTAAAAATCTGTAACGCAACCATCGCGCCGGAAGGCACAACAAATTTTTAATAAGGTAATTTCTATGTCTGGTAAAATGACTGGTCTGGTAAAATGGTTCAACGCTGATAAAGGTTTCGGCTTCATCACTCCTGACGATGGCTCTAAAGACGTGTTCGTACACTTCTCTGCTATCCAGAACGATGGCTACAAATCTCTGGACGAAGGTCAGAAAGTTTCCTTCACCATCGAAAGCGGCGCTAAAGGCCCAGCAGCTGGTAACGTTGTAAGCCTGTAAGCTTCAACTCAGCAGCACATGAATTCAAAAACCCGCCTTCTGGCGGGTTTTTTCGTTTCTAGCCTTTTATCTGCGGGTTCACGCAATTTTTCTCGACCTTACCCTCAAGGGCATTGATAAGGTTATCCACCGCCGTCGCCGCCATGTTGTAGCGAGTTTCGTGCGTGGCAGAACCAATATGCGGCAGCGCAACCACGTTCGGAAGTTGGAGCAGCGGTGAATCAACGGGCAGCGGCTCCTGCTCAAACACATCCAGACCTGCGGCGTGGATCTCCCCGTTTTGCAGCGCTTCAATCAACGCTTTTTCATCCACCACCGGACCGCGACCCGCATTGATAAAGATAGCCGACGGCTTCATCTTCGCGAACGCGTCCTTACCTATCAGATGATGGGTCTCATCCGTCAGCGGCAGGATTAGACAGACGTAATCGGCTTCCTGAAGCAGGGTATCCAGCTCGCAGTAGCGTGCCTTGAAACGCTCTTCAGCCTCGCTGTGGTGGCGCCGGGCGTTATAAAGAATCGGCATGTTAAAGCCGAAGTGCGCGCGCTGCGCCAGCGCCAGGCCAATACGACCCATGCCAACAATACCCAATGTCTTGCCGTGAACGTCCACGCCAAACCAGTCTGGTCCGATGCTTTTGGTCCATTCACCCGCTTTAACCCGTTCAGCCACCTCCACCACGCGGCGAGCGCTGCTCAGTACCAGCGCCATCAGCGTGTCGGCCACGGTCTCGGTCAGAGCATAAGGCGTGTGCATCAGAAAGACATGGCGTGCATTCAGGGCATCCACGTCGAAGTTGTCATAGCCAACGGAGATGGTTGAGGTGGCACGCAGCGCCGGCATTTTTTCCAGCAACGCAGCATCTACTTTTTCGCTTGAACCCAGCAGACCGACGGCACGGCTAAAGGCATCGGCGTGCTGCTCCACGGTATCCGGGCTGAGGTCTTTTACCTGGGTCACGGTGAAGTGTGATTCAAGGCGTTTTTGCAGATCTTCAGGCAGTGCTTTATACAAAATGACGGACGGCTTCATGCTAATCTCCGTTTGATGTTAAGGGTTCAGGCGTGGCGTGCGCCGGCAGGTAACTGCTGATTATTAGCAGGCTTAACAATCAGAGTAAGCCATACCGACACGAAAAGTGCCACCCCCATAAATATGTACGAGGCGGATGGACTGCCGGTGGCGCCGTTGAGGTAGCCCACAAACCACGAGCCGAAGAACGAGCCCAGCGCGCCCATACTGTTGATTAAGGCCATTGCGCCGCCTGCCACATTACGCGGCAGCATTTCCGGGATGATGGCAAAGAACGGGCCGTAAGGGGCATACATTGCCGCACCGGCGATCACAAGCAGGGTATAAGAGGCCCAGAAGTGGTTGGCACCTACCGCCCAGGAGCCGATAAAGGCACAGGCAGCAATCAGCAACAGCGGCCAGACGAAGAGTTTACGGTTCTGCAGTTTGTCCGATGCCCAGGAGGCGATGATCATCGCAATGGTGGCGGCCAGGTAAGGAACAGAAGAGAGCCAGCCCACTTCGACCATGCCGAGGTTTTCACCGCCGCTACGAATAATCGATGGCAGCCACAACACAAAGCCATACACCCCGATGCTCCAGGCGAAGTACTGCATGCAGAGCAGGATCACGTTGCGTGAGCGGAAAGCTTCGCCGTAGTTTCGCACCGCTTTCAGCCCCTGCTGCTCTTTATCCAGCTGTGCCTGTAGAGCCGATTTTTCATCTTCAGAGAGCCAGTTCACCTGAGAGGGTTTGTCTTTTACCAGCACCCACCAGCAGAAGGCCCAAATCACCGCAGGGATCCCCTCGATGATAAACATTTCGCGCCAGCCGAAAGACTGAATGAGATAGCCTGAGACCACCGACATCCACAGTACCGTTACCGGGTTACCGAGGATCAGGAAGGTATTGGCCCGTGACCGCTCGGATTTTGTAAACCAGTTGCTGATGTAGATAAGCATCGCGGGCATGACCGCCGCTTCCACCACGCCGAGGATAAAGCGAATCGCCGCCAGCGCCGGTATATTGTTAACGACCCCGGTAAGGGAGGCACAACCGCCCCATAAAATCAGGCAGATGAAAATCAGTTTGCGCACGCTGCGACGTTCCGCATAGATGGCGCCCGGGATCTGGAAGAAGAAGTAGCCCAGGAAGAACAGGGCACCCAGCAGGGAAGAGATGCCTTTAGTGATCCCCAAATCTTCGGTGATCCCCGCGGCTGATGCGAAACTGAAGTTCGCGCGGTCAAGATACGCCAGGCTGTACGTGATAAACACGATCGGCATGATGTACCACCAGCGTTTTACTGCATTCGTCGAGCTGTTCATAGGCTTGCCTCTGTGGTTGAGGTAATGACCGCCGTTGTCTGTAGGGTACACGGTGGTTCTGTGATGTTGCGGGGGTTATTCCCCCAGTTGGCTACGCGTGGGTAATCCTTCGCTGTCGCCCTGCACCTGGATCGCCAGCGATCCGATTTTGTTACCGCGTGAGATAGCCTGTTGCAGCGTTTTGCCTTCCAGCAGGGCGCTAATCACCCCCACGGCAAAACCATCGCCTGCGCCAACCGTATCAACGACGTTGTCCACTTTTACCGCGGCCACGGCACCTTTCTCACCGCTGCTGGTTTTAAACCAGGCGCCATCGGCACCGGTTTTCAGGACCACCGCCTTCACGCCTCTATCAAGGTAGAAATCTGCAATCCCTTCCGGCGTGCGTTGCCCGGTAAGGATGATGCCCTCGTTCAGGCCGGGTAAGACCCAGTCAGCCTGGAAGGCCAACTGGTTAAGTTTTTCAACCATCTCCGCTTCGCTTTTCCACAGCACCGGCCGCAAATTGGGATCGAAAGAGAGGGTTTTGCCTGCGGCTTTCATTGCGCCTGCAGCGTGATCGAGCAGGGCCCATGAGCTCGCCGACAACGCCGCAGCCACGCCGCTCAGGTGCAGATGTCGCGCGGTGGTAAAATAGGCCGGATTAAAATCCTCCACCGACAGATGGCTGGCGGCAGAACCTTTGCGGAAATACTCCACGATGGGATCGGTTCCATCCTCGACCTTAGATTTCAGCTGGAAGCCGGTTGCGAAGCGGCCATCCAGGGAGACGCCCGAGGTCTCTATCCCCTCTTTTTTCAGGGCGTTAAGGATGAAATGACCGAAGCTGTCGTCGCCCACGCGGCTGACCCAGCTCACTTTCAGACCCAGGCGCGCCAGCCCGGTGGCGACATTGAGTTCGGCGCCAGCTACACGTTTAAAGAAATGTTCAACCTGGCTTAGCTCGCCAGGCTCGCTGGCCACAAACATGGCCATGGCTTCGCCAATGGTGATGACATCCAGTGCTTGCGGCATGGCTTAGACCTCGCGCAGTAAATTAACGTAGTGACGGGTGACGGCCGTCAGATCCGGGCCTTCAAGCGGGAACTCGATCCCGCGAGGCGCATCGGCAGGCAGCCGATCCAGCAGCGCCAGCCAGCGGCAGTTTTCTGCTGCCGGGGGGACGGCACGGAAGTGATGTTGATGCGGCTCCGCCGCTTTCACGTGAATATAGCTCACCGCAGGCGCCAGGTGCTGCGCGGCCTCTTCCGGTGAATCACCCACCCACAGCCAGTTGCCCATATCGAACGTCAGGCTGATCGGTAGCGCCTGCACCCGGCAGGCGGCTTTAAAGCGCTGCATAGGGGCGAGCTGACCGAAATCGGTCTGGTCGTTCTCGACCACCAGCGTCATGCCGCTCTCCTGCAGTAGCGGGCGCAGCGCTTCAAGCTGGTTTTTATCGCGAAAATGACCCAAAGAGACCTTCAGCCAGAGGGCATTAAGCGTACTGGCTTCGGCAAGGTAGCGCGGCAGCGCTGGGTTCAGTTCGCCTTCGGCGGTGAACAGGGAATCGGGAGCGGAGTAGCAGGCTAGCAGGCCCAGCAGCTCAATGGAGCGCGCCAGGGTAGGCAGCGCATTCAGTTCAGCGTCGTTGAACAGTTCGCGGCGGATCTCCACGCCGTCTGCGCCCGCTTTAGCAATGACAGGCAGTATGGCGCGCTGGCCTCCTGCTTCACGTATCCGGTCGGCGCCATAGGCGGCGGTGACGACAATAATTTTTCTGCCCACTGGCTGACTCCATCGCGTTATCGATACTATTACGCTAGATGGAACCGGTTCCAAAGAAAAGATCAGTATGTTGAATTTATGATCGTCATCACGAAGGGAGGTTAACGGGCGGTAGAGCCGCGAACAATCAGCTCGCCGGAGAAGTGCTGCTCGCGTACGGTATCACTGGCCCCTTCAATGCGGCGCACAACCTGTTCCACCGCGGCATAGCCGATCTGCCAGGTGGGCTGTTTAAGGGTAGTGATCCCAACGCCTGCCAGCTCTGCCCACTCGAGCTCATCAAAGCCCAGTAAGCCGATGTCGCTGCCCCAGTGCAGCCCAACACGGCGCAGAGAACGAGCCACCTGCAGGGTAAGGGCACCGTTAGCGGAGATCACCGCCTTGCGCATACCGCGATGGCGTGAATGGAATTGACGCAGGGCGATGTCCATCTGGTCCCCTTCATGCAGGGGAATTTCCGCGTTTTCAGCAATGACGCCAGGATAGCGGGCCAGGGTAGCGCGGAAGGCCGCCAGGCGTTCGCGGCGAGTATTGACCATACCCAGCGGCTCGCTGAGGAATAGGATCGCTTCAAAGCCCTGTTCGATAAGATGTTCTGTCGCCGTCGTGGCGGCCTGCGTATTGTCCAGACCCACGACGTCGCAGGCAAATTCGGGAATTTTACGGTCGATAAGCACCATCGGCAGCGCCGACTGTTGCAGGCGGTTTAGCCCCTCTTCGCGCATGCCCACCGCGTTGACCACAATGCCTTCAACCTGATAACTGCGCAGCAGATCGAGATAGTGCAGCTCCTGGTCAAGTTCATTATTAGTGTTACAGACCAGCGGGGTGAACCCCTTTTCCCGACAGGCGGCTTCGATACCGCTCAGAACATTGACGGAGTAGGGGTTGGTGATATCGGCGATAATCAGGCCAATGAGCCGCGTACGGCCATGCTTCAGGCCGCGGGCCATCAGGCTTGGACGATAGTTGAGATCGGCGATCGCCTGTTCAATACGGGCCAGCAGCGCGTCGGAAAGCAGATGCTTTTCACCGTTGAGGTAACGGGAAATACTGGTTTTACCGGTTTTGGCGGCTTTCGCCACGTCGCTGATAGTGGCCCGTGTTGATTTGCTCATCGCTGATTCCCTTGCCTGAAGTGAGAACACCTTAGCGCGAAAATCAACGATGGCAAGCCCTTACTGGATTGGGCTCAGGGTAATTTCTACGCGGCGGTTCTGCGCTTTGCCTTCCGCCGTGCTGTTACTGGCGATCGGATTTGCCGGGCCCATACCGTTGGTACGAATACGGTTCGCGGCGACGCCCTGGGTGATCAGCGCGCTGGCCACGGAATCCGCACGCTGCTGGGAGAGACGCATGTTCAGATCCTGGCTGCCGGTGCTGTCGGTGTAGCCAAGCACGTTAACCGCCGTTTTGCTGTACTCTTTCAGCACCATCGCCACGCCGGTCAGGGTGTTCGCGCCAGCCGGTTTCAGCGTTGCGCTGCTGCTATCGAAGGTCACGTTGTTTGGCATGTTCAGAATGATGTTATCGCCGCTGCGCGTCACGCTAACGCCTGTACCCTGCATTTTGTCGCGCAGTTTTGCTTCCTGCACGTCCATGTAATAACCGACGCCGCCGCCCAGCGCGGCACCGGCTGCTGCGCCAATTAACGCCCCTTTGCCGCGATCTTTCTTAGAGGAGGAGAGGGCGCCAACGCCCGCGCCTACCAGGGAACCGAGCCCGGCACCGATGCCGGATTTACCGGCTTCGCGTTCGCCGGTGTAAGGGTTTGTGGTGCAGCCTGAAACAGCCAGTGCGCCGCTGACCAGCGCGGCAATCATGAGTACGCGTTTTTTCATCTTATTTCCTTAATCCTTTTTATTCTTTGCCACGACGAGCGTGGCGGTTGATTATGACGCGCAGATATGTAGAAAATTCCAGGGATAACTCTGAATTATGTTTCTAATCATAAACAGCCTCGAAGAAGGCGATGAAAACCTGCAACAGGCAACCCGGGAGCGCACGCTTTGACCACTTCAATTAAAACCATTCTGACCGCGGCCCACTGGGGGCCGATGCTGGTAGAGACCGATGGCGACACAGTGTTGTCATCCCGCGGGGCGCTGCCCACCCCTTACCCCAACTCATTGCAGACGGTGGTGCGCGATCAGGTGCACAGTAAAACCCGCGTGCGCTGGCCGATGGTGCGGAAAGGTTTTCTCGCTTCGCCAGATAATCCGCAGGGGGTACGCGGGGAAGATGAATTTGTCCGTGTCAGCTGGGACGATGCTCTGGCATTGATTGATTCGCAGCATAAACGTATCCGCAACAGCTATGGCCCGTCCTCTATCTTTGCCGGATCGTACGGCTGGCGATCTAACGGCGTGTTACACAAGGCGGCGACGCTACTGCAGCGCTATATGAGCCTCGCCGGCGGCTATACCGGCCATCTTGGGGATTACTCCACCGGTGCCGCGCAGGCGATCATGCCGTATGTCGTAGGGGGAAATGAGGTTTATCAGCAGCAGACCAGCTGGCCGCTGGTGCTGGAACATACCGACGTGGTGGTGCTCTGGAGCGCCAACCCACTCAATACCCTGAAAATTGCCTGGAACGCCAGCGACGAGCAGGGTATCCCTTACTTCGATGCACTGCGTAAGAGCGGTAAGCGCATCATCTGTATCGATCCTATGCGTTCTGAAACCGCCGATTTCTTCGGCGAGGCGGCAGAGTGGATCGCCCCGCATATGGGCACCGACGTGGCGATGATGCTGGGCATTGCGCATACCCTGGTTGAAAACAACTGGCACGATACGGCGTTTCTTGCCCGCTGCACCAGCGGTTATGACCAATTCGCCGATTACCTGACGGGGAAAACGGATGGCATCGCGAAAACGGCCGAGTGGGCGGCGGCGATTTGCGGCGTAAATGCTGACAAAATTCGTGAACTGGCAGAACTCTTCCATAACAACCGCACCATGTTGATGGCGGGTTGGGGGATGCAGCGCCAGCAGTTTGGCGAGCAGAAGCACTGGATGCTGGTCACTCTGGCGGCCATGATCGGCCAGATTGGTACGCCGGGCGGTGGTTTTGGTCTCTCTTATCACTTCGCTAATGGCGGTAATCCAACGCGTCGTGCGGCGGTACTGGCCTCGATGCAGGGCAGCGTACAGGGTGGCACCGATGCCGTAGAAAAAATCCCGGTAGCGCGCATCGTCGAGGCGCTGGAAAATCCGGGCGGTTTCTACCAGCACAACGGTATGGACCGGCACTTCCCGGATATCCGCTTCGTCTGGTGGGCGGGCGGCGCCAACTTTACGCACCATCAGGACACTAACCGATTGATTCGCGCCTGGCAGAAGCCGGAGCTGGTGGTCATTTCCGAGTGCTTCTGGACCGCGGCGGCCCGACATGCAGATATCGTTCTGCCGGCCACCACCTCGTTTGAACGCAACGACATGACCATGACCGGCGACTACAGTAATCAACATATGGTGCCCATGAAGCGCGTGGTGCCGCCGCGCGATGAGGCGCGTGATGATCTGGAGGTCTTTGCTGAGCTGAGCGAACGGTGGGAAGCAGGTGGTCGTGCGCGATTTACCGAAGGCAAAACCGACCTGGAGTGGCTGGAGAGCTTCTATCAAATCGCCACGCAGCGCGGTGCCTCACAGGGGGTGACCTTGCCTCCCTTTGCCGAGTTCTGGGAGGCGAATGCGATCGTCGAAATGCCCGAAAATGCGCAAAATGCGCAGTTTGTACGTTTCGCCGACTTCCGTCGCGATCCTGAGGCGCATCCGTTAAAAACCGAAAGCGGCAAGATTGTGATCCACTCAGCACGTATCGCCAGTTTTGGTTACGCCGATTGTCCGCCGCATCCGATGTGGCTGGAGCCGGACGAGTGGCATGGCAACGCCGAGCCGCAACAACTGCAGATACTCTCTGCTCATCCAGCGCATCGCCTGCATAGCCAGCTGAACTACTCTTCACTGCGCGAACAGTATGCGGTTGCCGGGCGCGAGCCGGTCACGCTGCACCCCATCGACGCTCACGCGCGCGGCATTGCCGATGGTGACGTGGTACGTGTCTGGAACCAGCGTGGGCAGGTACTGGCGGGGGCGGTCGTGAGCGAGGGTATCAAGCCCGGCGTGATCTGTATTCACCAGGGGGCATGGCCTGATCTGGAACGTAGCGCAGGGGGGATCTGTAAAAACGGTGCGGTTAACGTTCTGACGAAAGATCTCCCCAGCTCGAAGCTAGGGAATGGTTGCGCGGGGAATACGGCGCTGGCCTGGCTGGAGAAATATCAAGGGCCGGAGCTACCGCTTACGGCGTTTGATCCGCCTGCCAGCTCATAATCCACGTCGGGTGCTGGGTGTCTTCCTGCCAGGCGCTATCCATAATGCGAAAGCCCTGAGCATGGTAGAAATTCACCGCCCGGGTGTTTTTCTGATACACCTCCAGGCTCAGGGCCGGGTAGCGCTGTTTAACATGGTTGATCAGCGCCTTCCCGATGCCTTTACCCGTGTATGAAGGCGCGACAAATAGCGCGCCGATATACTGAACATGCAGGACGCTGATAAATCCGCACACCTCATCGGCCTCATCCCAGACCCAGGTCTCTGCCGATGGCAGATAAACATCCCGGACGATCGCTTCGCTCTCTTGCCAGTAGCTGGCCTCAATAAACGGATGGGCGAGGGTGGTACTTTCCAGCCATAAGCGCAGCAAAGGAGAGGTGTCATCACTCAGCCATGCGCGGATCATGCTGGCCTCCGGAATAACAAAAACAGCTCGTCACGTGGTCATTCACCATCCCGCTGGCCTGCATAAAGGCATAACAGATGGTGGTGCCGACAAATTTAAACCCGCGCTTTTTCAGCGCTTTCGATAAGGCGTCTGAGGTTGGCGTCGAGGCGGGGACCTCTGCCAGGGTCATGGCCTGGGTCAGTTGCGGCTGATGGCCGACAAACGACCAGATAAAATCTGAAAATGCTTCGCCATTTGCCTCCATTGCCAGCAGCGCGCGTGCGTTACCGATAATGGCCTGAATCTTACCGCGATGGCGAATAATCCCCGCGTCCTGCACCAGCCGCTCAACGTCGTCTTCCGTCATCTCCGCCACCTTTTCCGGATCGAAATGGTGGAAGGCCTGGCGGTAATTCTCGCGTTTTTTCAATACGGTAATCCAGGAAAGACCGGCCTGCTGGCCCTCAAGGCAGATCATTTCAAAAAGATAGCGGCGGTCGGTTTCTGGTACGCCCCACTCTTTATCATGATAGGCGATATAGAGCGGGTCTTCGCTTACCCAGCCACAACGTTGCATAGTCCATCTCCCTCATAGTGATTGAATCCACGAAAATTTCCATCGGCCCGGCTTGACGTGGTAGTTAAAAAGACAATAGTTAATACAGGGTTTAATGCGTTCTACGCCATGCCTGAAAACCCGCTTACCCATCTATTAACAATGACAAATATCGCCGAATTCGGCTCTCTTCTGGAGTCGCTTTGATGATGATAAAAAAAATCAGTGGCCGCCATGCCGCGACAGGCGTGGTGAGTTTGTTAGTCTGTCTGCTTTCAGGTAACACAGCATTTGCCTGGCAACAGGAATATATCGTTTCAGATAACGTAAATAATACTACTGAGCGCTACACATGGGATGACGATCACCAACCGCGTTATGAAGATATCCTCGCGGAGCGGATCCGCTCATCGCAAAATGCCCCGGCCGTGTCGGTCAATTTGGCCGACGCCTCTTCAGCGATGCCGGGAAGTACGATGAGCGTGGGGGTCAATATTCCTGTAGCACGCCGCATCACTACCGGGCCGATTGTCTCCTGGCGCTATGATGGCTCACCTTCCACCATATATAACGAGTTTGGGGACAGCGTCAGCACGTCATCTCTGACCGATCCCCTCTGGCATGCCAGCGTCAGCACCCTGGGCTGGCGTGTAGACTCCCATCTGGGCGGCCTGCGGCCATGGGCGCAAATCAGTTATAACCAGCAGTTTGGCGATAACCAGTGGAAGAGCCAGGCGGGGTTCAGTAAAACCGCTGCATCGCAGCAGCCAGACAGCTGGATGGACGTCACCGTGGGGGCCGATATTCCGCTTTATCCCCATATGGCGGCCTACGCTTCGCTCTCTCAGTCTGAGAGCATGGTCTTAGGCGAGGATTACCTCTATACGCTGGGTGTTAGCGCTAAGTTTTAAAGTTGTTGTTTTTTTGTGCGTTAAATTCGTAAAAAGTGTACGGATGGCAGGCCTTGTAGCGATAGTAGGTACTAACGCAATTGGGCAGAATCGTATCGTCCAGGCCATTCATTCCCCATTTACGGCATTTCATTCCGTCTCCCCTGCATTTCATGCCGTTTTCCCCCTATGGATGCAGGGTTTTGCGTATCGTTGTCAGCAGTGAATTTCCCCTTTTCCCTGCAGGACAACTGCCATGAATACATCAACCTCTAACCGCACTCGCTGGCTTACCCTTTTCGGTACTATCGTGACCCAGTTTGCGCTGGGATCGGTTTATACCTGGAGCCTGTTTAACAGCGCGCTGTCCGAGAAACTGGATGCGCCTGTCAGTCAGGTTGCTTTCTCGTTTGGCTTACTGAGCCTGGGCCTGGCACTCTCCTCCTCCGTGGCCGGTAAATTACAAGAGCGTTTTGGCGTGAAGCGCGTGACCATGGCCTCCGGGATTATGCTGGGTGTCGGCTTCTTCCTGACGGCGCATTCCAACAGCCTGCTGATGTTGTGGCTCAGCGCCGGGGTGCTGGTCGGGTTAGCGGACGGGGCGGGTTACCTGCTGACTCTGTCGAACTGTGTGAAATGGTTCCCCGAGCGTAAAGGGCTGATCTCTGCCTTTTCGATCGGCTCCTATGGTTTGGGCAGCCTCGGGTTTAAATTTATCGATTCCCAACTGCTGGCTTCAGTCGGCCTCGAAAAGACCTTTATGATCTGGGGCGCCATCGTGCTGGTGATGATTGTCTTCGGCGCGACGTTAATGAAAGACGCACCGCAGCAAACGGTGAAGTCGGTGAATGGGGTGGTGGAGAACGACTTCACCCTGGCGCAGTCCATGCGTAAACCGCAGTACTGGATGCTGGCGGTGATGTTCCTGACTGCCTGCATGAGCGGCCTGTATGTCATCGGCGTGGCGAAAGATATCGCCCAGGGTATGGTGAAGCTGGATGTGGCCACTGCGGCGAATGCGGTGACGGTGATCTCTATCGCCAATCTCTCGGGTCGCCTGGTGCTGGGGATCCTCTCTGACAAAATCGCCCGTATCCGTGTTATCACGCTCGGACAGGTCGTCTCTCTGGTGGGGATGGCAGCGCTGCTCTTCGCGCCGCTGAATGAAATCACCTTCTTTGCGGCCATTGCCTGTGTTGCCTTTAACTTCGGTGGCACCATCACGGTCTTCCCGTCGCTGGTCAGTGAGTTCTTCGGCCTGAACAACCTGGCGAAAAACTACGGTGTGATTTACCTGGGCTTTGGGATTGGTAGTATCTGCGGTTCGTTGATTGCATCGCTGTTCGGCGGCTTCTATGTCACCTTCTGCGTTATCTTCGCTCTGCTGATCCTCTCACTGGCGCTCTCCACCACCATTCGTCAGCCGCAGCGTGAAGTTTACTCCGAAGCGCATGCCTGAATAATTACTCTAAAGGCCGGAGCCTCCGGCCTTTGCTTCCCCGCCTTACTACAGAAACGGGTCAGATGAATGTCATCGGACTTGTTTTTTTGTAAATATCTGCAGCGATCACACTCTATGCTGCCACTTTTTCGTCTCCCTGTGGTCTACTCTACCGCGCTTGAGATGGTTTCCCTTAAAAACATCGTCAACGAAGACTCCGCCTGTGCACTGTTAATCTGTAAGTGAAGCAGCAATATTTTTCTTTTTTCCAGGTCATTTTAATGAAATATATCAAAGCGATGACGCAACAAAAGCTGAGCTTTTTGCTGGCGTTGTACATCGGTCTGTTTATGAATGGCGCCGTATTTTTCCGTCGGTTTGATGGCTATGCGCAAAACTTTACCGCCTTGAAAGGAGTTGCTGCGGTTGTTGAGTTGGCTGCTACGGTACTCGTCACCTTCTTCTTATTACGCTTGCTTTCGCTGTTTGGGCGACGGGTATGGCGGGTACTGGCCACGCTGGTGGTGTTGTGCTCGGCGGGTGCCAGTTACTACATGACGTTTATGAACGTGGTGATCGGCTACGGGATTATCGCGTCGGTGATGACCACCGATATTGACCTCTCTAAAGAGGTGGTTGGCTGGCACTTTATCCTCTGGCTGGTCTGCGTCAGCGTGTTGCCGCTGCTCTTTATCTGGAGTAACCGCTGCCGTTATACCTTGCTCCGTCAGCTGCGTACGCCAGGTCAACGTATCAGAAGTGTTGCGCTGGTGGTGATTGCCGGTTTGATGGTCTGGGGCCCGATTCGCTTACTGGACATTCAGCAGAAACACGTTGAGCGTACGACCGGCGTCGATATGCCGAGCTACGGCGGCGTGGTGGCGAACTCCTATCTGCCATCAAACTGGATCTCAGCGCTGGGGTTATATGCCTGGGCGCAGGTGGATGAGTCTTCAGATAATAAATCGCTGATGAACCCGGCGAAGAAATTTAGCTATCAGGCGCCAGCGGATATTGATGACACCTACGTGGTGTTTATCATCGGTGAGACGACCCGCTGGGATCATATGGGAATGCTGGGCTATGAGCGTGACACTACGCCGAAACTGGCCCAGGAGAAAAACCTCGTTGCCTTCCGCGGTTACTCGTGTGATACGGCCACTAAGCTCTCTTTGCGCTGCATGTTTGTGCGTGAAGGCGGGGCGGATGATAACCCACAGCGTACGCTGAAAGAGCAAAACGTCTTTGCGGTACTGAGTCAGTTGGGCTTCAGTTCCGACCTGTACGCCATGCAGAGTGAGATGTGGTTCTACAGCAACACCATGGCCGATAACATTGCTTACCGCGAGCAGATTGGCGCTGAGCCACGTAACCGTGGCAAACATGTGGATGACATGCTGTTAGTCGATGAGATGCAGCGCTCTTTACAGGGCAATCCGGACGGCAAACATCTTATTATCCTGCACACCAAAGGATCGCACTTTAACTATACCCAGCGTTATCCGCGCAGTTTTGCCAAATGGACGCCGGAGTGTATTGGGGTTGATAAAGGGTGTACCAAAGAAGAGATGATTAACTCTTACGATAACTCGGTCACCTATGTGGATCACTTTATCGATAGCGTGATCGATCAGCTGCGTGATAAGAAAGCGATTGTCTTCTACGCCGCCGACCACGGGGAGTCGATCAACGAGAAGGAACATCTGCACGGTACGCCACGTAAGATGGCTCCGCCGGAGCAGTTCCGCGTGCCGATGATGGTATGGATGTCTGATAAATATCTGGAAAACCCGGATAAGGCGAAGATGTTTGCCCATCTGAAACAGCAGGCGGATATGAAAGTGCCGCACCGCCATGTTGAGCTGTACGACACGATCCTTGGCTGCCTGGGCTATACCTCGAAAGACGGTGGTATCAACGAAAATAACAACTGGTGTCATGTCCCGGATACCGGCTTAAAAGCGGTTCAGTAAAGGGTTGGCGAGCGACTCGCCACCTTAAAGGCTTTTTTATTGTAAGGGATTGACGGAGCCGTACCTCAGCAGTAAGATGCGGCCCGCATTCGGTGATTGGCGCAGCCTGGTAGCGCACTTCGTTCGGGACGAAGGG
>ERZ773187.1304-NODE-1304-length-19581-cov-10.255403_pt1 | contig 19581 bp, 17 predicted proteins | sample MGYA00511242_ERZ773187 | MGnify/ENA primary metagenome ERZ773187 (study PRJEB29015, sample SAMEA2737744) | human gut metagenome | biome: human gut; feature: human-associated habitat; material: faeces | place: China | collected 2012 ... | reverse complement strand
TTTTGCTTTCTGGAGCCGGACTCTCCATCGAACTCCGTTCGATTATTCGCCGCAGGCGGCTCACCCCTTCGGGGCCAGCGCGACAAGCGCGCTGTTCAACGCTTTCAGCGTTAGTCCGGGTCCGGGCACCACTATTTAGAAGAACCCGCCTATGGCGGGTTTTTTGCTTTCTGGAGCCGGACTCTCCATCGAACTTCGTTCGATTATTCGCCGCAGGCGGCTCACCCCTTCGGGGCCAGCGCGACAAGCGCGCTGTTCAACGCTTTCAGCGTTAGTCCGGGTCCGGGCACCACTATTTAGAAGAACCCGCCTATGGCGGGTTTTTTGCTTTCTGGAGCCGGACTCTCCATCGAACTCCGTTCGATTATTCGCCGCAGGCGGCTCACCCCTTCGGGGCCAGCGCGACAAGCGCGCTGTTCAACGCTTTCAGCGTTAGTCCGGGTCCGGGCACCACTATTTAGAAGAACCCGCCTATGGCGGGTTTTTTGCTTTCTGGAGCCGGACTCTCCATCGAACTCCGTTCGATTATTCGCCGCAGCACTTAAATCATTCAACCTGCAAATCTAAAAAATAAACAATAACCCTTTATAATATTATTTATAGAAATGGCTCAGGTTAATTATGAAACATATTAACCAAGACTACAAAAAAAATAAATATATTGCCGAGATGAATCCCAGCCGAATAAATTCCTAATCCACTCCTTTGAGGGAATAATAGCTTTCCGTTTATGAAAATCACTTCAGGTCAGGCTAAGGGCAAGGTAATATTATTTTTGCGAAAAAGCAGAACAGCAAATTCAGTTTGTATCACCAGGAAATTTCAGCGTGATCATTTCTATTTGCCTCAGGAATTTTCATTAAATTAAATATGGATTTTGTAAATGAATAAAAATATTCAAGCCGCTATTATTGCCGTAGCGACGGTGATGAGCGTCCCGGCTATGGCCGCAGGGAATACGGCTCAGGTTGTGATTGACGGCATTGTCATCGATGACACTGAATCCTGTAATATTACTCCGGGCGGCGCCATAACCAGCAATACCGTCAGGCTCGACGATATTAGAGCGAATGAACTTGAAAAACTGGCAGTCAACGCCCCTTCAATGACGTTTGCGAAGGACGTGTTCTATACCATTCAGGACTGCAAAACCGGAGGACGTAATTTTACGGGAAATCTGACGGTAAGTATGTCAGGTAACTTCAATGCTGCAATGGATAATGTCCTGGTCAACGAAATTACCACTAACCCAGCCCGCAATGCGGCAATCACCCTCGTTAATTATGACAATAGCCGCATCAAACTTGACGGCTCAAGCACTAAAACGGTTGCGTTTACGCCGGGTGCCCCTACCCTGGTACGCTACAAAGCAACTTACGTGAAAACGGCAAACGGCGTCACTGCAGGTGATATTAAAGGCACCTCCGTCTTCACGGTCTCCTACTAAAAGCCAACAAAGCCTGCCGCTGGCAGGCTTTGCTAAATACCCATCGGGTTTTATCGGTAAAGCATTCAGCCCAATACGCGCTATTTCTCTGCCGTCTGCTCTCTTCCCACCAGCACCGTCGTGATGACAAACGACAGCACCAGCGCAATAGCCACACCCGATAGCGCAAACATAAAGTACGGGCCGATATAGGCGGGCAAACTAAAGATGCTCGACAGAATGTAGCCATACAGGCGCACCCCGAAGAAGGCGATAAACGCCGATGCCAGCGAGCTGGCTACCGTAGCCGCGATAAAGGCTTTTTTGTAGCGGGTCAGTACGCCAAATAGCGCCGGCTCGGTGATCCCCAACAGGGCCGAAATCGCGGCTGACAGCGTGACCGTTTTCTCCTGACGATCGCGGCTCAGGCGCCAGATTGCAAAGGTCGCACCGGCAATCGCCATGTTAGCCATAAACATCATTGGCATCAGCATGTCGTAGCCGCGGTCGCTGAAGTTTTGCAACGCGATAGGCGTCATGGCGTGGTGCATGCCGGTAAGAATGGCCACCGGTCGTATCGCACCGACGATTAACCCGGCAAAGCTCGCCGATACGCCGAACAGCCCTTCAATAAAGTAAGCCAGCCCTTTGCCCAGCCAGATCCCGATGGGGCCAATCACCACCAGCGCGGCCAGCGCGCCAATAAACAGCGTCAGCGTGGGCGTAAAGACGGTTTTCAGCACATCCGGCATGATGCTATCCACCCAGCGATGGATATAGCTCAGCGCCAGCACCGAGAAGATGACCGGAATAACGCTTGAAGCGTAGTTAAACACCGATACCGGAATAGCATTAAGCAGCCAGAGCGCGCTTACCGCCCCTTCCTGATGCGCCGCCAGCGCTTTAGCCGCCTCAATCAGCGAAGGATACATCAGGCAGGCCGCAACGGCTGCCGCCAGGTATTCGTTCGTTTTAAAGATCCTGGCCGCCGACACCGCCAGGAAGAAGGGCAGGAAGTAAAAGACGCCGCTGGCGATCAGATCGATAACCATCACGGTATCGCTCTTCGCAGAGACCACCTTCAGCGCAATAAGGCCCGCCAGCAGCCCTTTAATCATCCCTGCGCCGGCAATGGCAGGTACGATGGGGCCAAATACGCCGGAAACGGTATCCATAAACATCGAGACCAGGCTCTTGCGCCCTTTTGTCTCCGCTGGTGCGCTGTCGGTGCTCTGTCCCAGCACCTTCAGCATTTGTTCATACCAGCTATTCACCTTTGGCCCGATAATGACCTGAAACTGGTCGCTCTGGAGCTGAGCCCCCAGCACGCCCGGGAGATTTTTAATGGCGGCCTGATCCACTTTATTGTCGTCGATTAAATCGAAGCGTAATCGCGTCATGCAGTGCCAGACTTTATTTATATTCCCCTGGCCACCGACCAGACGAATAATATTGTTGATGGCTTCTTGCGTCCCCATAAAGACTCCTGCCGGTGTTGTTGTTTTAATGTTGTCCAGAAGCATAATTAAACCTATCTGACAAAACAAACCAATAAAAGTTGATTAGCCTCACAGTTACTTACAAACAGAGGCCAAAAAACCACGCTTTAGCAAAATTGGTACGGTTTTTAATTCATTTATTCGCAAATAACTGACCAAAATAAATAATAAAAAAAACGGTTTACCTGCCAACATTTTTAGAGCGATGATAAACCTATCACCTATTCCCAAAGTCGCCGCAAAGGAGTTCTTCGTGACGCCTGTGATTATTAAAGATATTGCCTGCTTTATTACCCGTCCGGACAGACATAACCTGGTGACTGTGCGCGTTACCACTGAACAGGGGGTAATCGGACACGGCTGCGCCACTTTCCAGCAGCGTCCGCTGGCGGTCAAAACGCTGGTCGATGAATATCTAAAGCCGCTGCTGATTGGCCGCGATGCCAGTAACATCGAAGACCTGTGGCAGATGATGAACGTGAACGCCTACTGGCGTAACGGCCCGGCAATGAACAACGCCATTTCTGGTGTGGACATGGCCCTGTGGGATATCAAAGGCCAGCTGGCGGGTATGCCGCTTTACCAGCTGCTGGGCGGCAAATCTCGCGATGCGATCCCTGCTTACAGTCATGCCAGCGGCGAGACGCTGGGTGCGCTGTTCGCCTCTGTGGATACGCTACTGGCGCAGGGCTATCGTCATATTCGCTGCCAGTTAGGGTTTTATGGCGGCACGCCGTCAGCCCTGCACGCGCCTGATAACCCTACCCCCGGGGCCTGGTTCGATCAACACGAGTACATGGCTAACACCGTGGAGATGTTCCGCGCCCTGCGGGAAAAATATGGCTGGAAGATCCAGTTCTTGCACGATGTACATGAGCGCCTCTTCCCTCAGCAGGCCGTTCAACTGGCGAAACAGCTGGAGCCTTATCAGCCTTACTTTATCGAAGATATTCTCCCGCCGCAGCAGAGCGGATGGCTGGAGCAGGTTCGCCAGCAAAGCTGCGTCCCGCTGGCGATGGGCGAGCTCTTTAATAACCCGGCGGAATGGCATGACCTGATTGTGAATCGCCGTATCGACTTCATCCGCTGCCACGTTTCGCAAATTGGCGGCATCACCCCGGCTATCAAACTGGCGCATCTCTGTCAGGCCTTCGGGGTACGCCTGGCGTGGCATGGCCCCGGCGACATGACGCCCATCGGCGTGGCGGTGAATACCCATCTGAACATTCACCTGCACAATGCCGCTATTCAGGAGTTCATCCCGCGTTCGGACACCACCGATCGGGTGTTCCCGGGGGCGCCAGAGGCGAAAGAGGGCTTTATCTATCCCCCTGCCGCGCCAGGCATTGGCGTAGGGTTCAATGAGGAGCTGGCGCGGGCGCATCCGGTGGTCTATCGCCCACACGAATGGACGCAAAGTCGTCTGCCCGATGGCGCGATTCACACGCCCTGATTTTGCCGCCAGGCTAAGTTATCGCGGTTCCACGGGGTGACGTAGGTACAGGTATAGTTGATATCAATGATATCGCTGACTTCAAAGACGCGCCCTCCTTCCAGAATCCCACGGTTATTGATATGCATTGCTGGGCTGCCTTTTTTGCAGCCCAGCATGACGGCCTGTTCACGGCTGACGCTCACGGCGCGATAGGTCGTGAGCATGTGCGAGATAGTTAAACCTTTACTCACCACATACTGCTGGATAGAACGCTCGATCGCCTGTTGATTGAGGTCGGGGAAGTCCGCGACAGGCATACTGGAAACCTCCAGCTGTACCGGCTGATCGTCGACATAACGCAGACGGCAAAAGTGCCAGATGAAGCTCTCTTCCGCGATGCCGAAGATCTGTTGCGCCGCCCGGTCAGGCCGCCGCTTATGCAGGCTGAGCATCCGGTAACGCATCTGATCAAAGCGCTTTTCGGTGATCGAGTTGTAGATCAGTGGGTTGTTACGCGCATGCTCGTTGATCCAGATCCCCGAGCCCTGCACAATGCGCACCACGCCAATGCTCACCAGTTTTTCCAGCGCCTGACGAATCGTAAAGCGCGACACGCCATACTCTTCGGCCAGTTGCCGTTCAGGGGGCAGTTTACGCGGCCCAGACGTGCTCTCCTGATAAATTTTGCTCAGAAGATCCTGGGTAACAAACTCACTTTTTTTCATGGCTCGGCCCTGCCTATTTTCAACCCTTGCGGCGAGCGATGAGTTTATCATTTTGCGCCTGGTTATTTTATAACGCTTCACTTAACACGCAGGAACCCCCTTCGCCAGCAGCGCTGGCCAGTCGGATGCCCAGTCAGATCCATGCGCCATACCTGCTACGCGCACAACCCGAACACAATCGCCGCCCACCGCCTGCTGAAAACGCACGGCGACGGCAGGCGGAACGGTCGTATCCTCTTCACCGCTGAAGTGGGTTTGCGGCACGTGGCGCAGGGTCGCGGCCGCATCCATCGCGCTAAGCGCGTGGGGCATGGGGCTGACCTTGTGCTGCCTATTCACAAAGGCCACATCCAGGTTGCCTGCTACGGTGCGCAGAGTCCGCACATCGCGACGTCGCTCAGCCAACAGCGCAGCAATATTTCCGCCGCCGGAGTAGCCAATCACATCGAGTTGCACGCCCGGGTAGCGCTGCACGACCTGGTCGAGCGCCTCGTTCATGGCATCAATCACCGCGGGAGAAAAACGATCGTTTGTCCACATGCTTACCTGGCACTGGCGCGGCAGAGGCGAAGATAAAAACTGACAGGGCCGGGCGAGATAGAGCACATTGGCCGCTGTATCGCTGGCGGCCAGTTTCAGGCCAACCGGATTATGCGGGGTGGGGTTATTTGATGGCTGGGTACGACTTTTCCATGCAAAGCCGTCCCCTTCAATGTACACCCGCAATAAATTAACCGGAGGGGTAATTCGGCTCCAGCTAACAAGGGTAAATTGATTAGCCTGCAAATCAGTGCTGATCAGACCAGAACGAGCAGCCATTTTATTTGCCGCCTGATTAAGATCCCCTGAAACACACCCTGTTAATAAAAAAGATAAATGAATCAATAGCACCAGAAAGAATATATTTTGTTTTTGCTGCATTTAATTCCAATCCCTAAGTTAAATTAAAAGGCACATAAAAAAGAGGCCTTTGTTTCAATAACAAATAATTAAGCAGCGCTTATTGTTTTTGGCAACAAAATGTATATTCTCCACACCAATGATATCGGATTAATCCGAAGATTAGACCAGCTGCATCTTACAATGTTTGCAACTTTATGATGGTACACCATGGAAAAAAAACGCCTTAGCCAGCTGATCTCTCTGCTGCTGGCCTCCGCGGCTGCGCAGGGTTTGATGACTACGCACGCCTTTGCTGTTGCCTCTAGCGATCTCGTTATCACGACCTCTGCTGATAGCGTCATTATTGATGACCCACTGATCGGTAACCCCACCACGGCGTTAGCGGTGAACTCGGGTATTACTGTTGGAACCCTTATTAATAACAGCCATATTCAGGATATGGCTGACAATAATTCTTATAGCAATCTTAATATTGCCCAAATTGATGGTAATGTCGGTACACTGATTAACAATGGCACCCTTGCCAGCGTCAATCGCTATCACTATGGCAGTATTCTTGAAGTCAGTTCTGCCGGTGTAGTTTCAAACTTCATCAACCATGGCAAAATTGAATTTTCATCCGACAGCTATAGCCTTAATTATTACGATACTGGCGCGATTGATAATGCCGGCAATATCGGCACGCTGACTAACGCAGTTGATGGCACAATTAACGGGCCACGCGGTATCAGTAACCTGGGGCGAATTGATAATTTAAATAACGCCGGGGTCATCGCAACCGAATCGGGAAATATGCCAGGATTTGGCAACAATGGCGCTATTTACAACAGCGGCTCCATCGGTACGCTGCATAACACCGGAAGTCTGATCGCCACTGAGGATATGATGGGTGACAGCTCAGGGGTTTATAACCAGGGCATCATCACCACGCTGATTAACGATAATACCATTGAGGCCAGTAACAGCGGCATTCACAACTACGGTATCATCAATACCCTCGAGAATAATGGCACGATCCACGGCAGCATTGGTATCTTTGACAGTACCTCCGGCACTACCTCAATCAAGAGTATCGTTAATAACGGCGAGATCGTTGGTAGTTACTCAGGTATTTACCTGATTAATTTCAATACCACGCCGGATGCCATGACCATTGTGAATAACGGCGTGATAAGCGGCCAGACCTACGCGCTCTATATTTACAGCGACATCAATAATGGCAATGCCAGCGCTGACGTGACGCTGACTAACACCAATATGGTGAAGGGCATTATTGAATCCCGTAGCCCTGTCGCGCTGAAAATTAACGGCGGCGATCACTCCGTGGGCGTGCTGACCGGCCTTGATGGGCTCAACACTGTCGGCACCATTACCACCACCAAATCCGATCTCATCTTTGGTACCGGTTCCCTGTTGCTGAATGACAACGTGTTGACCAACAACAGCACCGTGGTGAACGACGCGGCCTCGCTGCAGGTGAATAACGCCATCAGCATCACCGGCGATTACCATCAAAAAGCCGCTGCGACGCTGATTTCCGGGATCTCCGATCTGGCGACCCAGGACCTCGACCTGTTGAGCGACAGTGGCTACGGCCGCCTGAACGTTAGCGGCAACGCCGTCATCGACGCGGGTTCCAGCGTTAACCTACTGCGTACCGGCAGCACCTACAAATTCGCTGAAGGTCAGCGCTATGTGGTGATTAACGCGCAGGGCGCGGACACGCAATACAACGCCAGCGCGTTGAAATATAAAGCCGTCGGTTATAACGGCAAGGTTTACGGTTCAGTGTATGAGGTTGATGCCAATAAAGCCCTGGTGCTGACCGTGGGCCCACAGAACAGTGAACCGGATGTGGTGACGAACCCAACCAAACCTGAGCCGACAACGCCGACGCAGCCGACGCCAACTCAACCGACTACGCCAACTCAACCGACTACGCCGACAAAGCCGACTCCAACTCTGCCGACAACGCCGACGAAGCCGACTCCGACTCAACCGACGCCGACGCAGCCGACGCAGCCAACTCAGCCGGCGCAACCTGAGCCGACTCTGCCGACGCAACCGACTCAGCCATCACAACCTGAGCCGACAGAACCTGCGCAGCCAGGTAAACACAGCTGGGCTACCACGCCAACCGCAACCGCGGCGCTGGGCGGTCTGAGCAACTACTCTGGCATCGCTTCCCCGCAGCTGCTTGAACTGTATAACGCCTCTTTAGCGATCGATGGCACTGCAGAAGCCAACCGCGTGGGCGAGAAGCTTTCTCCGGGTCAGAACATCAACACCAGCACCGCAGCAGGGGTAGCAACCTCTACCGCGCAGGCCGTGGTTGGCGCGCACATTGATGCCGTACGCAATCCACAGGCCTCCGGCACCACGGGCGTGGCGACCGGTGACGACTATAGCGCGAACTGGATCGTCTGGGGTCAGCCGTTTGGCGGTTATGCCCGTCAGGACAGCACCCGCGATATCAGCGGTTACTCCGCCAAATTCGGCGGTCTGATCCTCGGCGCCGACCGCGCGCTGGGCGACGACTGGCGTCTGGGTGCGGCGGTGAACTACAGCAACACCTCTGTTCACGGTAAAGACAACCTGAGTGGTAACACCTCTACCGCCGATAACTACGGTGTGATTGCTTACGCAGGCTATACCGGCGAACCCTGGTACCTGAACCTCTCCGCAGGGCTGAACCGTCAAAACTACAGCTCCGTTCGTCGCGCTGAGTTCACCGGTTTCTCCGGCTCCGCTCAGGGTAAATTTAACGGCTCTTCCGTCACCCTGCAGACCGAGTTCGGTTACCCGATCACCCTGCCGGCAGACGTGGTCGTCACGCCGCTCGCCAGCCTGACTTACGGTTATCAGCATGTTGATGGCTATACCGAGACAGGCGGAAACGGCATGGCGCTGGACGTGGGCAGCACCCACTCTGAATCGGTGGTGAGCGATATCGGTGCCCGCATCGAAAAAACCTTCGACACCGGTCTGGGTAAGCTGACGCCATTCGCACAGGTTTCCTGGATCCACCAGTACGACAACCGTCAAATGAGCAGCCGTGCGACCTACGCCGCAGATACCATTGGTGAAACCAGCTTCATCACCAAAGGCGCGGCCCCGGTCGAAGATATGGCCGGTCTGGCGGTTGGTAGCACGCTGTATGACGCAAACGAGCTGAGCATTGATGCCCGTTACGATCTGCAGGCAGGTGACCGTTACCAGGCGCATACCTTCAGTCTGCGTTTACGTAAGATGTTCTGATAACCACAGCTGAAAAACGGGGCCACTACGGGCCCCGTTTTTTTATCCCTTTGCCAGCCATTGAATTTTTACCCCTGCAGGTCGATAGTAGTCATTTTTCAATAAGTAGAATGCTATGACTGCAACCACGCTCTCCCCGGCATTAAAAGGCGGCGCGTTGATCCTGCTGCTTGTCCTGATCTACACCGGTGTCTATACCGGCGACCGTATCACCTGGCTGATGGAAGTCACGCCGGTGGTGATCGTTGTGCCTCTACTGCTGGCAACACATCAGCGCTATCCCTTAACCCCGCTGCTCTACATTCTGATTTTCTTCCACGCCCTCATTTTGATGGTCGGCGGGATGTACACCTATGCCAAAGTGCCCATCGGTTTTGAGGTGCAGGCGCTGTTTGACCTCAGCCGCAACCCCTACGACAAACTGGGTCACTTCTTCCAGGGGCTGGTGCCGGCCCTGGCCGCGCGGGAGATCTTGCTGCGCGGTCATTACGTTCAGGGGCGTAAAATGACCGCGTTTCTGGTCTGCTGCATTGCGCTGGCCATTAGCGCCACCTATGAGCTGATCGAGTGGTGGGCAGCACTGGCAATGGGACAAGGCGCGGATGATTTCCTCGGGACCCAGGGCGATCCCTGGGATACCCAGTCGGATATGTTCTGCGCCCTGCTCGGCGCGCTCACCACCGTCCTGCTGCTCGGGCGCACTCATCAGCGACAGCTAATGAGGACGGTTAAGCCTTAAGGTCAATGCCGCTGTGCGCCAGCACGCCCATCTGGCTATACATGGCGCAGGCGGCGCTGACGATCGACATGCCCAGCGCGGCGCCGCTCCCCTCGCCAAGCCGGAGGTCGAGCCAGAGATAGGGCTGTAAACCAAGATGTTCCAGCGCACGCTGCGATCCCTTCTCTGCTGAGAAATGGGAAGGGATGCAGTAGTGTTTCACCGCCGGCGCGATCTGGCAGGCCGCGATTGCCGAAGCGTAAGAGAGAAATCCGTCGAGCACCACCGGCAGTCCGCAGGCCCCGGCCCCCAGGATAACCCCGGTCATCCCCACAAGGTCATACCCCCCTACCTTCGCCAGCACGTCCAGCGCATCGGCGGGATTGGGCTGATTAACGCGGATGGCCTGCCTGACAATCGCCTCCTTGTGCTGCAGCCGCTCGGGGGGCAGGTTTGCACCATGCCCCACCACCTCATGCGGATCGCAGCCGCACAGGACGCTGATCATCGCCGAGGCGGGGGTGGTGTTCGCCATCCCCAGCTCACCGGTACCCAACACCGCGATCCCCGCTGCGGCCCGCTGTTTTACCAGCTCAGCGCTCGCCAGCAGGATCTGTTCCGCCTGCTCGCGACGCATTGCCGGGCCGACGGCAATGTTATCGCTGCCCCGCGCCACTTTCAGGCTGAGCATCCCGTCGAGTGGGTCGCCGTTAATGCCCACATCCACCGGCAGCACCGTCGTCTGGTTGCTTTTCGCCAGCACGCAGACGCCAGAGGAGCCATTGAGCATATTCTGCGCCTGAAGACGGGTGACCGCCTGCGGAGCCAGTGCCACCCCCTCCTGATAGACACCGTGGTCGGCGCACATCACGATAATCTCTTTGGCCAGATCGCCCAGCGGCGGCAGCCCCCGCATACCCGCCAGTTGAATAGCCAGCGCTTCCAGCCTGCCAAGGCTATTCAGTGGCTTCACCAGACCATCAATGTGCTGCGCGGCCTGCGCCATTTTCTCTGCGTCCAGCGGGGCGATCGCCGCCACCAGCGCTTCTATGCTCTGCATGGGTGTTATTCTCACTGTTCTGAACGGAAGGGACTTTGATGATTAAAGTGGCGTAAGATCATAAACCCACCGCGATTTTCCACCATCGTCCAGCTGCCCTGCTGAAACGGAAAGTGCCACATCGCCTCTGCCGGCATACGCAGCCAGTGGGCCAGCATCAGGCTTAATACGCCCTGATGAGCGACGACCAGGCTGTCGCCGTCTTCCTGTTGTTGCGCCAGCTCGTCGGCAACGCTTTTTACCCGCCCGGCAAATTCGGCAAAGGGCTCACCGCCGCCGGGGGTGACGTTCTGCCAGTCATCCACCCAGCGCTGCCATGCCTGGGGTTCCTCTTCGGCAATGCTGCTGTGGTGGCGCATCTCCCAACTGCCGAAGTGCATCTCGTTAAGCCGGGGATCGCTGTTGGTGATAATGCCGTTAGGCACCACCAGTCGGGCGGTTTGCTGCGCGCGCTGAAGCTGGCTGCAGTGAATTTGCCCGAAGGTGAGCGTCGCCAGACACTCCCCCACTCGCCGCCCCTGCTCAATGCCTTTATCGGTTAATGGCAGGTCGGTGCTGCCGTAAAAGAGGCCGCTCTCATTGGCTGCGGTTTGCCCGTGACGTACCAGAACCAGGCGCATGGTTTAGCTCCACATCAGGGCCAGCAGAAACAGCGTCTCGCCGGTTTCTGCCAGCGCGCCAAGGGTATCGCCGGTCTGGCCGCCTAAACGGGTACGCAAATAGCGCACCAGGCATGCCATCAGCCCCCAGGTGACCAGCATCGCCGCCACGCCGTGGAGTCCGGTCAGCGCCACCACGATAAGCGCGCCGATGAGCAGCGTTATCGCCGCTTCGTGAAACAGAATGCCGCCAATGTACAGCGTACCCAGCCCCTCGCCTTCCCGGGCATAGCGCTGACCATACATCCCCAGCACCAGCCCTGCCCGTGAGACAACCGGTGCGCAGACCAGCAGCGCGAAGAGTTCCGCAGGGGGGCGAGAGGATAAGCCCGTCACCGCCATCACCTTCAGCAGAATGCAGAAGATCAGCGCCAGCCCGCCAAAGGTGCCGAGGCGGCTGTCCTTCATGATCGCCAGCATCCGCTCCCGGCTACGGGCAGAAAAGATCCCGTCGCAGGTATCGGCCAGCCCGTCGAGATGGAAGCCGCCCGTCAGCAGGGCCATCGCCAGCGCCCAGACGGCGGCCCCCAGGTAAATGCCGCCGCCCGTCTGACTCACCAGCAACGCGGCCAGCGCGGCCACCACGCCGACAAACAGCCCCACCAGCGGGAAATAGGGCACGCCGCGCCCAAGCTGGCGAAACTCGACGCCATCGGCCCACTTCTCCGGCACCGGGAAACGGGTCATTAGCCGCAGCGTGGCCCAGAGTAAATTCAGCTTCATTTAATTTTGACTCCAATCCCTGAGACCATCAGCCATACGTCGTCTGCGGCCCGGGCCAGCTTCTGGTTGGCCCGCCCGGCGATATCGACAAAGTGACGCGCGAGGCGATTTTCCGGGGTGATACTCATCCCCAGCTCATTGGTAACAATAAATACCGGTGCCGCAGTGTGCTGGCAGGCGATAATCAGCGCGTCCACCTGCTCCTGCAGCCAGATCTCCAGCGGCGCGAAATCGAGCGTATCCGGATCGGCACCGCCGGAGGCCTCGTACAACAAGTTAGCGAGCCAGGTGGTGATGCACTCCAGCACCACCCCTTCTCCCGGCTGCACCTGCTCGCGTAGCACCCGATCGAGCGCACGGTATCCCTCCCAGGTGCGCCAGTGTGCGGGGCGCTGCGCCTGATGCTGCGCAATGCGGCGAGCCATCTCCTCGTCCGTCACGACGGAGGTCGCGATATAGAGCACCTGCTGACACTGTCCGGCAACCAGCTTTTCAACCTGCGCGCTTTTGCCGCTGCGCGCCCCGCCCGTAACTAAAATCATGCCATCGGCTCCTGATGCTCGCGCATAATCCGGTAAATGCTCTGCAGATCGAGATGCTGGCGCATGCTCGCCGCCAGCTTGTCAAACTGCTGCGCTTTATAGGCCGCGTAGTCTGGCAAGGTTTCCAGGGGGGTGAGCCCTTTTCGCACCCGCAGGCTGTCCACCAGGGTACGGGTAAAGATGTCGTTGTCGAACAGACCGTGCAGATAGGTACCCCAGACCAGACCATCGTCGCTCACCGCACCGTCGGCGACGGGCTGGCCATTTTTTTGCAGGTACAGGGCCGGCTGCGCGCCGGTAGCCAGGGTGGTTTGTCCCATATGGATTTCGTAGCCGCGCAGCGTCAAGCCTGAAGCGCTGGCCAGCCAGCCGGGAAGTTCAGCCAGTCTGGCATCGACCAGGGTAGTGGTTTTAAGTGGGGCGAAACGGGTGACGGTCTCCAGCAACCCCAGCCCTGGCAGCGTACCGAGGCCGGACTCCACCTCATCAATCAGGGTGTTGCCTAGCATCTGATATCCGCCGCAGATCCCCAGTAGCGGCACGCCGTTCCGGTGTTGCACCCGCAGCGCCTGCGCCATCGCGCTCTCCCGCAGCCAGGTGAGATCCTGCAATGTACTTTTGCTACCCGGCAGGATAATCAGATCTGCGCCTGCAAGCTGGTGCGGATCGCGGACATAGCGCACCCGCACGTCCGGCTGCGCGGAAAGGGCATTAAAGTCGGTGAAATTGGACATGTAGGGCAGTTGCACCACGGCGATATCGACGCTGCGCTGCCCCTGCTGCATGGCGCGGCGTTGTAACACCACGCTGTCTTCCTCTTCCAGATCAAGCTCCAGCCAGGGCAGCACGCCCAGAACCGGCACGCCGGTGAGCGCCTCAATCTGACGCAGCCCAGGAGTCAGCAGCGACACATCGCCGCGAAATTTATTGATGATGACCCCTTTCACCCGCCAGCGCTCATGCTCCTGCAACAGGGCCAGGGTGCCGTAGATCGCCGCAAAGACGCCGCCGCGATCGATATCGGCCACGAGGATCACCGGACAGCGGGCAATCTCGGCCATGCCCATATTGACGATATCCCGGTCGCGAAGGTTGATCTCTGCCGGGCTGCCCGCCCCTTCCAGCACTAGCCGGTCGTACTCCTGCGCCAGGCTCTGGTACACCGCGGCAATCTGCTCGCGAAGCCGGGGTTTGAAATCGTGGTAGCGAACGGCATCCATATCGCGCAGCACCTCGCCCATCAGCACCACCTGCGCCTGGCAGTCAGAGGTGGGTTTCAGCAAAATGGGGTTCATACGCACGTCCGGGAGGATCCCCGCCGCTTCGGCCTGCATGATCTGCGCCCGCCCCATCTCTTTACCGTCAGGGGTGATGCCGGAGTTGAGCGCCATGTTTTGTGATTTAAAGGGGGCGGTGCGCCAGCCATCCTGATGGAATATCCGGCACAGCCCGGCCACCAGCACGCTTTTTCCCACGTCCGAGGCGGTGCCCTGCAGCATGATTGCCTGCGTCATTACTTCTCCTGAATACCTTCACTGAGAGGTATTCAGCTTATCACTACATGCCTCCAGCCCAACACTATCGTTGCGCTGACAATGGTGAGGATGGCGGCAATATGCAGCAGAAAATCCAACGGGTGTATCTCAACGGGGTGGCAAAAGGTGAGCAGCGTCAGCGCCATGCTGGCGACCCCGGCCCCGGCGGTCGCCAGGGTGCGCAGAGGATAGAGCGACCGGGTGCGGCGCAGATACGCAATGACAATCACCACCATCGGGGCGCTGACCGTGAGCATAAAGGCATAGCAGTTCACTTCGTCGCTGTGATGCCCGGCAGGAGGCGATGAATTGAGGCTGAACAGCGCCCCTACGGCCCACAGCAGCAGGGGCAGCGCAAACCAGCGCCAGCTCAGCGGCTTGCGCCCGGCAATACTCAGGGTGAACGCATTCGCAATCGCCATCCCCCCTACCAAGAAAGCGAGAGAGAGTTGCACCACCGCCAGCCAGGATCCCGCTGCAGACCAGTCGGTGGCGGCACGGTTGACCAGCAGGCTGCTTAATCCTGCGCAGGGGAGCGCCAGCAGCATCCAGGTGAGCACCCGCAGATTGCGGGCCTGCGGGCGCGTCACGGGCGTCGCCTCGCGGCTCAATTGTTTAATTAAGAGATCATGATCGGCCATGGTTCGCTCCCATCCGGCGAAGATTGGTTAAGGCTCTGTGCAGGAGAGATTTGACCGCCGAAATAGTCAGGTTATGCCGTGCGGCGGCCTCGGCGAGGCTCATCTCCTGCAGGTGGATATGCTCCACAATCTGGCGCTGTCGCGCCGGAAGCTGGTCTAAAATCGACGCCAGCTCCTCTTCGGTTTCTTGTTGACCGATATTACCGGTCCAGACCCCTTCCGCCAGCGGCTCATCGTCGCTTTCCCGCCGCTGTCGCCGTCCGCGCTGGCGTAACGCATCCACGGTACGCGCCTGCGCGATCGCCATCAGCCAGGGTAAAAAGGGGCAGGCCGGATCGTAGGTATGACGCACCCGGTGCACGGTGAGCAGCACCTCCTGAATCACATCATCGATCAGCACAGGATCGGCAATCTGCTTACGGACCAGCGCCCGAATCACCGGCACCAGGGCCCGGAGCAGCAGGGAATAGGCGTGGCGATCCCCGGCCTGTGCACGCGCCATCAGCCCGGGCCAGGTCTCGCGCGGAGCCAGATTGCTATCCATCATTCGCCATGCGAACTACCTCACGCTTTTTTACCGGCCGCCCGATCGAGGGCGTTCACCACAATCGACGGGGTTAGCACCTGCGGCAGCACCTTAGGTTCGCTACCGTCGGCCGGATAGACCACGTACAGCGGCAGCCCGCCCTGCCCGAAGGCCGTCATGGCATCGTCGATATCGGCGTTAAATTTGGTGGAGTCCGCCACCATATAAATGGTGCCAGTGCGCGACAGCGCCTGCTTCACCGCCGCGGTAGAGAGCGAGGTGCGATCGTTCACCTGACAGGTGATGCACCACGAGGCGGTAAAGTTCACAAAGATAGCTTTGCCGTGGCCGCGCATTTCTGCCACCGTTTGCGGCGACCACTTCACCGGCGCGACCTGGCTCGCAACGGCCGGTTCTGCCGTAACGGACTGCGTCTGCATGATGCCCGGCAGGGGCGTAATCGCCGCCACGAAGAGCACCACCGTTACCGCCAGCAGCACTTTATACGAACGCCCGGCAATACGTCTGCGCTGGGCCATACCATACAGCCACGCGGTGAAGCTCACCACCACGGCACAGGCCAGCATTGCCGCCAGCGCGGTGGTTCCCGCCTGTTGCGCTAATACCCACACCAGCCAGGCAAAGGCGCCAAACATCGGAAACGCCAGCCCGCGCTTGAGGATATCCATCCAGGCGCCCGGTCTGGGCAAGCGAGCGGCGATCGCCGGGAAGAGCGAAATCAGGGTAAAGGGGGCGGCGAACCCCAGCGCCAGCGAAAGGAAGATAACCAGCGAAACCGCTGGCGGCTGCACCAGCGCATACCCTACTGCACCCGCCATAAAGGGGGCTGAGCATGGCGTAGCGACCACAATCGCCAACGCGCCGGTTAACGCCGAACGGGTAAATGCCCCGCGCCCGCCTGAGATCTCACCCGCCCGCTGCAGGGATAATCCCACCTCAAACACCCCCAGCAGGTTCAGCGCCGCGCCGAGGATAATCAGCGCCAGCGCGGTAATGACCAGTGGAGATTGCAGCTGAAAGCCCCAGCCCACGGCGGTACCACCAGCGCGCAACGCCAGCAACACGGCGGCCAGCGCCAGCATGGTAAAAATCACGCCCAGTAAAAAACCGAGCCCTTCGGTGCGGGCGCTGGCCCGGTCTCCCTGATGTCGCAACAGCCCCAGCGCCTTCAGCGAAATCACCGGAAAAACGCACGGCATAAAATTGAGGATAATGCCGCCGGCGAAGGCGGCCAGAATGGCGGTTAACATAGCGGGCCCCGAAACTAATTATGAATGTGTGTTCGCGTATTGCTTCACGGCATCCATGGACTTCTGGATATGCTGGTCAGGGTTACGGTCGGTATAGCTCATCAGAATTTTACCGTCGGGGGCGATGACGTAGGAGGTGCGGTCAGAGACCGTTTTACCGTTCATCTGCATCAGCGTTTTGTACTCGCCCGCCACTTTCGCGCCGGGATCGGCGGCCACGGCAAATTTATCACGGCACTCCAGCTTCGAGAACTCATCCACCTGATCGACATTCCCGGCGGTGACCCCAACCACGGTCGCCCCCAGCTTTTTAAAATCATCGCTCGCTTCGGCGAAAGCATGTGCCTCCAGGGTGCAGCCTTTGGTAAAGGCTGCCGGGAAGAAGTAGAGCACCACCGGGCCTTTCTGTAATGCCTGCTGAAGCGAGAAGGTGAGCGGCTTGCCCCCCAGCGCCCCTTTCAGGCTGAAATTGGGCGCGTTATCCCCCACCTCGAGCGCCGCGTTGGCATTCAGGGTGAAGAGGGAAAAGGTCAGTACCGCAGCAGCAGAGAGGGTGTTAAACAGTTTCATGGTCAGCTCCATCAGGAAAAAACGTACTTTATGAATCATAGTTCGCACGCTAAGGCCCGAAGGTTTCGCTCGCCGATAAAAAAATCCGCAAGGGTCGCTTGCGGAGGGGAAGAGAGCGTCAGGATGGGTGGAGGTTACCGATCTTTTTCCACCATTAACGGTTCAATATCGCTCTCTTTCTTAATCACCAGCGAAGTATCACCGCGCAGGCAGGTACCGCCGTAATTGCCGCCGACGGTAAAGGTACAGACCTGGATATACTTCTCGTCCACCTTCGGCAAACACCACAGCTGCTGGTAAATATTTTTGCGATCGACAAACTTGCCGCTCGATTTATCCAGTAGCTCCTCCTGCGGGCTGATGAGATCGATATTGCTGCCGCAGCGCCCGGCGATAGGCTTCACGGCGTATCCGGTCTGGCTAAGCAGTGCGTTGACCTCAAAATCGGTATCCAGCAGGTAGCGGTGGTGAGGGAAGAGCTGCCACAGCACCGGCAAAATGGCTTTGTTGCCGGGGATCACCGTCCATAAAGGTTCAAAGACCAACACTTCCGGGCGCAGCAACACATCGATTAAGCGCACCTCGTTTTGCGGGTGGCCGGTACGAATAGGAACCGCCGCGTACTCGGTTTCACTGACTTCGCGGATCTGCTCGATGGCCGTCTCCCACGCCCAGGTTTTCCAGACGCAGTTGACCAGCCGCCCTTCATCATCAATTAATTGGCCTGCCGCATCCCAGCTTAACGCCCCCAGCCCATGCAGGATTTTGGTTTCAAACCCGGCCTGAAGCAGCGAACGCTGAATAAAGAGGGCGTGGTAATCCTCCTCCACATCGTTGTCCTGCATGATGTGCACAAAGGGGCGGGCCTGGCTGTGCTTCCAGGCGCCAGAAAGCTCTTCCAGTAACCCTTCCGCCGGGTTATGTCCGCCGCCGCGATAGCCATTTTTCACCCACTCTTCCAGGATTAGGCCACCTTCGGTGTGGCACGACGCGGAGTCAGCGTTGTACTCATACACCTTGATGCCACGCTCATCCATGCAGAAATCCATGCGGCCGGTAATCATATGGTGACGACGCCACTGCCAGGAGAGACGCAGGCGGGGCCAGAGAATTTTCGGAATGTCGAAAAGCGCCAGTAAGTTGTCATCTTTCAGCACTTTGTCGGTGGCATGCAGATACATCAGGTGCAGCTCGTTGGTCGCTTTGATCAGCTCCTGCTCGGCGCTTTCGGTGATGGTGAAATAGTGGCAGGGATCGTGATTGATAAAATGGCCGTTGGCACACACGTAGGCCTGCTGCAGCGCATCGTTCTCATTGAGCCATTTGCCATCAAACTGGCGGTTGTTTTTCAGCCGCGCGCCGCGAATATTCAGCAGTTCTCCGTTTACCTCAGGCTGCGGGAGGCTGTGTTCGGTGTCGCTGGTCTGAATCATCCAGCCCAGGATTTCGGTGTCGCTGAAGGTGTCATGAAGCCAGTAGCAGCCGTTCTCCACGCTCATTCTGAGTTCGCGCGTCCACTGCTGTCCCAGCGGCAGCGGAGAGTGAATAACATTCTGCTCCGCAATGCGCACCTTATCACCCAGCCGTTGCGTGATGACGGCCACGTGGCCGGTTTCGTGGAACTCACCGCCCTTTTGCCAGATAAGCAAAGCTCCCGCCTCCGGCGCGCGCTGAGAGCCGTTAGCAAAGGCCTGCAGCGGCAGGATATCGTCATTCACCACCTGACGAACAAAGCGTAAAGAGAAGATCTCCCACGCCATGCGCACATCGGTAAAGACAAAGCCGTAATTCAGGAACAGGAAGCGGCGGGCAAACTCAACGCACTGCCACTTGTGCCCCATATATTCATTGCCGGTATAGCTGCGAAAATCGGCATCTTCCGGATAATTTCGCGGATCGAGGGAGCTGTAGTTCGAGGAGTAGATGGCCACGCCTCCCGGCGCATAGCCTAATAATGTCCCGAATGGCGCATCACTGCTTAACGTTCCTTTACGCATGTTTCCAACCTAATAAAGGCAGGCGGCAATTTTTTAGGGGGTTGTCGTCGTCTGCACGTTGTAATTAACCTGACAGAGGTGGATTTATCATAC
>ERZ773187.1303-NODE-1303-length-19582-cov-3.406463_pt1 | contig 19582 bp, 22 predicted proteins | sample MGYA00511242_ERZ773187 | MGnify/ENA primary metagenome ERZ773187 (study PRJEB29015, sample SAMEA2737744) | human gut metagenome | biome: human gut; feature: human-associated habitat; material: faeces | place: China | collected 2012 ... | reverse complement strand
ACCTAACAAATATAATAATTTTTTAATAACCTGTGAATTGTTGATACACAGATTCAAAAAAAAGAAATGATTTGTGAGAATTTGGCGAAATTTGTTTATATTTGAGTGGCATTAAACGTTGGTTTAATGATATAGAAGGATTAATGTAGCCTTTAGAAATTCAGAGTCCGCCTCTATGGTTGCAAATTGTATGTGAAAGAACATGTTACATTCCCATCGGCATCGCTTAGGCGATGCCGGGGATATGTTCAATTCTTTTAAACAAAAATCCTGTTTACCCGCAAAAATTCGGAATTTCGGCTAACATTTGAAATTTTCCATTCCCGGAGATCTCCCCGCAAAAATGCAAGCACCCGTTCGTAATCGCGATAAAACGAGCTGCAATGGACAGATTATACTGGAATGCCTGATCGAAGACAGCCTGCGATAACGCCACGGAAGGCGCTTTACACTCCACGATCAAGTAAGGGTTCGCCTGCCTGTCATAACACACCAGATCAAAACGCCTTTTCATGCCGCACACTTGAATCTCTTTCTCGACGGCAATCAACTGGGCGGGATAACCTTTACTCTCGATCAAAAAATGAATAAAATGCTGCCTCACCCACTCTTCCGGGGTCAAAACGACGTACCTTTTCCGAATCATATCGAAAATCCAGATCTGCCCGTTCTGCTTTTTCACCTTGTACTCGAAAGGAGGTAAGTTCAAACTTTTCACGCAATCACTTTTTATCTTTTCTTACTTTCAAAAAACTACTATCACCATAACTCAAAAAACGGAAATCATGAGCCAAGGCGTAATCATACACTTTGTGCCAATCTTCCCCGATAGCCGCCGCAACCAATAATAATAACGTACTCTGTGGCTGATGGAAATTAGTAAACATCGCCGTGATCACCCGGTACGAATAGCCGGGAACAATAATAATCGTGGTCTTAGCCTTCAACAATTCGACATCTCGTTCATCGAACCACCCCAGCAAGGCAGTCATAGACTCTTTCAACGAGTAACCGGAAGGCAAGTCGTAAGCCTCCCACTGTCCCAGAGAACTGAAATCCTCATCTCCCAAAATTCGTTTCACGCCCATCCAGTAAAGGCTTTCCAGCGTACGGACGGATGTCGTTCCCACGGCAATAATATTTTCCGGGTGAGTACACAGATGCTCCACGACTTCCCGCCGAACAGAAATATGTTCCGTGTGCATATCGTGGCCCCCGATCGTCTCGCTTTTCACGGGACGAAACGTCCCGGCCCCCACGTGCAAGGTCAGCTCCTCGATCGTTATCCCTTTTTCCCGCAAGGCTTTCAACACGGGGACGCTGAAATGCAACCCGGCCGTCGGGGCTGCCACCGATCCTTCATTTTTGGAATACACCGTTTGATAGCGAATCTTGTCATCCTCTTCCGACTCCCGGTTCAAGTATGGTGGGATCGGGATACGTCCGCAACACTCTAGCACTTCACTGAAACTGGCCGGGGCATCCCAAGTAAATTCCACGATAACATCATTCTCTTCCCGAAGTTTCCGCGTCGCGGCCAACTGATACTCTTTCCCCTCAAACCGGTAATGACAAAAAATCGTTCCCTCTTTCCATTTCTTCAAATTTCCGACCATACATTTCCACTCGCACTTCCCGTAAGCGGCAAAGCTCTGCACGTAGTCCGAGGGCCGGTAAGGTTCCAAACAGAAAACCTCGATCATGGCTCCCGTGACCTTCTGAAAAAGAATCCGGGCATAGATCACCTTCGTGTTGTTAAACACCAACATCTTCCCGGCATCAAGAATTTCCGGCACCTCGTAAAAATGCCTCTCGTCAATCCTACCCTCGTCATAAATCAACAACTTCGACGCCTCCCGGTTTTCCAGTGGAAACTTGGCAATCCGTTCGTCGGGTAAATCATACGTGTAATCCTCGATCCTAATTTCTTTTAGCTTTTCTACCATTTCACGAGAATTTTCGATCGCTATTTTTTTTGTCATTCGGCAATAATATCTTACTTTTAAGGCTGCAAAAGTAATGATAAATAACGAAAAAAAAGGAAATGGGATACTCCATTCTCAAATTTCCCAACCGACATATTATGAGCATGAAAACAAAAAAAGATATAGTGGAGGATTGGCTGCCCCGGTACACGGGACGGGCCTTGGAAGATTTTTCAAAACACATCATCCTGACTAACTTTGATTACTACCTAGATCTGTTCGCTGAAAAATACAATGCTCCTATCATTGGCGAGAATAAAAATATGCCCAACGTTTCGCACGACGGGATCACCATGATTAACTTCGGAATGGGTAGCGCCAACGCCGCCACCGTTCTAGACTTGCTTTCCGCCATAGAACCAGAGGCCGTGCTATTTATCGGGAAATGCGGGGGACTAAAAGCCAAACACCACGAGGGGGACTACATCCTTCCTATTGCCGCCATTAAAGGCGAGGGTACATCCAACGACTACATGCCGAAAGAAGTCCCTTCCCTACCCTCTTTCAGCGTTCAGAAAGCCTGTTCAAAAATAATCACGAATCATGACAGGCAATATTACACGGGAGTGGTGTATACCACCAACCGACGAGTATGGGAATTCGACGAGAATTTCAAAGAATACTTGATAAAAACACGGGCGCTGGCCGTGGACATGGAAACCGCCACGATTTTCACCGTCGGGTTCGCCAACCGTATTCCGACGGGAGCTTTATTGCTAATATCAGACAGGCCCATGATTTCCGACGGCATAAAAACGTCTGAATCAGACAAAATCGTCACGCAAAATTTCGTCCGGCAACATCTCGATATTGGCATTGAAACCATGCAATACATCAAGGATAAAAATTATTCCATGAGGCATCTCATTTTTTAAATATTATGTCGTATTTTCGTTGTCAAATTAATTACATATGCTGAAGGGACTATTTTACATCTTCTTAGGGATCATTCTTGCCTGTTCATGTGACAGCAAAAGTAAAAAACAGGATGGGCAGGAAGTAAATACCCCAACGAGCGTGAATGATTCCAATGCCATTGCCAAAATTGAATTCCCTCAAAAATCATTCAACTTTGGTGACCTGCAAGAAGGAGAAATCGTCACGCACACGTTCCGTTTCAAAAACACGGGGACCAAAAGTCTTGTTATTCTCAACGTGGAGGCTAGTTGTGGCTGCACCACGCCCAAGTATGACAAAAAACCGATCCCGCCGGGAGGAGAAGGAAAAATCGAGGTTGAATTTAACTCTTCGGGCAGATATGGTAAACAATACAAAGTAATTAATATCTTTGCAAACGTTCCGGAAAAAGTGATTGAACTAAAAATAATCGCAAATATCAAGAATAAATAAAAAAGTAAATTTATGAACACAATTTTCATGTTAACATTACAACAAACTGCTACACAAGGTAACGCTTTCATGCAATTCTTACCCCTTATTCTTATTGTCGTTGTATTCTGGTTCTTCATGATCAGACCCCAGATGAAAAGACAAAAAGAATTGAAAAAATACCGGGATGAATTGAAAAAAGGCGACAAAATCATGACAACCGGGGGAATCTTCGGAAAAATTGTCGAGATCAACGACTTTACCGTTATCATTGAAGTAGAAAGTCAAGCCAGATTAAAAGTAAGCAAGGAAGCCATCGTGAAAGACATGACGGACGTTCCGGCTAGCAAATAATTTTAGTTACAGGTTACAAGTTCGCCAGTTACAAGTTTCATTCTTTGTAACCTGCAACTTGTAACCTGCAACTTGTAACTCTTCCAGTATATGCGTGGTCTTATCGGTAAAATACTAGGCTATTTCGGTGCATCCCATGAATTACACATCAAACGTAATGTAGTCACGTACGGGGTATGCGTTATCATCGCGACTGTGCTATGGTTTTTAAACGCATTGAATAAAGAATATACCACGGAAATCACCTACCCGATAAAATACATGGATCTCCCCAAAGGAAAGCTACTCGTTTCCGAACCACCCAAAGAGATGACGTTGGCTATAAAGGCCCACGGTTTCGCCTTGCTGCGTTACAGCATCAGCACCTCTTTTCTACCGATCGTGCTTAACGTGAACTCGTTACTGGACAAAAAAGACCAGTTGGAATACACGGTAAACACGTCAGAGATAAAAGAGCGGATCAGCGCCCAGTTGAACACGGACATCCAGCTAATCTCCATTAAACCGGAAAGTATCACATTTCAGTTCTCCCGGTTCGAAAGTAAAAGAGTTCCGGTAATTCCCCGGGTCGATTACACGTTGAAACGGCAGTACATGTTGAAAAACGATATTTCCGTTACCCCCGATTACGTGGACATCAGTGGACCGGCCTCCATTCTTGACACGCTAAAAGCGGTGTACACGGAACCGATCTCTTTAAAAAACCTCTCGAAAGACGTGACCAAAACCGTATCGTTTGAGGAAATCTACGGAACCCAGATCAATGAAAATGACGCTAAAGTCAAGGTCGAAGTGGAACGATTCACGGAATCTAAAAAAACAGTACCCCTCGTCGTTAAAAATCTCCCGGACTCACTCTTGATCCGCCTGTTCCCTCACGCCATTGACGTGACATTTGACGTGGGATTAAGCCGCTATGAAGTAGTTTCCGACACCAGTTTCTCTTTCTACGTGGATTACAACCAAATCAAGAACAACCCGGCATCCTTGAAAATCCAAATCGAGCGCTCTCCCCGTCACATAAAAGACTTGGTATTCACCCCGGAAACCGTCGAGTATCTTATCGAAAAGAAAAAATAATCCCATGCTAAAAATTGGTTTGACAGGAGGCATCGGAAGTGGAAAATCCACGATAGCTAAAATTATCGAGACATTGGGGTACCCCGTGTATATTAGTGACTCCAAGGCATCCGAGCTAATCAACCGGGATGAAGAAATCAAGAAACATTTAACCGAGCTATTCGGCAAAGACATTTACCAGCCCGACGGGTATCTGGATAAAAAACGGCTGGCAACAATCATATTCAATGATAAAGAGGCGATCAAGCAAGTAAATGGCATTGTTCATCCTGCCGTAACACGGGATTTCATGACGTGGTGTTCGGCACAACGACGCCCGTTTCTATTCTTCGAATCGGCCATTCTGTTCGAAGCAAAACTCGAACACCTTTTTGATTACATTATTCTAATCTCGACAGACTTGGAAACCCGCGTGGAACGGGTGATCTCAAGAGACGCTACCACCCGGGAGAAAGTGATTGAACGTATCAACAATCAAATGCCCGATGAAATAAAACAATCGAAATCGGATTTCGTAATTTACAACAATAATGATGACAAGGTGATAAAACAAATCCTTTCCATCATTCATCAATTAAACAATATTCATTCAAAACAAGCATAATATGGCAAAATACGGAAAATGGATCGGAGCTGGTTTAGGTTTTGTCATGGGAGGTCCCATCGGAGCCTTGTTCGGTTACTTCATCGGTTCCACGTTCGACACGGCAACAGTTGTAACATCCGGCCCGGCGAACGATCCGGGTACCCGCCCCACGGGAAGAGGTGACTTTTTGCTGAGCCTTGTCGTCTTGGCAACAGCCTTGATGAAAGCCGACGGGAAAGTGACCCGCAATGAACTGGACTACGTGAAAAAGTTCTTCCGGGATAATTTCGGGCTGGAAGGAGAACGAGAGGCCTTGACGATTATCAAGGACCTATTGAACAAAAACATCGAGGTGGATCAAGTTTGCACCCAGATCCGCATGAACATGAACGTCTATTCCCGTACACAATTATTATATTTCCTGTTCGGACTGGCCAAGGCCGACGGAACGGTATGTAAACACGAAATTTCCCTGCTGGATAAAATAGCTAATTTACTGGGAATTGATTCAACCACGTACCAGTCAATCAAAGCCATGTACTATGACGATTTGGATTCTGCTTACAGCATCCTAGGCATCACGTCCTCCGCTACCGACGAGGAAGTGAAAAAAGCTTACCGGAAAATGGCTATCGAAAACCACCCGGACAAAGTCGGGTACATGGGAGAAGATATTCGCAAGGCTGCCGAGAAGAAATTCATGGCCATCAACGAGGCTTACGAGAAAATCAAAAAACAACGGGGCATCAATTAGTCGGGTAGAGTGGATTGAAATTAAAAAAATAAATATTTCATTGCTTTTACTTTTAAACATTGATTCGTACTTTTGCCCACCAATAACAAAACACAAAAAGAAAGAAATATGTTGAAAGAAATTTTATCCATATCAGGAAAACCCGGGTTATTCAAATTAATCAATAACACCGCAAATGCCTTGATTGTAGAATCATTACTTGACGGGAAACGCTTTCCTGCATATTCTAATGCTAAAATTATCGCCCTCGAAGATATTTCAATTTACACGGAAGATGAAGACATGCCTCTGAAAACCGTGTTCAAACGTATGTACGAAAAAGAAGAGGGGAAACCGGCTATCAATCACAAAGAATCATCCGCCGCGATCACGAATTATATAGAATCTGTCATCCCGGAATATGATGCAGATCGCGTTTACGTTTCAGACATGCGGAAAATGATCCAATGGTATAATTTATTACTAGACAAAAATCTTTTGAACTTCGACGAACCGGAAGAAGAAAAGAAAGAAGAATAAGTTTATAAAGTCCATAAAGTTTGTAAGGTTTATAAAGTTATATCTCTACTAACATAATGAGACTTTATAAACCTTATAAACCTTATAAACTTTCAAACTTTACAAACCCATTATCCCGTCATGGCAAACGACTATTTCCAATTCAAACAATTCACCATTCGGCAAGAAAGATGTGCCATGAAAGTCGGCACGGATGGTGTCCTTTTGGGAGCGTGGACTGCTGTAACTCATGCACGACGTTTGCTTGATATCGGTACAGGAACCGGACTTATAGCCATCATGGCGGCACAACGCAATCCCGAATTAATTATTGATGCTATTGAAATTGACCCGGCAGCTTTTGAGCAGGCACGGGAGAATGCGAACAATACATCATGGCGGGAACGTATCCATCTTTTTCAAGGTGAAGTGCAAGCATTTGCACCCCCGCATAAATACGACATCATTGTTTGTAACCCGCCTTTCTTTATCAATTCTACTAAAAATCCGGAACTCAATCGCACGTTAGCCCGGCATTGCGAAACATTATCACACGAGGATCTTCTCCAAGTTAGCGACAATTTACTCTTACCGGAAGGCAAACTCTGTGTCATACTACCTGTTAACGAAGCCAAACATTTTATAGAATTAACCCAAGGCAAAAAATGGTTTGTTAACAAATTATCAACAGTTTACCCCACTCCCGACAAGGCTCCCAAACGTCAACTCATCGAACTCTCGAAAGTAAAAAAACACCTCATAAAAGATTCAATAACCCTTGAAATAGAGAGACATACACTTCACGAGAGTTACGCGAACCTAACCAGAGATTTTTACTTGAAACTCTGATTCCCGAAGGTTTATCCCGTTCCACATTTTCATCAGGATTTAAATCTCCTTACAGAAAAGATTAACGATCTATTAACTATCGAATATGAGAATACCCCCTATCTTTGTAATGTAGAAAACAGATAGAAGACACAGTTTTTTTTCATAAGTTTGTATGTTTAGGTTAGTAGTTAGTAATTAAATAAGAGATCGCCCCATCGGTCTCTTATTTTTTTTTATTACTTTTAACCACGCATTAGGTTGCAATTATTTTTGTTGTCAAATTTATATATTATTATGCAAACAACTGTCTCACTAGGTATTGATATTGGAGGAACCAATATCGCATTCGGCATCATTGATAAAAGCGGTAACTGTCTGGCAAATGGCTCATTACCCACAACTGCATATAACACACCACAAGATTTTGTCCAAGACCTGTACAAAACAGTGAAGAAAGAACTGGACAAATTAGACGTGCAACTTGTCGGTATCGGGGTCGGCGCTCCCAACGGGAACTACTTCAACGGAACCATCGAAAACGCGGCAAATTTATCTTGGAAAGGAACCATCCCGATGGTAGAACTTTTGACTAAACAATTTGGCGTACCTGCTTTTATCACCAATGACGCCAAAGCTGCCGCTATCGGTGAAATGGTGTACGGCGGGGCAAAAGGGATGAAAGACTTCGTCGTGATCACGCTGGGAACAGGCTTGGGAAGTGGCATCGTGGTGAACGGGAAATTAGTGTACGGACATGACGGGCTGGCAGGTGAAGTAGGCCACACGCTGGTTTGTGGTGGGGATAGATACTGCAATTGCGGACGTCGGGGGTGCTTGGAAACATACGCCTCTGCCACCGGAATAAAGCGCACCGCCTGCGAATTACTCGCCTTGGAAAATACGCCTAGCGCGTTAAGAGATATTCCTTACACGGAAATCACGGCTAAAAAAGTATATGACGTTGCACAAAAAGGAGACCCGATCGCCTTGGAGGCCTTCCGGATCACGGGCGAGCAACTGGGTAAAGCCTTGGCTAACCTAGTAGCCATTATCAGCCCGGAGGCGATATTCCTTCAAGGAGGGGTAGCCAATGCGGGAGAATGGCTTTTCAAAACCACACAGGAACAAATGGAAGCCAATATGCTGTATATATTTAAACAAAAAATCAAAATACTTCGTTCGTCTCTTCCCACGAATGCCGCCATTTATGGAGCATCCGCACTTGTATGGACTGAATTAAACAATTAGACATTAAACACCATGAGAACACGACTCCTTCTACTCCTGCTTTGTTTTATCGGTCTTTTGACATCTTGCCAAAGAGAAAAAGAAACTCGAGTAACGGATTTTGTTGATCCATTCATCGGCACTGCCGGTCAGGGACACTGTTTCCCCGGGGCGACCGTCCCGTTTGGCGGGATTCAGCTCAGTCCGGATAACCCAAGAAGTGGTTGGGAGTGGTGTTCCGGTTATCATTACAGCGATAGTATTATATCCTCGTTTTCCCATTCGCATTTGAGCGGAACATTGGGGACTTACAGGACATCCGCCTGTTGCCTGTCACGACCCGCCCGCAAGTGGGAGAAAAAGCGATCGATTTCATCACGAAAGGATATGCCAAATTCTCTCATGCCAATGAAACGGCTGAACCGGGATATTACAGCGTGACCTTCGACAACGGGATTAAAACCGAGTTAACGGTAACCTCTCGTTGCGGGATGCACTCCTATCAATACCCAACCAACTCGGTTTACGGATTAACTCTTGACCTGACAACCGCACGTAACTGGGACCGGACCGTGATGACCTCGATCAAGAAAATCAATAACCGGACCATACAAGGATACCGGAAGTCAACCGGATGGGCAAAAGAACATAATGTTTACTTTTTCATGGAATTTTCCCAAGATGTAGACGTCTGGGCTGGAAATGACACGCTGAAATTATTAAAGAACGGGCAGAAACTGGTTTCCAATCAAGGATACGCGTTCATTGATTTCGGAACAACCACCAATAAGGTCCTCGTGAAAGTAAGCCTTTCCTCCGCGAACTGCGAGGGGGCCGCCGCAAACCTAGACAAAGAACTTTCTCACTGGAGCTTTGACAAAGTGAAACGGGAGGCGAAACAACGATGGAAACGCATTCTATCTAGAATTAAAGCAGAAGGTGCCAGCAAAGAAGAAACGAGAGTTTTTTACACGGCATTATACCATGCCTATTTGGCTCCCTATCTTTTTTCTGATGCACACGGGAATTACAAAGGTCCGGACGGAGAGATTCATAGCGTGGGTAAAGCAAATCAATACACCGTATTTTCATTGTGGGACACCTTCCGTGCCGCTCATCCCCTGTTCACAATCACCCAGAAGAACAGGGTAAATGACATGATAAAATCATTCATTCGCCATTACGAAGCCCACGGCTTGCTCCCGAACTGGGAACTGATGGGCAACGAAAGTCATTGCATGATCGGGAATCACGCCATCCCCATCATCACGGAGGCTTACTTGAAAGGTATTCGGAATTTCGATGTTGAAAAAGCCTACGAGGCCATGAAAGAAACGTCTCTATCCCAAGGGAATGGACTGGGACTATTCAGAACTTATAACTATATTCCCTGTGACCTCGAAAAAGAATCTGTTTCCAAAACCCTCGAATACGCCTACGATGACTGGTGTATGGCACAAATGGCCAAAGCCCTGAATAAAGAGGATGACTACCTCTATTTCATGGAAGCCTCCAAGAACTATAAAAACGTGTTCGATTCCTCTACCGGTTTCATGCGGGCAAAGCTTTCCGATGGAAACTGGAAAACACCTTTCTCCCCGTTTGCTTCAGCCCACAGGGATGATGACTACACCGAAGGAAACGCATGGCAATATTCATGGTTTGTACCACATGACGTGGAGGGACTTATCGCATTACACGGGGGGAAAACCGCTTTCGCCAACAAACTGGACAGCCTGTTCACCCTTCCCTCAACCATCGAGGGGGACAATGTTTCCCCCGACATCAGCGGGTTGATCGGACAATACGCCCAAGGAAACGAACCCTCACACCACGTGGTTTACTTGTTCAATTACACGGATACGCCCTACAAAACACAATATTACGTGGATAAAATCAGACGGGAACTCTACACGGATCGTCCCGACGGACTTTGTGGCAATGAAGATTGCGGACAAATGTCTGCATGGTATGTTTTCTCTGCCATGGGCTTTTATCCCATGAACCCGAGTGACGGAAAATATCAACTGGGAACACCCATGTTCAAGAAAGTAACAATCAAATTGGGACAAGATCGTAAATTTGTCATTAAAGCAAACCGAGAAAACGACCAATATATCTACGTGAAAGAAGTTTTACTGAATGGAGACAAACTCGATCGCACTTGGATTACTCATGACGAAATCATGGATGGTGGAGAATTGGAATTCGTGTTAACACCTGAAAATCCCTCAAAAATAAAAGAATAAACAGAGTCAAGGAAATGAAAAATATCGGAGTAATTCTAGCTGGAGGTTCCGGACGACGGTTAGGAAGCGAGTTACCCAAACAATTCATCGTAATTGCCGGGAAAACCGTATTGGCACACACGCTTCACACATTCGAGAAACATGAACGCATTGATGAAATCATCATTGTCGTACACAAAGATTACATCAAGGAAGCGGAAGAAATTGTTCGCCTTGAAGGATTTCAAAAAGTGAAACACATTGTCCCGGGGGGCAAAGAACGCTATGCCTCCACCCTCGCCGCTTTAAACGTGTACAAGGAAGAGAAATGTAATTTAATCATCCATGATGCCGTCCGCCTGCTAGTCACGCCGCAAATCATAGAAGACGTCATCGAGGCTCTCGAAAACCACAAGGCTTGCACAACCGCGATCCCCTCTACCGACACGATATTGCAAAGTGATACCTCTCGCCAATTCGTGAACAACATCCCGGATCGTTCCACGCTCTTTCAAGTCCAGACCCCGCAAGGCTTCCATTCCGACATCCTAACGAAAGCCTATAACAAGGCCCTGACAGATCCCGAATTTTCCAGCACGGACGATTGCGGGGTCATAAAACGGTATATGCCGGAAATCCCCATTAAAATAACCAAAGGTTTACCATTTAATATTAAATTAACCTACAAAGAAGATATTTCTATTGTAGAAAAGTTACTTTTGTCCTAGCAAAAATAAGGACGTGCGTAAAACAGCGAAATGAAAAAAACAGCATTATTAATCTTGATCTCCCTACCATTTTTTTACTCGCAGGGACAAAAACGAAGTGTTGATTATACAACTTCACTCACAGGATTCGTGGCATACCAGAATACATTACCTTTCTGGGCAATAAACAACAAACATGGCTTAATTCCCAACGGGAACGGGGCTTTACTGGAAATCGGACTTTTCTCCGATTTCACGGATCGCCACAAAATTCAATTCGCGTATGGGGTATCAGCCGCAGGCTTCTTATCCCGTCCGGACAACAACATCATTTTAGACCAACTCTACGCAAGCGCACGCTGGCGCAACCTTCGTCTGGACCTAGGAATGATTCATCCCAAGGAAGAATACAACGGTGTTTCCTCTACAAACGGGAATTTCGTCCGTTCCGGCAACTCTCGAACCTTTCCCGGATACAATTTGAATAGTGAATACATGAAAATTCCTTGCACTAAAGGAGTTTTATCTATTAAATTCAATTGGGCAGACTACATGATGATTGATGATCGTTACGTGGAAGACACCCGTCTACACAATAAATCGGCTTTTTTGAAAATAAAGCCTCATCAACGCTGGGAAATCATTGTCGGCCTTGAACATTGGGCTCAATGGGCGGGGACCTCTCCCGATGGAGGCAAACAACCTTCATCATTCAAGGATTATATCCGGATCATTTGTGCCAAAGAAGGAGGAACCGGAGCTAGTGTCAGCGATTCGATTAATGCTTTGGGAAATCACTTGGGCAGGGAACACTTGGCCATTAATTATTTGGCGGACAACTATATCTTATCTTTCTACCACGACATCCCTTTTGAAGATGGTTCGGGTACGGATTTTCGCTCTTTCCCGGACGGAACTTATTGTTTCTATTACGGTTCCAAGAAAAAGGATCAATGGATCACAGACGTTATGTACGAATTCTATTACACGAAATATCAATCCGGTTCCCAACATGATCGCCCCGCCACCCCGGAAGAAATGGAGAAACAAGACCCAAACAGTCACTTCTATGGCCGAAAAGTACTTGGCGGATGCGACAACTATTTCAACAATGGTGAATACAGAAGCGGTTGGACCTTATACGAGAGAGTTATCGGTAGCCCGTTCATGACACCCGGACTTTCCGGAAACATCACCCGAATCATTAACAACCGGGTTATAGCCCACCACATCGGGATGAAAGGTATGGCATGGCAAACCACTCCCTATAAACTCATGCTCTCCTATTCCAGAAACTACGGTACTTACGGGAGTCCCATGAAAAAGAATCAACTCTCCGGAGCTTTGGAAGTAACATTGCCATTCAAGAACTTACCGTTTACCGTGGAAACAGGTATCTACGGTGATTTAGGAGATCTGTTTAAAGACAATTTCGGATTCACGATTAAACTTAGTCGCAAGGGGAAATTGATTAAATAATAGGTTTATCCTCCGAAAAATCCTCAAGCCAAGCGAAAAGATCTCCATAAAAACAAAACATAGCCAGAAAGAGTAACATGAATAACCGGGAATTTGCCCAGGATAGGGTGACGCACGTATTACTCACGGTAAAGAATACAATTAACATGGCAAGAATCAAGGAAGAAAATTTCTTTCTTCGAATCATACGATAAATCGGGGCCACAAATAAAAAGAGGACTAACGCCAGTCCGAATATTCCCCCTGTAATCCAGTATTGCAGGAAAGCATTATTCACGTTATTATAGTTTGCAATATTCAAATCAGAGCTTTCATACCACGCTTTAATCCGATGTTTCGTGCAGACACCTAATCCCCATGCCGAGAATTCATCCAGATGGCGAAAGCTCTCCCGAATAAAAGCAACCCGGGGAACAATCGTTGCACCCCTGTATTCACCATTCCGAACACTTTGAATCTCAGCCTCAATCTCCTGAATTCTCTTCTCGTACATGGCCAAATCCGTCAATAACGAAAAGCCACACACGCAAACCAACAATCCGGCAATAAGTCCATAGCGCATACGAAGAGAAAATTTTCGGAACAAACATACATTCAAGATCAAGAAACCGGCCAAAAAACCTAAAATAGACGATTTGGTAACAGTAAAAGAAAGAAATAATACCAGCATCAAGAACATAAAACCACAAAACAACTTCATCTTCCAACCTTTCGCACCTATCACTAATAAATAAGAGGCTAAAGAGGCAATTGCAATGATCATCGCTTGAGCCTCTAACCAAAACTTACTACCCAACACATCCCGGTTTACCCCAAAACGCATATTATAAATCCAACTTAACGTATCTGCCGGGGCTGAAAATAGTTGTGTTCCTGTCAATGAAAAGAATATATATATATTTAGTAACGTACACCCCAGACAGAAAAAAAATAGAAACTTTTTCAACAATCCCGGCGTAATCCAATTCTTAAACGTAGAAACGTACATCGGAACAAGTATAAAATTCAACAATAGAACCTCAAAAGTCCCGAAACTGGGAGGAGCGATCGGCTCGTCTTTCAAAAGAACAACCAATGTATGTAAAGAGAAATAAATCAAGAAAGCCACGTTAATCCCAATATACCAACGGACATATCGTAAATTCCGGAGCATCTCTTTCCTGTTTACCCCAAGCAAGACCAACATAAAGGCCAACAGGACAAAATTAAATACATTCCCGTACAATGGCGCTAGACTTCCCAACAAAAAAGCGACAAGCAGGAAAAAATATTGTTGAAATTTCACAACTAGATTCATAACTCTCATTTACAACACAAATATACATGATTTGCTTCTTATACTGCCATCAAGTATATAAAATTATATTATAAATGAATTTTATTGCAGATACATTTAACGATCACCTCTTTCCAATCGCCAGAAAACATCATTATAAAAATAAAACATACCTAATAATAGTAAAATCATTAATCTTGAATTATTTAATGCTAACAAGATGCATGTATTATTCATCACGAAAATCACAACAAGTAAAGCACATATTAACCAAGAAATTCTCCGGGTTCTAAACATACGATAAAAAGGAGCGCAAAAAAGAAATACGATCATTGCCAAGCCCAAAATTCCACCTTGAATCCAATAATGTATAAACGAATTGTGTACATTGGTAAATACCCCCAATCCATCTCCCGAGGACTGAAGCCAGTTATTTACTCTATGTTTAGCATATATTCCTAATCCCCAGACACCGAACTCGTCAACATGAATAAAACTTTCACGAATAAAACCGACACGAGGGGCTATCGTTCCACCCGCATATATTCCCTGTTTTACATTTTCAACTTCTCTCACGATCTCTTCTGTACGCTCTTCGTATTTCCCCTTCAAACCATCAAACACGAAGATTCCAAATACAGGTACCAACAACACAATTCCGACAAGTATTGCCGAGCGCACACGAAACGAACTACGCATAAAGAGATAGAAGTTCATTATCCCGAAACCTAGAATAAAAGCTAGAATACCGGCTTTAGTCACCGTAAATGACAAAAAAAGCGTAAGCAATAAAAACATTACCCCTAAAAAAACTTTTAGTCCTTTGTTTCTATAAATGAAAATCAAGAAATAAGCGATTAACGCGGTCAAGGCTATATAAAGCGTCTGGGGTTCCAAGTATAAATTGCCTCCTAAGAAATCCAGCTTATTCCCTCCCAAACGATTTGCATACAGGAAATTAATTGCAGATGAAGTGTCTGTAAATAAACCAATCCCGACAAGATCAAAGATGACATATATATTTAACAACAAACATCCGGCACAGAACAAGAAAAGAAAACGTGTAAGCAAACGGGGAGTTAACCATTCTTTTAAAGAAACAACGTATATCGGGATTAAAATAAAATCAAGCAACAAATCTTCAAATATCCCATAATAGGGCTTGTCTGCCCATGTACAGCTCCGTGTTGTAAATAACGTCTGTAACAATATATAAATAAAATACGTGCCAAACACGAGAACATATTTTCCTCCTGTTTGCAAATCTTTTACAAAAGAATCCTTACGAGTAACAGCATGAAAAAGAACCATGAAAAGGAGATAATAATTAAATGTTTTCCCATACAAAGGAGCCAAGCTACCCAGTAAAAATCCATTTAGTAAAAAACATATCTCCCACATTCCACTCATGCTCATTTTTTGTAAAATCAATTACTGAAATTGTATTGATTGAATCCCCGATAAAATTAGGCATACTGATAATAATCCTCTTCATCTTGATTTATAATAAATATTCATTTAATCATATAAATAACGAACTTCATCACAATCTCATACAACAGAACTAAATAGCTAATGTTCAATCTGCTACGGGCTACAAAAAAGATAGAAAAAAAGATTGTGTTAGCCGAAAATGATGTATATTTGCATATCAATAAACGAACATTTATTGATAGCATATAAACATTCATTAAGTGCTATCTACCAGATAATTATTTTTTAATTAACCTGTTTCTAAAAATCACGCATGAAAAATTACACGATTGGCTTTTATCTCGAAAAGTTATACTATTCTCCTCAATTTGAACCCGTTATTAAAGAAATCATCAAACGCAATATATCGTACGTGGTAATTATTCCAAAAAACCGGGAACGGGATGAGTTAAATCAACGTGGAGAATCCATTAAACACTGCCAAGAAGAAGGTTTCACATATTGTTTCGAAGAAGACGACTGTGAATGTAATATCATGATTTTTGGAAACACGCCACGCCCTATTCATACCCCGTTCAAGAAATCAGCTCTTATCATGCATGGAGTATGGGGAGGGAAAATGGTTAATTATGCATCGGGCCTGAATGATGTAGATCTACGCTTTTTAGATGGAGAATTCCTAGAAAACAGTTTAACTAAACTCTTTCCTGAAAAGAAATCCATCTATTATGTATCCGGATATTCAAAACTGGATAGTTATTTCGAATTCACAGAAGAAGACCGGGTGAAATTTCTTCAGCATTGTAATTTAGATATAAACAAGAAAACGATATTGTATGCGCCAACTTTCTATCCATCATCTATTCTGAAAATGAGTAAGAAATTCCCGGAAGATCTTGCCGATTACAATATTATCCTAAAACCACACTCGCACCTGTTCTTACGGAAAAAATACACGAAAGACCTGCACAGACTGGAATCGTGGACGAAATACCCGAACGTTTATCTAGCTAAATTCAACGAAACCAACATTCTCCCTTTCCTTCATGCCTCCGATCTGATGATCTCGGATATGTCAAGTGCCGTATTTGAATTTTCGGGAGTCGGTAAGCCGGCAATTATCAATATGTTTCTAAGATACCGTTTACTTCATCGTATATTCCCTCATAAAATAACCAAACGATTAGATACAGCCAACTTTTTTCTCTGGGAAGTAGGAGACACCCCGAGAAACTATGCCGAAATGTTACAAAATGCCAAGGAAAACCTTACTAATCCGGATAAAAACAAAGAAAAACGAGAAAAACTCAGCCGCCATATAGTGGGTATTGTTGACGGCAAAGTGTCCGAAAGAATTGTAGATAAACTACTGGAGCTTAACAGTAATATCTAAGCATAATACTAGTCAAACTTTCGTCAGTATCGTGTACCTATTACGAATCGTTTTAGCCCGGTTTATAATCTGCTCGATCTCCCCGTTCGAGAAAGTTATATCCCGTTCTATTTCGTCCAATATTTTCATGCGTTCGAAAAAGATCATCAACTTCTCGTAATCATTTTCCGGCTTACGGAAATCCCGTTCCACTAACAAATGTCCCCAAGCCACTTGCAAACCGTGTAAAGTTGAGCGATTGGGAAACAAATCATCAATGGCATGACTAATCAAATGTTCCGCACCACTGGCCGGTCGTGAGCTATTGGCAAGCACCATGGCCAACCCCGAAATCACTAACCCGTTCGCAAGGTCACCAATGAAACGAGAAGACCGAATATCATTAAAGGTGTACGGGATCACGGAATTACCACTCAATGAAGCCAAAGCCATGGCAAAATTATTAATACTTTCTCCTTTGTCAATATGTGCCAGATTCCAATCTTTCACCGCACTAGCATTGGACACGAGATCCCCTACTCCTGCCAAGAGTAATTTCTCGGGAGAACCTTTTATAATATTCACATCCGCAATAATACCCAAAGGAGCCTTCACGCCAAAGCTCTGTTTTTTACCATCTTTCAATAGACGGGCAATAGGGGAATAAATTGCATCATTAGATAACGTTGAAGGCACTGTTATATAAGTTAAGTCCAAGGTATTTGCCATTAACTTAACAGCATCAATAATACTACCTCCTCCAAAAGCAACTAAAAGGACTTCCTTATTCGTGATCGTATTCATGGCCTCCAGAGCCTCATCGTAAGAACCTCCTTTGATAAGGAGTATATCCTCGAAAGACAATTTATCCAATCTTGATTTGTACAAATTCCTCAATTCCAAAGAAGTAACCAATATTTTCTCATTGAAATATAGATGGTTTTCCTTCAATATATCATCCAGATGAACAAAAATATCCTCCCCGAGTTCTAAAACGATAGGAACATTGATCGTCTTGTAATACATTATTTTGATGCTTTTATTTTTTCGACTAGTTCAGACGTGCTGATTCCCTTCGTGTAAGGTAAGTAAACCATAGAAACATGGTGTTCTTCCAAAAATTCCGGAGTGACACGAATCTGTTTCAAGTACCCTTCTCCATCCCAATCATCACCATGCACGATGATGTCGATATCATATTTTTTAATGTATTCCTTATTATCATACTCGTGAATAATAAAAGCATCATCTACGTAACGACAAGCTTTCACGACTTCCAGACGATCCTGTTCAGACAAAAACGGTCGGCGTTTATACGAGGCCACCATTTCATCCCCGTTAATTGCCACGATTAAACGATCACCTAATTCTTTGGCACGTCGCAATAATTCGACGTGTCCAAAATGGAAAAGGTCAAAAACCCCTATAACATATACATTTTTCATACTACCTAATTTACTTGATCACATCCGGCCTCCCTATATTCTCTTACCACAACCGGAATCACGATGCCAAAGGTAGTAAATATAGTTTAAAGTTCAGAGTTTAAGTATCAAAGTTTAGCTTTTCGAATAAAAGCCTCATCCATCATAGGTTGCAGACGTTCCCACACGTATTCCACGGAAAGTAAATCGAACAACTCCTTTTCTGTTCTCCCCTCGATTACCTGCCCGGGAAACATATCAAAAGGACTCACGCTCTGATAACGCGGATCATTGGACGGCAGCCATCTAGGCAGTTCAACCCAAGGCGGGTAAATAGCCAGCCCCGGCAAGTGACACGCCTGTGCGATATGCCGGGGGCCACCTTCATTTCCAAAAAAGAAATCGGCTGTTTCCAGCATGGATACCAATTTCCGTAACGAATCGGCCTCTATATCAATAAAAATATGCTCGTCTTTCCCCATATCTTCGTACAATGCCAAGGCCGCAGCCTTTTCTTCCCGGGAATAATTAAAAATCAACTGGGCATCATAACGCTGAATGATACGAAACAATATCTCCTTCATCTTCGCCATATCCCAAGCCTTCCTCGCCACTCTGGTAAAAGGAGTACATACCACGATAAAGCGGGAAAAATTAATTCCCTCCTGTTCCATGTATTTCCTGAATTCAGCCGTTTCCTGTTCTGTCACGTACAACCGAAAATCAGTGGTCATTACCAACTTCCCTTCTCGCTCCAAGGGCTGTAACAATAACAGATTTCTCACGACTTCATCCAAGTCGTCATTCACGTGATTACGCACCCGGTAATTATGAAAAAAATGATTATAAAATTTAGATGTTCCGATACGATATTTCGTTCTTAAAGAAAAGGCACTAAACCATAAGGTTTTTATCGTGGCACGAGTATCGATGATCACGTCATAGCGTTCCGTACAATACAACTCTAGTCCAATCTTCCATGTTTTTTCTCCTTTTTTTAAATCCTTAGAATGGCAAA
>ERZ773187.1299-NODE-1299-length-19599-cov-11.605096_pt1 | contig 19599 bp, 16 predicted proteins | sample MGYA00511242_ERZ773187 | MGnify/ENA primary metagenome ERZ773187 (study PRJEB29015, sample SAMEA2737744) | human gut metagenome | biome: human gut; feature: human-associated habitat; material: faeces | place: China | collected 2012 ... | reverse complement strand
GCGGACTGTTAATCCGTATGTCACTGGTTCGAGTCCAGTCAGAGGAGCCAAATTTTGAAGAAACCGCTCAGGGAAACCTGAGCGGTTTTTTTACGTTTGCCCTTAAGGGTTCGGGCAGAGTGCGCATGGCCTTCTGCCCTGGCCCGACTAAGACAACGCGTCCTGATTTACTGGTATTCAAACGCGGCCACAATGACCGACGAGACATCGCCAGGCATTACTGAGCCCGCTTTTGACAGCACGCGTGCCTGCAGTTTAAACGTCGTACTACCCTCGCTGACGGCACCAATCAATGAGCTGTTATTGCTCAATATGGTGTCGGTCGTCTGCTGCGATAACTCGACAGCGGTGTTGGCTGCCGCATTAGCGGCACTGTTTGCCCACAGGGTGCTGTCGCCAGAATCAGGTGTGCCAGTAAAGGTCACCTTCACGTTGGTGGTACTTGCCGGGCAGCCCGCCACGGGGAGATCGAAGGTTTTTAACGTGGTACCTGCGCCCGCTGTTGCCAGGCTGGACGCCTGAATAGCTTGCCCTAAGTCCACATTCAGCGCATTTGAGCCCCCATTAATTGTTGTACACGGTGAAGCAATCACTTTTCCTGTTACGTTAATATTAACGTTATCTGCCGCATAGATATTTCCCGCAAACAGCATGGCCGAAACGGAACCCGCCACATAACATAAATATTTTTTCATTATTAGCCTGCCTTGGCATCGGTATTTAGAGATTACAATGGATTATTGATATGTCAGCGTGAGCGTAGCTGAACTATTGGCTTCGCCGACGGATACACGGTTTTTTGTTTGATAATAACGCGCAGTAATAGGAAATGTTTCGCTCCCGCCGCTGGAGTGTTTTAATGCAAGTGTGCTGTTAATAATAAGTGGTTTACCATCATATAATAACTGTACTCCAACGCCTTGCGCTGTATTTGCCCCTCCTTGATTATTCAGTGCCAGTACGCTGGCGTCACTTACATCTGGATTTTGCGTGCCATTTAATGTCACGTTGATATTTGCATTTCTGTCGCAATTCAGCCCGAGATTTTGGGTGCTGGTTTTCGCTGCAATAAAACCGACCGTTGTACCGAATTCTGAATTCAGTACATTCCCGACAGGAAATGTTAACTGGGGCGTTGTGACAGAACAGGCGACCTGTGCAACATAGCCCCCCATCAGATTAATGGTCACCGGCGTGATACCGGAAACGGTCCAGGTGCCTAACTGTGCTACCGTAAATGAACCGGGTTGTATATCCCCTGTTTTATATAACCGATATCTTACCCACGGCATATTCACCGTGGCATCGCCCGTTTGGTCTGTTGACGCCGGGTTGTCTAATTTTCCCCAGCCCAAATCAACCTCTATGGCGACGCCTGGAATATTGGTGGCATAGGCGTGAGCAATAGAAGTGGGTATCCCGCCAAGATAGGTCATCTTGTAATAGTTGGTATTGTCGCCGGTACAGTTAAGTAATGTCGGCCCCTCTCCGGAGGTGCTGGAGTATATCACCGACCCCACCGGTGCATCCCGCTGCACAATAACCCCGCTGGGTGTGAACCCAAGAGTTTGTGGCTCCATGCCGCTGGCAAAATTACAGGTTGCGCAGGCCGGCTCGCTGACGCCAAAGATTATCACCAGCATAAAAAACCTGAGGGCGTTATTTAACCCAATTTTATTTGCAATGTTCATTGCTTAGCACCACTCCTGATTCTGCATCCTGCTGATGAAGGGTAAAGTTCACCCGGCACTGCTCATTCTTTTCCTTGCCCCATTGCGCCTGGAGATCACCGTTATCGGGTAGCCCGGTTAAATAGACTTGCCCCGCGTCTCCCACGATGAATCCCGCCCCGTTTTGCTCGCCTCTCAGGGTGACCGTCGTGCCAAAAGGCACGGGGCGGCCATCGGTTCGGGTCAGCGTCATCAGGACGCGATTACCGACGCTGGCGATATATTGCGCGCGCACGATGGCGCCTCGCGTGGGGATCACGGTCTGCGTGGTTAACTGCAGATCAACGTCATCGGATAAGGTCGCCGGATCCAGGGAAAGGGTATTTTTACGATACGGGGAGATATTGCTGACTACGGTATAGCCGCGATAGTCGGTCTTCACGCCGGACTGACCGGTCACGCCGACGCCGGATGCGCCTGGCGCTTTGACCAGCGCCAGCGTTTCGCCGAAAGGCTGTGCCAGAGTAATGCCGTCGGCATGCGCCAGAATGCCGCCGTTCAGGCCATAGTTCATCCGCTGGCGGGTTTCGTCATAGCTATAACCGCCGATGACTTCGCCATAGGTCCCGTGGTAATCGGCGCTGACATTACCCGAATGCCCTGCACCGTCATTCCCATAGCCTTGCTGCAGGCTCCAGCTCAGCGCATCCCCCTGCATGGCTGTGCCACTCAACCCCAGCGAGTGGGTGGTCTCCCCCTGTTTACTGGTATTCAGGCCGTAATTGGCCCAGGTGTGGCTCAGGAACCGGTCGAGCGGAATACTGACATTCACCGCAAAAATCTGGTCTTTCGGGTAGGTTTTCCCTTCGTTGCCGCCCCCGGCGCTGGCGTTGTTGCTGTAGGTGTAATTGATCCCCCATGAGATACCGTGCCAGGCGTTGTTGTAGCTCAGGCTGTACGAGCTCATGGTCTTGCTGGCGTTCCAGTAATCCTCCCGAATTGCGCTACCGCTGAGAGAGCCATAAGCGGGTCCCAGCGTCTGGCTTAGCGTCAGCTCGGCCCGGCTGCGGCGACGATCCTGCAGGGTATTATCGTCACTCCAGGAGTCCAGCACCTCCTGCATACCGTAATAACCTGCCGTGGAGTAGCGATAGCTGGTGGCAGAGAAGGTGGTTCCGCTATCGGTAAAATTCTTACTGAAGCGTAAGCGCCAGGCTTGTCCTTTCGACGAGCTCGCCCCTTTCGGGCTTGACCAGGCCTGGGTCACATCGACAGATAGCGCACCCATTCCCCCCATGTTTTTACCCACGCCCAGAGCGTAAGCCTGGTACGGAGTGGATTGCTGCACGCCGCCGTACAGAGTAAATCCCTGGGGCAGACCATAAATAGCAGTGCCAAGAAGGAGGTTTTTTTTATCCACGTTGCTGTCGCTGGGGCGATAGTGACCGCCCGTCAGGCTGTACTTCAGCCGCCCTTCCCGCTGCAACACCGGAACCGACGCAAAAGGCACAACAAAATCCTGTTCGCTCCCGTCCGACTCTTTTACGGCGACATTGAGATCGCCCGCGCCACCGGTCGGGTACATGTCGGCAATTTCAAACGCGCCCGGCGCAACATAGGTCTGATAAATAACGTAACCATTCTGTCGCACAATGACTTGCGCATTGGTACGCGCAATACCGCGCACCACCGGTGCATAACCTTTCAGACTATCGGGCAGCATATCGTCGTCGGAAGCCAGCTGGCCGCCGCGAAAGGGCAGGCTATCAAAGACATCGGAAGGCGAGGTGCTGTCACCGAGGGTCATCTGGCTTTTTAAGGGCACGATGTTGCGCTGGGCATAGGTATAGGCCGAATCCCACCGCGCCTTACCGTCAGAATCACGGTTCCAGGTGGTGTAATTACGCAGGCGCCACGGCCCGATATTGATCCCCGGACGCAGGTTGGCGTACTGGCTATTGCTGTTACCAGAGGTACGGTTTCTGCTCCAGCTATTGTCGCCGCTGAGACTGTAGTTCAGTAAAAGGGCATTAATCCCCTCATCCCACATCTCCGGCGCAACATAGCCCCGGGTCTGCGAGGTTAATGCTGCCTGAGGAAGGGTTAATAACAGCTTTTGTGAACCGAAGATAAAATCTGCCGACGCCTCGGGGATCGCGGCTAAATTAACGCATCCGTGGCCTTCATCGAGCCGGGGATAAAGCCCGGTTTTTACGCCATAGTTTTGCAGCAACCCTTCCGACAGGCAGGGCTGCAGGCTGTGATCCCCTTGCGCATTTTCTACGCGGACAAATTCAATCTCGCGGGTATCTACCGTTTGATCGTTGAGTACGACCTCCACGCGATATTTACCTGGCGCCTGAGCACCGGCCTCAAATTGTGAAAGATCGACCCCCTTCATTGAAGGGTTGTCCACTTCCAGTAATGCCGGATTAAAATACTCTTCCGCGCTAGCATTCTGCATGACCGCGGGGAGCGCCAGTGCAATCATACAGGCGAGACGGGCCCGGGGAAACCAGGGATACATTTTCTTCTGCATAACGCGTAATACCTATTCCCTGGTTTTATATCCGTTAAATAGCGGCGCGATGAATGGCACCCACGCCACCATAGTCATTAATCAATTTGAACGTCACCGGCCCGGTGTTAACGCCCGCGGGTAAGGCAAAAGCGGCCGATGCCCCAGGCGCAACGTAGGTGGGCTCGGGGACATTTTTCCCTGCAACCGTAATCTGGTTAAAATTCATATAATAATGAGAGGGGTTGCTGACAAGAATTTGTCCGCCGGCGATTCGCCACACCAGGTCATTGGCGAAGTTTTCCGCCCCTTTATCTCGCAGTCCTACCGGGCGATATATTAATTTGATGCGCGTTTTTATCGCGATCTGCAATGAGTTGGCTTTTTTTTCAGCCGCCGGAATTGCTTTAATATTAAGCCAGTACATCGACTCTTTATTATCCGGCAGATTTCCCGCCCGCACGATGCGCATCACGTTCTCTTGCCCGCGATCCAGTCGATAAAGCGGTGGCGTAATAATAAAAGGCACCTTCCCGGCGCTTTTATCCGGATTATCTAGCCAGGACTGAATTAAATAGGGCACGTTGTCCGGGTTGGAAACGCTCAGTGCTGCCTCTTTTTTCCCGCCGTCATAAATGACGCGAGTGCCGCCGATATTTACCCCGGCGTTAACCGACGTGATATATAACAGCAGCAACAAAGTTAATAATGCCTTCTGAACACCTTTCATTAAAAATCCGTTATTTCATGTGGCTGATAACGCTATTCACATCTGCCGTACCCGGCTTATTTATTACTAACATCTATTATTTAATGCTTCGTCATAGGCAACAATCGAGGCGCGGTGTAATTTTATTCGCGTAACATCTTGCTCCTGATGGCGTGCCCGTTCAGGCTTTGGCATGGCCCGGCGGGGCGGTTTTCATCTCCCGGGCGATTTAATCGTTTTCTCCTGTGCGCAGTCGCGGTAGTCTCATAAGCGTTGCCAATGTTTCGGCGACGGCTATGTGAGTAATCTTTAATCGATACCTATAAAAAGAAATAAGTGACAGACAGGATAACTATGGATTCCACCCTCACCTCCCCTTGCCCCGACCCGGAGGCACCTTCGCTCAATCGCGCCCGCCGGGCAGCCCTCGGCAGCTTCGCTGGTGCCGTCGTCGACTGGTATGATTTTCTGTTATATGGCATCACCGCTGCGCTGGTCTTTAACAGTGAATTCTTTCCGCAGATAGGCCCGGCGATGGGAACGCTCGCCGCCTTTGCCACCTTTGGCGTTGGGTTCCTCTTTCGTCCGCTGGGCGGGATTATCTTCGGCCACTTCGGCGATAAGCTGGGCCGCAAGCGGATGCTGATGCTTACCGTCTGGATGATGGGGATTGCCACGGCGCTGATTGGCTTACTGCCCTCTTTTGCCACGATTGGCTGGTGGGCTCCGGTTCTGCTGGTCACCCTGCGCGCCATTCAGGGCTTTGCCGTAGGCGGCGAATGGGGGGGTGCTGCACTGCTCTCCGTCGAGAGCGCACCTGCGAAAAAGAAAGCGTTCTACAGCAGCGGCGTACAGGTGGGTTACGGGGTGGGTCTCCTGCTCTCGACCGGCCTGGTTTCGCTGATAAGTGCCCTCACCACCAATGAGCAGTTCCTGAGCTGGGGCTGGCGCATTCCGTTTCTCTTCAGCATCGTGCTGGTGATTGCCGCACTGTGGGTGCGTAACGGGATGGAAGAGTCCGCCGAATTTGAACAGCAGCAAACCACACCGGCTGCAAAAGAGCGCTTACCGGTAATGGAGGCCCTGACTCGCCATCCGGGCGCATTCCTGAAAATTATCGGCCTTCGTCTGTGTGAACTGTTGACGATGTATATCGTCACGGCGTTCGCGCTGAACTACTCCACGCAAAATCTGGGATTGCCGCGCGAGCTATTTCTCAATATCGGCCTGCTGGTGGGTGGGCTGAGCTGCCTGACCATCCCCTGCTTCGCGTGGCTTGCGGATCGCTATGGTCGTCGTCGGGTCTATATCACCGGCGCGCTTATCGGCAGCCTCAGCGCCTTTCCGTTCTTTATGGCTCTGGAAGCGCAGTCCATCTTCTGGATTGTGGTTTTCTCTGTCCTACTGGCGAACGTGGCCCATGACATGGTGGTATGCGTGCAGCAGCCGATGTTCACCGGCATGTTCGGGGCCCGCTATCGCTATAGCGGCGCAGGGGTCGGTTATCAGGTCGCCAGCGTAGTCGGCGGCGGCTTCACCCCCTTTATCGCCGCCGCACTGGTGACCTTCTCCGGTGGCGACTGGCACAGCGTGGCTATCTATCTGCTGGCGGGCTGCCTGATTTCAGCCCTCACGGCCCTGCTGATGAAATCTCCCGCCCACGCATAATCTCTACAGCGAAGGCGTTCTGCCTTCGCTGCTTCGCGTTGCCTGACTTTTGTTTCATAAGACGGTGTCATACTATCGGGTATGTCGTACACCTGTGGAACAAGGAGAAAGAGATGAATAATAAGGGCTCCGGCCTCACCCCGGCTCAGGCACTGGAAAAACTGAACGCGCTGTACGAGCAGTCAGTAAGCGATTTACGTAGTGCCATCAGTGACTATATTGAAGACGGTACGCTTCCTGATGTGGAAGCCAGAGCCAACGGCCTGTTTGTCTATCCATCGCTTTCCGTCACCTGGGATGGCAGCGTGACCAACTCCCCCAAAACCCGCGCCTATGGCCGGTTTACGCACGCGGGCTGCTACTCCACAACCGTGACCCGTCCGATGCTGTTTCGCCCCTATCTGGAAGAGCAGTTAACGCTGCTGTATCGGGATTATGACGCCCATATCACCGTAGAGCCTTCGCGCCACGAGATCCCCTATCCCTACGTGATAGATGGCTCTGCCCTGACGCTGGATCGCTCCATGAGCGCCGGGCTGACGCGCCATTTCCCGACCACCGAGCTGTCGCAAATTGGTGATGAGACCGCTGACGGGATCTACCATCCGGCGGAGTATTCCCCCCTTTCGCACTTTGATGCGCGCCGGGTGGATTTCTCGCTGGCGCGTTTGCGCCATTACACCGGCACCCCGGCAGAACATTTCCAGCCGTTTGTGCTGTTCACTAACTACACCCGCTATGTGGATGAGTTCGTGCGCTGGGGATGCAGCCAGATCCTCGATCCGGATAGCCCGTACATTGCCCTCTCCTGCGCAGGCGGGATCTGGATAACCGCCGAGACCGAGGCGCCAGAACAGGCCATTTCTGATCTGGCGTGGAAAAAACACCAGATGCCGGCCTGGCACCTGATCACCGCTGACGGCCAGGGCATCACCCTGATTAACATCGGGGTAGGACCGTCAAATGCCAAAACCATCTGCGATCATCTTGCGGTGCTGCGCCCGGATGTCTGGCTGATGATTGGTCACTGCGGCGGCCTGCGTGAAAGCCAGCTGATTGGCGATTACGTACTGGCGCATGCTTATCTGCGTGATGACCACGTGCTGGATGCCGTCCTGCCTCCGGACATCCCTATTCCGAGCATCGCCGAGGTACAACGCGCGCTCTACGACGCCACGAAAGAGGTGAGCGGTATGCCGGGTGAAGAGGTTAAACAGCGCCTGCGTACCGGTACGGTGGTGACAACCGATGACCGCAACTGGGAATTGCGTTACTCCGCCTCAGCGCTGCGCTTCAACCTGAGCCGCGCGGTGGCCATTGATATGGAAAGCGCCACTATCGCTGCCCAGGGTTACCGTTTCCGCGTCCCTTACGGCACCTTGCTGTGCGTATCCGACAAACCTTTACACGGCGAAATTAAGCTGCCCGGGCAGGCGAACCGCTTCTACGAGGGGGCGATCTCCGAGCATTTACAGATTGGCATTCGGGCCATTGATCGGCTGCGGGCCGAAGGCGATAAGCTGCACTCGCGCAAACTGCGAACCTTTAACGAGCCGCCGTTTCGCTAATCATAAAAAAGGAGCGTTATGCAAACCCCATCCCCTCTATCCGCGCTGCGCGAATGGCTTCGTGCGCAGAACCTTGACGGCATGATCGTGCCGCGGGCCGATGCCTTTCAAAGCGAATACTGCGCGCCGCACGATGACCAGCTGGCCTGGTTGACCGGCTTTGACGGTTCGGCGGGCCATGCGTTGATCCTCCAGGATCGGGCACTGATGTTCGTCGATGGCCGCTATCAGGTTCAGGTCCGTGAGCAGGTTGATTTAAACGCCTTCGAGATCCTGCATCTGCACAACGATCCGCTGGCCCCCTGGCTGCGGGAGAATCTCCGCCCCGGTGCGCGTATCGCGTTTGAAGCTATGTTGATGACCCCGGCGCAATACGACGCTCTGCGTGCCAGCCAGTGTACGCTGGTGCCGCTGAATGACTCCCCCTTCGACGACATCTGGCATGATCGTCCCCCGGCTCCGGTTGGGGCCATCCGCGAAATGCCATATGAGTACAACGGGGAGAACAGCGCCGACAAACGCCAGCGCGTGGCCGCCCTGCTTGATGCTCACAATACGGATTACCTGGCGATTACCCAGCCGGACAACATCGCCTGGCTGTTGAATGTGCGTGGCAGTGATATTCCAACCAGCCCGGTGCCCAACTCGTTTGTCCTGCTGGGACGTGATGGTCGCGTCGAGTGGTTTGTTAACGCCGACAAGACCCGCTCGCTCTCGCCTGCGCTACTGGCGAGCCTTACCCTCTCTCCAGAAGGTGATTTCCTCTCCCGGAGCCAGCATCTTTCGGCGGGCAAGCGCGTGATGATGGATGCCGATACCGCCCCCGTAGCCCTGCGTTTTGCGGTAGAAAAATCGAGTGAGATCGTCTGGAATGCCGATCCCATCACCCTGATGAAGGCACTAAAAAACCCGGTGGAGCTGGCGGGCTATCGTCAGTCTCACCAGTATGACGGCGCGGCATGGGTTAATTTCCTCGCCTGGCTGGCACGCGAAGTGCCCCGGCGTGAGGCGGCAGGCAATCCGCTCACCGAGCTGGAAGCGCAAGAACAGCAGTTGGCTTTCCGCGCGCAACAGCCCGGCTTTATCGAACCCAGTTTTGCCACCATTTCAGCCTCCGCCAGTAATGCGGCAATGTGCCACTACCACTCAAGCGAAAGCACCAACAAGGCCATCACCCACCGCGACTTTTATCTGAACGACTCGGGCGGCCAGTATCATAATGGCACCACCGATGCCACGCGCACCCTGGCCTACGGCCCGCTGAGCGCTCAGTGTCGTCTGCACTATACGGCCGTGCTCAAAGGTTTCCTGTCGATGATGAGCCTGCAGTTCCCGTCCGGCACCCAGGGACACCAGATTGACGCCTTTGCCCGCAGACCTCTGTGGGAGCTGGGTCTCGATTTCGATCACGGCACCGGCCACGGCGTGGGGCATCAATTGCTAATTCATGAAAATCCACACCGCATCGCGAAAAAGGTCAATCCATGGCCGCTGGTGGCGGGGAATATTATGACCATCGAACCGGGGTACTATCTGGCCGATGCGTATGGCATTCGTATTGAAAACCAGGTGGAAGTGGTAGAGAGTCTGCCGGGCTTTTGCAAATTCGCCTCGCTGACGCTTATCCCGATCGATCTGAGTCAGGTGGAACTGCACCTGCTGAGCGAGCAGGAAAAACAGTGGCTGGACGACTACCACCAGCAGGTGCGGGAGGTACTCATGCCGCTGGTAGAGAGTGAGGCGCAGCAGTGGCTACTTGCCGCAACCGCCCCGATTCAGCGCCAGAAGGGGTAAATTCCCGGATGCAGAAAAGCAAAAAGCCTGCTTAAAAGCAGGCTTTTTAAATTTGGCTCCTCTGACTGGACTCGAACCAGTGACATACGGATTAACAGTCCGCCGTTCTACCGACTGAACTACAGAGGAATCGTGTGAACGGGGCGCATATTATCGATGCCACCCGGCGATGTCAAAGGCAGAATGCACATTTTGAATCGATTGCCGAATTATTCTCCAGTTTGCGCATCTATAAGTCGTTCTTTTGGTGCTTCCCGGACCGGACGCGGGTATTTCCACAGCCAGCGCCCACTCACCATTCGCCAGTAGAAGAACGCGCCGCGTACCGCCCAGTCAAGGAACATCCCCAGCCAGACGCCGACCACGCCCCATCCCAGCATGATACCCAGCGTGTACCCGGCCACGACACGACAGCCCCACATACCGAGCATGGAGACCCACATCGCAAAACGTGCATCACGTGCCCCCTTCAGACCGGCAGGTAACACCCAGGAGGCAGCCCAGATCGGCATAAAGGCGGCGTTAAGCCAGATCAGGATCACTACCACATCTTTTACATCCTGCTCATGGGTATAGAAGGAGGCCATCAGACTGGCAAACGGCGCGGTAACCCAGGCGATGGCGGTTAATCCAATGGTCGAGAGCCAGAAAACATGGCGGAGTTGCCGCTCGGCCTGGCCAATCTGCCCTTTGCCCAGGCGCTTACCGGTGATGATGGTGGATGCCGAGCCGAGGGCGTTCCCCGGCAGGTTAATCAGCGCCGCAATGGAAAAAGCAATAAAGTTGCCGGCGATGACGTCGGTGCCCATCCCGGCAACAAACATCTGCGTCAGTAATTTTCCGCTGTTAAACAATACGGATTCAATGCTGGCCGGCACGCCAATACCCATCACCTCCCAGATAATGGCGAAGTTAAGCGGCCGAAAGTAGCTCTTCAGGCTGATGCGAAGCGAGGGAGTGAACCCCACCGCCAGCACAGCAATAATAGCAATCGCGCCAATATAGCGAGAGATGGTTAGCCCCAGCCCGGCGCCGATAAAGCCCAGTCCATCCCAGGAGAAAATACCGTAGATCAGCACGCTGCTGATCATGATGTTCAGTATGTTCATCCCGCCGTTAATCATCAGCGGAATTTTCGTATTTCCTGCCCCACGCAAGGCTCCGCTGCCAATCAGGGCGATGGCGGCCGCGGGATAGCTCAGCACGGTCATTTCCAGATACGAGAGCGCCAGGGCCTTAACCTCGTTTGTCGCCTCCCCCGCCACGATGTTGATGATCTCTTCACCGTAATAGTGGATCACCGCCGCCAGCACTATCGAGAACAAGGTCATGATCACCAGCGACTGGCGGGCAGCAGCGCGCGCGCGTCGCGGATCGCGCTTTCCGAGGCTGAACGCCACCACCACTGTGGTACCCAGATCAATAGCCGCAAAGAAGGAGATGATGACCATGTTAAAGCTATCTGCCAGGCCCACGCCCGCCATCGCCTCCTTGCCCAGCCAGCTGACAAGGAAGGTGCTCAGCACGCCCATCAGCAATACACAGGTATTTTCCAGAAAGATAGGCACAGCAAGGGGGGTGATTTCACGCCAGAACAGAACCCGATAACTTTTACGTTTGGCATACCAGGGCGTACGCATGACGCGCTGGCGTAAAGCGGAAGTGACGTTCAAAATGGACCTTAGCGAGAAAGTTGAAACTCCATTTCAAATGATGAGGGAGAATAGACGATCCTGCAAAGTATTTTGCAGAAAAAAGTGTGGGTTAATGCGTCAATCTGCTGAATGAATCGTCAGTTAAACAAAATGCGTTAAGATCAGGTTTGACAAAACTTTTTTCGCCGCTAAGATAACGCTCCACAACGATTCCTCTGTAGTTCAGTCGGTAGAACGGCGGACTGTTAATCCGTATGTCACTGGTTCGAGTCCAGTCAGAGGAGCCACATTTAAGAAGCCTGCTTTCGAGCAGGCTTTTTGCTTTTCTGTGACCAGACGGCCTTATGTGAGGCGCAAAAAAAAGCCCCCCGAACGAATCGGAGGGCCTGGATAGCTGGCGGAGGTTACTCGCTTTTGGCTTCCACGTGCTTCATTTCGCCCATCACTTTCAGTTTTTTCGAGATCTCACGGCGCTCTTTGGAGATCTCAGCGTTTTTGATGATGTAATCATCTACGCGGTCTTCGTAGTCGCTCTTCATGCTGGCAATGATGCCCTGGATAGCTTCAACGCTCATACCCGGTTTGATGTAATCGCTCAGGTTGTCCAGCAGCAGTACGCGCTTCTGGTTGTCACGGATCTTTTTCTCAACGTCCTGAATTTCACGCTGCAATTTGTTCTTGCGGCGGAACAGGCGGACGAATTCCAGAACATCCTGGAACGAAGGCTTGGTAGTTTCCATTTTTACACCCCTGATAATGTGAGATTCGGATTCGTTTAAACAACCGCTATGGCAGTAACCTTACTGACAGCGATTGCGGATGACAATAATTTTTGCTTTGGTCTTATCATAACCGTAAATGGTGCTGAATCGAAGCAGCAGACATCACTCAACGTAATGGCTGCGCTTTATTTGCGCAGCGCCCGGCAGATTAAGTGCGAAAGCAGTTCCAGCTGACGCGCCAGCTCCATACTCAACCATACATAGCCATGAATAGGCGTTTCCGCCACGTTTTGACTCTGATGCTCATTAATCAACTGACGCAGTTCGGCAACGATCTCATTCAGCTTTTCGGTATTGGCCAGAATCGGCTGCGGATTGCCTTCATACAGGGCGTGGGCAATAGTGAGCAGCGTTTGCTGGGTCATCTGCTGCGTCTCTTTGAGGGTACGGGCGTTGAGCATCACAAAGTGGCTCTCTCGCGATGCCCAGTGCGCATTGATTTGAAGCTCCAGCATACAGACCAGATTGCGACTGACGGTCTGGATCCCCTCAAAAATAGACTTCTGGATGTGCGTCTCTTTACTGGCGGGGGTAATAAGACCTCGCATTTTCACTACGTCATTCAGGATGGTTTGCAGGCGCTTTTCCAGGCGCGGGCGCTCAACAAGATTAGGGGAAAAACCAGCCTGATAAACGCGGTTAAAGGCCGTCACATAGTTAGCCATCTGAATGCGCCAGTGCAGAAATGCCCGCTGCGGCCAGATACCCGTGAAGAGCATTGCCAGCAGTGAACCCAGTATCACATCGCCGCTTCGCCACAGTGCCGTATTCATATCCCCCGTTGGCGCACCGACAACCACCGCCAGGGTGATGCCAATCAGCAGTGCCTGATAAGGTTTTTTACCCAGCGCCAGCCAGCCGCAAAGGAACATCGCCGCCGCACACCAGAGCAACATCAAGGGCAATGAATAGAGCTCCAGCTTCAGGGCAATCAGGCCCAGAGCCGAGCCTAAGATGGTGCCGCCGATACGTTCAAATGCCCTGGGTACCACATTACCCCAGAAAGAGATTGGCCCCATAATTACCACCAGGGTGATGAGCGGCCAGGTCCCTTCCGGCACATGCAGTAGGCGCACAAGCAGGAAAGTGAGGATAAACGCCAGCGCGATACGGCATCCATGCACCACGCGGTAATGACGATAGAGACGAATTTCAGACGAGGTTAATGGTTTATCGGGGCGCACACCCGCTCTCCAGCCATTGAATAAAGTCTGATTGTAACTGGTTTTCTGCCGTAGAGGGGTCTGCGGCAGAAAAACCCTTTAGATTCTATGCCTAAAGGTGACTAACCCGCTTTGTGCTGTACCGGAATATACATTTCGATATCCCAGTAGCCGTCGGCATTACCGTCGTTCAGGTAGCGCTCGAAGCAGGGTTTTGGCGCGATCTGGTAGCGGTTGTCCTCCAGCAAGCTGGCGAACAGATGATTCCAGGGCGTCGCGAAATCGTGATTTTCAACACGGGCAGTAGCGGAGGCGTATTCGCCTTCGGCGACCTCGGTCAGGATCACCCCTTCGCTATTGGCAGGCAGCGTAAAATCGTCGGCGACGCGGACGACGGTGTCGCAGCGCAGTTTTTCCGCAGGCACTTCATCAGGGTTATCGTAATAGACCGCCAGCCATTCCTGTGAGGGAATGTCATGACCGTCGACCCACATAACAAGCTGTTCGAACCCTTGTTTTACCGTCTGCTCCCACGGTCCGACCAGGTGAAAACCCGCGATTTTACGTTTAGGTTGATGCGAAATGTTATAGTCCATGCTGCCTCCTTTATCACTGTATATTCATACACTATAAAGCAGTAAAAAGCGGTGTGACAAACGTGAAGTGTTTATTATGCGAGCAGACTCGCAGAGTCGCCAGTCTGCTCGCAGGCAGGTTATATTTTGTGGTGAATATAGTCGCTCAGTCGCGAGAACATCCCCCCCTTCCCGACAGGCTCAAGGGTGACCAGCGGCCAGTGCGCCACCACTTTGTCGCGATCGTATAAGGCGATTTCGCCAACGCGCTGATGCGCAGCAATGGGCGCTTCAAGCTCTTTTTTATCCAGAACATAACGCGCTTTAATATTGGCCACTTCCGCCTTCGGCAGCGCCAGCCAGAAGTCCTGATCGGTACCCAGCGCAATCTTCTCTTTATCGCCGTACCAGATACGCTCGGTTCCGACCTGCTTGCCGCTGCGCAGGATCTGTACAGTATCAAAGTTCTGCTGGCCCCAGTGCAGCAATTTTCGCGCCTGATCTTCGCGCGCTTTCGGGCTTTCGGCACCCATCACAACGGCAATAAGACGTCGCTGCCCATCCACCGCAGAGGCGATCAGGTTAAAGCCGGCACCGGAGGTGTGCCCGGTTTTAAGACCATCAACGTCAAGATTCTTATCCCATAACAGACCGTTACGGTTTTGCTGGGTAATACCGTTCCAGGTGAGGCTCTTCTCGCTGTACATGTGATAAAACGCCGGCTCACCATGAATAATCGCGCGGGAGAGTACTGCCAGGTCGTAAGCCGAGCTGTGCTGCCCTGGCGCATCCAGGCCATGCACGGTTTCGAAATGGGTGTCGCGCAGATTCAGTTTCTGCACATAGTCGTTCATCATGTTCACAAACTGCGGCTGCCCGCCTGCCACATGATCGGCCAGCGCCACGCAGGCGTCGTTTCCAGAATCGACAATCAAACCGCGGCTTAAATCCCGTACGGTAATGCGATCGCCGGGTTTGATAAACATCAGTGAGGAACCGTCGAAAACGGGATTCCCTTTGGCCCAGGCATCACGCCCCACGGTGACCACATCGTCGGCAGAGATGCGATGACTATCAATCGCACGGTCAACAACATAGCCGGTCATCAGCTTGGTGAGGCTGGCCGGGTTACGTTGCTGATGTTCGTTGCCCGCCGTTAAAACTTGCCCGGTCGTATAATCCATCAACACCCATGATCCTGCCTGTATAGCAGGCGGTTGCGGCGCATAATCAATCGGGTCGGCAGCCAGCGCGGATGAAATACTTACAGCGAGCAAAGAAACTGCAATAAACAGACGGCGTTTCAACGGTATATCCTCAGGTCATTTAAAATCGTTGACCTTTTTACGGAAGTTCTGATGTCGATACCTGGATAAATTGCAATGAAATGTGACAGAGCGCAGATTTTTTTGCGAGGCAGGTCCGCAATTTTCATCTTTTCGACCGCTTTTTCTTCGGCGTGCCTGAGCGGATGGTTTACTATAGAGGGTGACTTACAAACAGGATGGTATTACTGGTGTCTGAATCCGCCGCGCTTCCCACTTTCTTATTCCACGATTACGAAACCTTTGGCACCAGCCCGTCGCTGGACCGCCCTGCCCAGTTTGCAGCTATCCGAACCGATGCCGACTTCAACATTATCGGCGAGCCGGAAGTGTTCTGGTGCAAACCAGCAGACGACTATCTGCCTCAACCCGGCGCAGTGATGGTGACAGGCATTACGCCGCAGGAAGCTCGCGCTAAAGGGGTTACCGAAGCGGAGTTTGCCCGCCGTATTCACGATCTGTTTACCGTACCCAATACCTGCGTGGTGGGTTATAACAACGTGCGCTTCGATGATGAAGTGACGCGCAACATTTTCTACCGCAACTTCTACGATCCTTACGCCTGGAGCTGGCAAAATCGCAACTCCCGCTGGGACCTGCTGGATGTGATGCGCGCATGCTACGCCCTGCGTCCGCAGGGGATCAACTGGCCTGAAAACGATGAAGGGCTGCCCAGTTTTCGACTTGAGCATCTGACCCGCGCTAACGGCATCGAACACAGTAATGCCCACGATGCGATGGCGGATGTTTACGCCACCATTGCCATGGCAAAGCTGGTGAAAGCGCAGCAGCCGAAGCTGTTCGATTATCTGCTGAGCCACCGCAGTAAGCAGAAACTGACTACCCTCATCGACGTCCCGCAAATGAAACCCCTGGTCCATGTCTCAGGGATGTTTGGCGCCTGGCGGGGTAATACCAGTTGGGTAGCCCCTCTGGCCTGGCACCCGGAAAACCGTAACGCGGTGATTATGGTAGACCTGGCGGGGGACATATCTCCCCTGCTGGATCTGGATAGCGATACCCTGCGCGAGCGGCTGTATACGCCTAAAGATGAACTGGGCGACGAGTCCGCCGTGCCGGTGAAGCTGCTGCATGTCAATAAATGCCCGGTACTGGCACAGGCGAATACCCTGCGTCCGGAAGATGCTGACCGGCTGGGTATCGACCGTCAGCGCTGTCTGGATAATCTGAAGGTGCTTCGCGAGAATCCCCAGGTGCGGGAGAAAGTGGTGGCAATTTTCGCCGAAGCCGAACCTTTTACGCCATCAGATAACGTGGATGCCCAGCTTTACAACGGCTTCTTCAGCGATGCGGACCGTGCGGCAATGAACATCGTTCTGCAAACCGAACCACGTAATCTGCCCGCGCTGGATTTGACCTTTGCCGATGCGCGTATAGAGAAGCTTATCTTTAACTACCGTGCCCGTAACTTTCCCGGCACGCTGGATGAAGACGAGCAGGCGCGCTGGCTGCAGCATCGTCGCAACGTCTTTACGCCTGAGTTCTTGCAGGCTTACGCCCAGGAGCTGGAGATGCTCTACGGTCAGTATGAAGGGAATAACGAGAAGCTTGGGCTACTGAAGGCGCTTTATCAATACGCCCAGGAGATCGTCTAATTACGCCCTCCCGCGGCCGGGAGGGTGTTTGGCTCAGGCCTTCTGAACGGTGATGCTCCACGCGGCATCACCCACCTGCTGATAATCTGTGATCGCGTGGCCCTCTTCTGCCGCCCACTGTGGGATGGCTTCTGTCGCCTGCGTGCAGTCGAATTCGATAATCAATTCATCACCGCTGGCCATCTCAGCTAGCGCGGCTTTTGCTTCAATCAGAGGAAACGGGCAAACCTGCGTCACCACATCCAGTTTTTTAATCGCCATAACAGCTCCTGTTATTCATCAGGCCGTCGCAGCCGCAAGTTTCGCTTTGCGTTGCGGACGGACATATAAAAACCATGACGCAGTCCATACGCCAAGAATCATAAAGGCCAGACCAATCCAGCCCTGCCACGTCATCATCGCCGTCATGACCAGGCCATTGCCGATAGAGCAACCACCGGCCATACTGGCGCCAACTCCCATCAGCATGCCACCCAGGCCGCTGCGTAGCGTGGTTTGCGCATCTGCGGCGCGCACACGAAACTCGCGGCTGGCTTTCGCGGCAATAAAGGAACCCAGGAAAATCCCCAGCACCAGGAAGACGCCCCAGTTCAGGAACTTGCTCTGCCCGGCTACCAGGAACTGCAGAATATTGGCTGTCGGGGACGTCACCCCTAAACCGAACATACGCCCTGTCGCCTCGCTCAGTGGCCACTCCAGCAGCGCGATTAAACCAATGAGAACGGCGGTGACAAAGGGATGCCAGCGCTTTTCAAACAGCAAGTGAGCAAGACCGGTACGGCGCGGCGGCAATGACGCGACCTTAAGCTTAGGTTTACGCAGTTCTTTGCTTACGGCCCAGAGCGTGACCACCAGTAACAGCGCAATCAACGGCCATACAGAGAAACCAAAGGTCTCGGCAATAGAGTTGTGACCGGTGCTGTAAGTTTTTAGCACCTGATTGAGGCCATCCGCATGGGGTGAACGCATTACCGCGCTCAGCAGCATATAGGTGAAGAGCGCAATCCAGCTGCCGATCAACCCTTCGCCAGCGCGATACCATGTTCCGGTGGCACAGCCGCCTGCATAGACGATACCCAGGCCAAAGATATAGCCCCCCACCACGGTACCAAGCCATGGAAAGGTGCCGGCATCATACTGCACCAGTCCCATCTGAATGAGCGCAAATACGCCCAGACTCTGGATGGAGATAGCAATTAAGAGGGCATAAAACATGCGGTTGTTTTTCGCAATGTACATGTCGCGAAAACCGCCGGTGAGACAGAACCGCCCACGCTGCATAACAAAACCCAGCAGCGCGCCGCAGAAGAGTCCGCTAAAGATCATAGAGAGCATAATTATTAATAAGCCAGCAAAACATCAGGAGGCAAATTATTAATGACTCGCCGGGCAGGGACAAATAACCAAATGTTCCTGGTTAGAACCTTTAGTTATTTCAGATATAAAAAAACCGGAGGCGATGTCTCCGGTTTTTATTATTCAACGCTATCGATTATGCAACGTCTTCGTACTGCGGTACCGGGTTGCGGAAGCTTTTGGTGACGCAAGCCAGATAAACCAGACCGATACCACCCCAGATCAGACCCAGAACCATGGAGCTCTCTTCCAGGTTCACCCACAGTGCACCCACAGTCAGGGCACCACAAACTGGAAGAATCAGGTAGTTAAAGTGGTCTTTCAACGTCTTGTTACGCTTCTCACGGATCCAGAACTGCGAGATAACCGAGAGGTTAACGAAGGTAAAGGCCACCAGCGCACCGAAGTTGATCAGCGCGGTTGCGGTGACCAGGTCAAAGTTGATGGCAAGCAGTGCGATCGCACCGACCAGGAGCACGTTCCATGCCGGGGTACGCCATTTCGGATGAACATAACCGAAGAAGCGCGTCGGGAACACACCATCGCGACCCATCACGTACATCAGACGAGAAACCCCTGCGTGTGCAGCCATACCGGATGCCAGAACGGTCACGCTGGAGAAGATCAGCACGCCCCACTGGAAGGTTTTACCCGCAACGTACAGCATGATTTCTGGCTGTGACGCGTCCGGATCTTTAAAGCGAGAGATATCCGGGAAGTACAGCTGCAGGAAGTAGGAAGCACCGATAAAGATCAGGCCGCCAATCAACGCCGTCAGGAAGATGGCACGCGGAATCACGCGCTCTGCGTCTTTGGTCTCTTCAGACAACGAGGAGATACCATCGAAGCCGAGGAACGAGAAGCAGAGAATGGTCGCGCCGGTAATCATCGGCACAACGTGCGCCCCTTCAGACCAGAACGGACGGGTGCTGGTGAGCGTACCTGCCCCTTCACCGTGGGAAACGCCATAAATGATCAGACCCACGATAACCGCCACAATACCCATCTGCAGAATAACGATTAGGGTATTGAAGTTAGCCACGGTTTTGATGCTGCGCAGGTTAGAGATGGTCATAAAGGCCACCAGCGCCACAACGAAAATCCACGACGGTATAGAAGGTACCAGCGCTTCGAAGTAAATTTTAGCCAGCAGAATGTTGATCATCGGCATGAACAGGTAGTCCAGCAGAGATGACCAGC
>ERZ773187.1292-NODE-1292-length-19670-cov-8.393423_pt1 | contig 19670 bp, 16 predicted proteins | sample MGYA00511242_ERZ773187 | MGnify/ENA primary metagenome ERZ773187 (study PRJEB29015, sample SAMEA2737744) | human gut metagenome | biome: human gut; feature: human-associated habitat; material: faeces | place: China | collected 2012 ... | reverse complement strand
CAGCATCCGCTTGCTCTCATGCCATACGGCCGACGCCGCCTCAATATCCGCCTCCCGGTTTTGCGTTTCCCAGGTAAAACCGGTACCCATGATGTGAAACTCAACGCCGAGCGGTTGCAGAGTGTTGTATTCACCGTTATCCCACTGGCCTTTGATGTACTGCGCGACGCCGACGGTTTTACCATGCCCGACGGCGCGCGTTGCGGTGCCAAAGGCGGCAGTGGATTTGCCTTTACCGTTGCCGGTAAAGACGATCAGAATACCTTTTTGCTCTGTAGCCGCCGCCACGCGGGTATCAACCTGCGTTTTCAGCTTTTGCTGGCGCTGACGGTGGCGGTCGGGATTTCCACGCGCGTGCATAAACCCTCCTTAATGCCCCGCCGGGCAGGTTGCGCAGCGATGCTGATGCTCGAACTGGCTGAAGAAGTTATTGCCTTTATCGTCGACCAGCACAAACGCCGGCAGGTTATCGACTTCCATCATCCACACCGCTTCCATCCCCAGCTCCGGATACTCAAGGCAGCGTAAACTTTTCACATACTGCTGCGCCAGCAGGGCCGCCGCGCCGCCAATACTGCCGAGATTAAAGCCGCCGTGTTTATGGCAGGCCTCGGTCACCTGCTGGCTACGGTTGCCTTTGGAAAGCATGATCAGACTGCCGCCTGCCGCCTGAAAAGTATCGACATACCCATCCATGCGTCCGCCGGTGGTGGGGCCCAGCGAGCCGCAGGCCAGATTATTCGGCGTTTTCGCCGGGCCTGCGTAGTAAACGATATGATTGCGCATGTACTCCGGCATCGGTTCGCCGTTATCCAGACGCGCTTTGATTTTGGCATGGGCGATGTCGCGGGCGACGACAATCGGACCGCTCAGCGACAGCCGGGTGCCCACGGGCAGGGCTGACAGGTCGTGGAGGATGTCGCGCAGCGGCCGGTTCAGATTGAGCTGGACGGTCTGCGCCACGTTTTCTATGCGCTGAGAATCAGGGATAAACTTGCCCGGGTTATGTTCCAGCTTCTCCAGCCAGATGCCGTGTTTGTTGATTTTGGCTTTGATGTTTCGGTCGGCGGAGCAGGAAAGCGCCATTGCGATAGGGCAGGAGCCGCCGTGCCGCGGCAGGCGAATCACGCGAATGTCGTGGGCGAAGTATTTGCCGCCAAACTGTGCGCCGATGCCGAACTCGCGGCTGGCTTTGAGCAGCGCCGCTTCCAGCGACGTATCGCGAAACGCCTGGCCCAGTTCGTTTCCGCTGGTGGGCAGATTGTCGTAATATTTTGTCGAAGCCAGCTTCGCCACCTTCAACGCCTGGTCCGCCGACAGGCCCCCCACGACAAAGGCGATGTGGTACGGCGGGCAGGCGGCGGTGCCCAGCGCCTTCATTTTTTCAATCAGGAAGGCGGTGAGTTTTTCCGGCTGCAGAATAGATTTTGTTTCCTGAAATAGCGCGGCTTTGTTCGCCGAACCGCCGCCTTTATTGACGAAGAGGAAGCGGTATTCACTGCCCGGCACCGCGCTGATATCAATCTGCGCGGGCAGGTTGGTCTCAGTGTTGACCTCGGTATACATATCAAGGGGGGCATTTTGCGAATAGCGTAAATTGTTTTCCTGAAAGGTGGTGTAGATGCCCTGACTCAGAGCTTCAGCGTCGTTGCCGCCGGTCCAGACGTTCTGGCCTTTGCTCCCGACGATGGTGGCGGTCCCGGTATCCTGGCAGTTTGGCAGCACGCCTTTTGCCGAGACTTCGGCGTTGCGCAGCAGCTGTAGCGCAACGTATTTATCGTTGCCGCTGGCCTGCGGGTCGTGCAGGATGCTGGCGATCTGCTTTAAATGCCCGGCGCGCAGGAAAAATGACGCCTCATAAAATGCCTGCTGAGCCAGCAATGTTAACGCTTCCGGCGCAACCTTAATAACCTCTTCTCCATCTAACTCTGTCACTTTAACATGTTGATTCGTTAGCAGTTCATATTCGGTACTATCGTTACTCTGAACAAAAAGTTCCTGCCAGACAAAGGGTTTCGACATTTTACTTCTCACTATTTCGCTATAAAGAGATTGGCCTGCGTCGCATGCGCGACATACTCGATGGTCTGCTGGGCGCGGACGCTGTTACCGGCTGCATCCAGCGGAGGGGAGTAGACGGCGATAGCGTATTGCCCGGGAACGACGGCGACCATTCCGCCGGCAACCCCCGATTTCGCCGGGATACCGACGGTGTACAACCATTTGCCGCTGCCGTCGTACAGCCCGGCGATCGCCATTTCCGCCAGCACCTGCGGGACGTAACGTTCATTAAGCAACTGCTTGCCGTTGAACGGCGACTTGCCCTTATTGGCGAGTACGGCCCCCATTTTGGCGAGCTGCTCAACGGTGATATCCACCGAACACTGGCGGGTATAGATTTCGACGGCTTCCTGAGGGTCGCCATAAAAGCTGCGGTATGAATTCATCAGCATCGCCAGCGCCTGGTTATGCTGATTTGTCTCCATTTCGGATTGAAATACCGGCTCGTTAACGCTCAGGGAGCTGTCGGCCCAGGCGCTGAGGTTGTTGAGAATGTTGTTCCAGCGGTCGGTTTTGTCTTTCGCCGCAATCAGGCTCACGGTGCTCATGGCGCCGGCGTTAACCAACGGGTTCTCCGGCGCGCCTTGCGTGAGCTCCACGGCTAAGCCGGAATTGAAGGGCAGGCCGGTCGCGTTCGCGCCGAGTTTATCCAGCACCTCCTGCGGCCCGCGCTGCTCCATCGCCAGCGCCAGGGTGAAGACTTTGCTCAGGGATTCCATCGGAAAGGCTTTTTTCACGTCGCCGGTCTGGTAAATTTTGCCTTCGACCGTCGCGAGCGTAATGGCGAAATTATTCGGGCTATAGCTCGCCAGGGCAGGGATATAGTCGGCGACTTTACCGTCGTGGTTACTCTTATATTTCTGATGCGCCTGCTCGATGATGCTGGCGTAGTCCGGCGCGCTTTGCGCCTGCGCGGCGGCGCTAAACAGTAAGCTGGCGGTTAAGATGCAGGTGCCAAGAAATTTCACGTTCATGGTGTGTCCCGTTGGGATGATTGGAGGGAACCGGGCCGGACGTATCCGGCCTGGGGCTCATAGCCATTTTGCTGTCAGGACATCGCCACTTCGGACGTTTCGCTGGCAGGGCGCTCCTGCTCCGGTTTTTTGACCGGGGCGGTGCCGCGGCAGCCTTCTCCGTAATGCTCGCCTTCCCAACGGCCAACGATGGCGGCGCCCATGGCATTACTCATCACGTTGGTGGCGGAGCGACCCATATCGAGGAACGGGTCGACGCCCATCAGCAGGATCAGGCCCGCTTCCGGAATGTTGAACTGGTTCAGCGTCGCGGCAATAACCACCATTGAGGCGCGCGGCACGCCCGCCATCCCTTTGGAGGTCAGCATCAGGATCAGCAGCATGGTGATCTGCTCGCCCATGCTGAGGTGGACGTTACAGGCCTGGGCGATAAACACCGTGGCGAACGAGCAGTAGGCCATGGAGCCGACCAGGTTAAAGGAGTAACCGATGGGCAGGACGAAGCTGGCGATTTTTGAAGAGACGCCGAATTTTTCCAGCTTATCGAGGGTGCCAGGGAAAGCGGCTTCTGAGCTGGATGTGGTGAAAGCCAGCAGCGCGGGCTCGAGGATCGCTTTGGTCAGACGGCTGATGCACGGGCCGACAATCACCGTCGACAGGCCAATCAGGATCGCCCACAGCATGCCCAGCGTCAGGTAGAACTCGCCCATAAAGATCCCGGCGCTGACCATCACGCCCAGACCGCGTTCGGCAATCAGCCCGGAGATGGCGGCGAAAACGGTCAGCGGCGCGAACAGCATGACGTATCCCGTTAGCTTCAGCATCACGTGGACCAGCGAATCGAGCACCTTCACAATGGGCTCGGCTTTTTCGCCGATCGCCGCCAGGCTGCAGCCGAGGAAAATGGAGAACACCACGATTTGCAGAATTTCGTTGCGCGCCATCGCATCAACGATGCTGGTGGGTACCGCGTGCGAGATAAACACTTTCAGGGTGAAGGGTTCAGACTGAACGGCGGCCACGGCTCCGGCATCGTGGGGGACAAAGTTGATGCCCGCGCCTGGCTGGAACAGATTGACGATCACCAGACCCAGCGCAATCGACAGCAGCGAGGCGCAAATAAACAGGAAAAAGGTTTTAGAGAATATGCGCCCGAGCGTTTTCGCATCGCCCATTTTGGCGATGCCGACCACCAGCGTTGATATTACCAGCGGGGCGATAATCATTTTTACCAGGCGTAAAAATATAGTGGTAAAAATGGAAATATCCTGAGCATAGGATTTTGCTGTATCTGCTGATGCCATATTATTAATGATCACCCCGGCAATCATGCCGAGTATCAGGCCTAATATGATCATTTTGGTTAAACTTATTTTTTTCATATTTACTCCATCGGAACAGGGTTAGTCGTGAAGTGATGTAGGGCGGCGTACGCCTGCGCCAGGTAGCAGCGCAGACGTACGCCTGTGGTGACCAACCGCATAAATTGTCTGGAATACAGTGATACAGCGAAATCCTGTATACCAATGGATGTTGTTGTATTTTTATATCCGTCGTCTTTCAAGCTGCATTTTTGTTGGCTGCCTTTGTTCACCCCAGTCACGTACGGATGTACGCTCCTGGGGATGAATGAGGGACATTCATGTCCCTCACCGAAGGCAGCCTCCGGCTGTTCAAATTCGTTCCTGACGAATTTGTCTCTCAGTTGCCGTCTCAATGCAACTCGAAATCCATTGGATATAGAATTAGAAATCGAACTCAATACTTAATAGCGGCGCATGCTGCTGAGCGCCATAAACATCATTGTCCCCGACGTTGCCGGAAATAATATCCCGCGGCATGACAATTTTTACCGCGTTGGCCGGATCGAACCAGATAATGCGATGAATAAAATCAGGCTTTACGTTATATAAACCAGCAATAAGCTGCGGGGTTAATTGCTCAGAACGTTTGACCCGCTGATAATCTTCCCGGGTTTTAAATAAAATATCTAAAACCAGTTCATACGGTCCGGCGTTTTTGGAGCGGATCACCTGCGCCAGTGAGCATAGGGATTGTTTCATGCCTGAACTCCTTCTGGCGTCACCTGTTCGATATGGAAGTCAAAGCGCAGCGCGTCGCTGGCTTCGATCAGGTGATAGATTGAGAACTCATACACCGGGCCGCTCTGAATATCGGAAGGCGAGAACGGGAAGGCGAGGTTGCCCGCGGTGGCAATGCGGTTTTCATAGCCGTAGTGCAGCAGGGTAGAGCGCACCAGCGAACAGACGCTGTTGGCGATATCCTGGGTTGGCGCAACGACATCAAGCAAGATGCCCAGTTCGTGCCCGGCGGTTTTCATCGGTTCGTGATTGCCCATCACGCCGTTCTTTCCATACAGATGGAAGGTCATGCGGATGCTGTCATCGTTCAGGGAGAGGTTGCGTGCGACGCTGGTCTGTACCTCTTCAAGAATATTATCGATTCCGGCAATCATGATCGGATCGCGCGTTCCGGCAATGGTCAGGCAGCGGAAGCCGACCCGCCGCGCGCCTTCCAGCTTCAGCGCGTATGGCGTCGCTTCATGACGAGAACCGCTGACGTAAACCTCGCCTTCGTTGACGGCTTTGAAGGTGCATCCTTTCAGGTTCAGCACGCCGCCCGGACCGGGCAGGAAATACGGATCGGACTTCTCGTACAGCGTATGCGCCGCCGCAGAGGTTTCGGTAAACTTACGCTTTGGATTAAACGCTTTCAGCGTAAAGCCGCTGTCGTCGATAATCCCCATGGCGCAGTCAGAACCGGAGCCCGGCGTGGCGGCAATGGCCGCGCATTCGAGGATCTTGCCGCAGTGCAGGGCGAGCCCCTCATCAAATCCCTGCATAATCGGCAGCGCCGCGAAGCAGGCCGGATCGTACGCCCGTCCCCCAAGCACCACCTGGGCGCCGGCGGCCAGCGCCCGCTGAAAGGGTTCGATCCCCATCTGGGCGACGATATAGGTACTCTCTTCAATGGCTTCGTGGGTCAGTTCAGGCACAAAGTCCAGGGCGGTGATTTTGCCGTTATCCAGCGCCTGATGAACGATGGCTTTATCGACATCAGACGGGATCAGCGCCATGGAGAACGACAGTTTTTCTTCCTGCGCAATCTCATGGATAATCTGCCGGCACCACTCCAGATGCGGCGCGGCGCCGGATCCTCCGGCGGTGCCGATCACCACCGGGATATTGTTTTTCACGCCGGCGACGATCATATAGCGCAGATCGCGTTTCACCCCGGCCCGGTCGGTAAAGGGTTTGCCTGCCCCCAGGTAGTGGGGGCCGGGATCGGAAGAACCGGCGTCAACGGCAATCAGATCCGGCGACTCCTCCATGGCTTTACGAAAGCTCTCTTCCGGGAAGCCGTAGCCGAGGATTGCCGTCGGCGATAAGATTTTAAAGGTACGAGCCATCTCTTAATCCTTAGCCTGCAACAGCGCGATGGTGCGGTTCATTTCGTTAAACACGATGTTGAGACCTTCGTCGAAGCCCATCCCCGGCTTGATCAGCATGCGCATCGGACGCGCGGCCAGCGCGACGTGAACGCAGGTGCGGGCGCTGATCTCGGTTTCGTTACAGGTACCGCCCTGATAGGCTTCCATCGCGTGTTTGTTGCAGTACAGCACCGCGTCCACGATGTTATGAATGCCGCCGAGATCCGGGGTTTTGATCTGCACCATGTGGCAGCTGCCGGCATCGGTAAAGTCAACGATGTCCTGGTAGGTGTTACACCACTCGTCGGCGACAATTTTTACGCCGGAGCCGAGGCGGGTCAGCTCTTTGGTAATGGCCGTGAGCATACGGATCTGGTCCGGTTTATTACCCGCATCCACCGGGCCTTCTATATAGAGCGGCAGGCCCTGCGCCTCTTTCTCCAGGCTGGCGATATAGTCGGCGCAGCGAACCGGATCCATATCGAAAATCAGGCCGATGGTGCCGTATACGTCGATATGCAGCGTGGGGCGATAGCGGGGGCTGGTGCGCAGGCTTAAGATGCGGTCGGATAGCCAGCGGACATACTCACGCAGTTTTTCCCCTTTCAGACCCAGCTTCTCTTCGACATTGTTAATCAGCGCATGGGGCAGGACGTCAACGCCTTTGAGGATCATTTTGTCCACGGCGATGTAGCGGTCGTCGCCGCTCTGACCAAATAACGGAATCGCTTCCGGTATGCAGGGCAGCTGCCATTCGTCGCAAACTACCTCCGCCTTCAGGCGGCCGCTGGCCAGCGCGGTGGCGTCGAGCAGCGCCTGGGAAAGACCGTAGCGGACGGCGGTATGCAGCAGATGACCGTCGATGCGCAGCTTGTCGAAAAAGCGGGCGTTCGGCAGGAAGGTATCGACATCGCGGCCCTCCAGCAGCGGTTTGATATGATCGTTGAGGAACGGGATAAAGTTCTCCGCCAGGAACAGCGGGTCGCGGCCGCCCGCGCCCGAGTACTGTACGGCGGCACAGTCGCCGACCGCCACCGCGCCGTTTTCCAGAATCAGCTGGACGGACACGCATTCACCCGCCTGGCGTACCGAGGTGAAGCCTGGCGTTACCGGAGCACCGGTATAAATGAACCCATCATGACCCGCGCCGTTTTTAATCGCCTGCTGATCGTCAAAATAGAATGAAGAGTAGCCAGCGGTGAAAAGGGCCTGTTTAATTTTCATTATGGTCTTCCTATTAATTTACTGTGGGATACCGCGTTGATGTCATCAACAACCATCTGGAATGAGGGTTTGCGTCCTTCAAAATGCGCACGTTCAGCGACGTAATCGTGGTGCAGGGCGAGGATGTCCTTCGGCAGCGGAACCGCGCCGGCTTCAAGCACGCGAATGGCGCCGGCATTGTCGCGAACCGGTAAAATTTTGCCCGCGTTGCAGGATGCGGGGGCAAAAGGCACGTCCAGGACGCCCGCTTCAAAGGCCAGCACCGTACCGCGGGCGATGTCGCCGTTGCCCAGCTCGAACACTTTCTTCAGCACCGCGCGAACCTCGCTTTTTATCAGCTCCACTTCCTGCTCAACCGCGGCGCAGGGCGGGAACTTCTGATCGCTGACCATATTGAGCATCTGGCGGGATGCCCTCAGCCCCTGCGCGTTGGCCGCCGCGGTGGGAATACCGAACGCTTCATGCGGGCTCTTGGTGATCACTTTGGTGGCACCGGACATCCCGGCTACCGCCGCGCCCCATGAGATAATGGCAAAGGCTTTTGATTCATCTTCCGGAAAGCCGCCCATCCACTGGTGGAAGACGGTACTCAGCTCATAATCGTCGAATCCGTAATTGCCAAAGTATTCGTGGGAGAGTTCGCGAAGAGATTTAATCGCCGCGATGTCCTGGGTGAGGCTGCCGACTTGGCCGTAGCCGACGGTGATTGACTTGACGCCCTGTTCCAGCGCCAGCAGACCTTCGATAATGGCCACCGCGTGGGACATAAACGGTGGGATCAGGGTGCCGGTCAGCGGGCCGAACGGTTCGCGGTTAATACGAATGCCGTGTTCTTCATACAGGCCCATCAGGCGGTCGCAGTACTGCCAGTCGCGAATCGACTTCTCCAGGGTGACGCGCTTGGCGTAGGGAATGTTGTAGGAGATACCGCCGCCTTCGTAGCTGGTAAAGCCGCTGGCCATGGAGATTTCCGCCAGCAGGCGCGCGTCTGGCGTACCGTGACGTACCTGGACCGGTTTTTCCAGCGCTTCGGTCATCCGGCGGCAGGCGGCGACGCCGTGATTAACCACCGGCAAACCATTCAGTTTGGAGGTCCCCGCCTCGATGGATTTCTGTATGCCGACCGCCGCTTCTTCGTAACGGTTGAGGCGGGTATAGGCATCGATGGTGCTGGGCAGCAGATCGCACTCTTCCTGCAGGGTTTTGAGCAGCGCAATATGTTCATCCATCAGCGCCACGCCCGCGCGCGGCTGGCTCAGGGTTTTACCTTCCTGGTCGGCCTTAAGCAGAGCGTGAGAAAAGCGTTTTTTCTCAGGAATGGTTTGCTGGTACTTCACGCCATCTTCGAAGTGCTCAACGTCCTTGCCGGTATGCCAGGTCTGCAATACCTGATGCCGCTCGGTCATGAATTCGTCATGGGTTAATTTTTTATTTCGAAGTTCCATTCGTAGCTGCCTTCATTTATAGGGTTAAACAGTGAATGCTGGTGCGAGCGGCGAGCTCGGGGTAGAGCCTGGCAACGTTTGCCAGCAGCGGAAGCAGGCCTTTTGCATCGCGGTAATAATCAAACCGGGTTGGCAGGAGAATGCGTCTGCCGTCGTCATCCAGTTCGCGGTATTTCAGCCAGCGGTGGATGTCGAAGCCGCTGGCGCGGGAGAGCCATCCACCGGAACCGACGACTTTGCGTACGGGGGTCAGATCGCGGCCCATCTGTAAATCGACGTTGCCCACGCAGGTGCAGACCTGCTTTTTGGTGCCCGCGTGGCGTTCGCTGGCGTAGCCGACACACAGCCCGGCCAGCACGGTGTCGAAATATTTTTCTTCCTCATTGAGCGGCAGATAATCCGGCTGAGCGACCAGATGGCGCAGGTAGCGGTAAAAGGCCTCCTGACGCTGCGGCTGGTGGGCAAACACCACGTTCACCAGCTCCTGAGTACTTTCACCGACCACGACAGCTGAAACGCGCATGCCGAGATCGCCTTCTACCGTACGTTTAACAAACGGTTCCGGAACCCCGTGCAGAACGGTATCCGGAGAGAGCGTGTTGGCGCTGGCGGAGTAGACGTCGGTGGTGGCGCCGCCCATATCGATCAGCATGAACTCTTTCCACGCGCTGTCGTAATGGCTGATGGTTTTTACCAGCTCGTAGACGGTCCACGGCGTTGGCATCGGCTCTTCGCCGGTTTCCGCGACAATCACGTCCAGCCCTTTACCTTTGACGATTCGGGATAAGAAGACATCGCAAATCGCCCTGCGGGCAGCGTAGGGATTAGGGTGATCGAGATCGGGTAGAATGTTGTCTACCGTGGTCAAATCTTTGTGGCCAAGGATGGCCTGAACCTCGTCCTGAATATCCCGGTTTCCGGCATAGATAATGGCGCAGTCGAGCGTTGACTCCGCCAGCGCATGGGCATTGGCCAGGCCGTAGCTCTCCTCACCGCCGTCGGTTCCGCCGGTAAACAGCAGGATATCCGGCGGCGTGGCTTCCAGCGCCTGGATATCGTGGCGGTTAAGTTTGTAGGCGTAGTATTGGGCGATTTTGGCCCCCGCCGAGTGGGCGGTGACTTTTGCTGATTCCAGGGTGATGGACGGCACCAGACCCATCGCGGCAACGGCAAGACCGCCTTTTGCCGATGAAGAGTATTTCAGCGTGACGTCACCGCGGTGCAGCAACGGGCGCGCATCGGCAACGTTAAGCACCCGGTTCAGGCTGGCAAAAAAGCCTTCCGCCAGGTGATGGGTAGTGGTCGGGGTCAGAACGTGGTTTACCAGCGTCAGCTCATCCCCCTCCTGTGCGAAGAGGGCCGCTTTGGTCCACGTCGAGCCGATATCGACAGAGACGGTTTGCATCAGATAGCCTCTTCCAGACACTGCTGTTCAACGCCGTGGCGCTGGTTGATATCGTTCGCCATCAGCCTGCAGACGTCTTCCAGATCGTGGCTTGGGGCAAAGACGCGATTGAAGCCCATCTCTTTGAATTTGGCCTCGACGTCGGCAAAATCATGTTTACCGACCACCAGGTTGCCGCCAACGTAAAGGAGAATATCGCCGATACCGCGTTCAATGCAGCGTTCGCGCAGTCCCAGGCAGTCGATATCGCCGTGGCCGTAAATAGACGACACAACGATGGCGTCCGCGCCGGTTTCGATAGCGGCATCGATATATTCATCCTGACTGACCATCACCCCCAGATTGATTACGCGAAAATCATGGGCAGTAAAAACGCGGTCCAGGACTTTGTTGCCTACTGCATGGCAGTCAGCACCAATGACGCCAATAACAAGTGTTGATTTCTTCATGGGTAATCCTCTGTAAGGCTGATGGTATAAAAATAAAAACGACTTTCTAATATTTGCAGCGTTGATGATGGCCGCCTGTTAATAGGGCTGGAGTGTCTGTGGTTCGCAGAGGGGAAGCAATTGATCTATTTTCAGAATATCTTTCAAAAAAGTCTTGTTTTTGATTTTTCTTTAAAAAATCCTTTTGCATCATGGTGTTGTTGGTTTTTTTTATTGTCTGGGGTTATTTCTGTTTAGATCTTTTTAATAAATAGATTGCGATGTTTGTGAGCAAGGTCTTATTTCATATTTTGCGTTTATTTTGCCTTTGATAATAAGCGGCAAATACAATTCTTTAAATTTTTCTGTGAGCATAGTAACGGAATTTATGTGCTGTTTTTTATATGCGTCAAGGCGGGTTTGTTAGAATAAAGATATAAAATGGTGATTTGTTTATTTAATATTTCATTTTTGTTGAAGAACAGGGTAGGGCAGGAGCGGTGCTGTCCGGCGTGGATAAAAGCGCAGGGGGAAAGTCTGCTGCATAAAGAGCAGGGTGCGTTGCGTCACAAAACGGCGAGAAAGAGAATGTACGCCGCATTTACTTGATAATGAGATAGTTACGCACCTGTGTTAATTGAAAGTAAACGCAATGATAAATCTAATAAGGAAAAAATTTATGGCGTTAACTTGATAAAAAAAATCTGTGAGCTACCCGGCATTCTCGATTGATAGCCACATTTACGCGGTCAGCGCTCAGCCCATTAAATTCCCCTCCGCGGCGAAATAAATGGACTATCATTTTCAGTAACCGATGACACTCTTGAAAAACATATTATTAACCTGCTGTTTACCTGTGAGGCACACGGTATACATAATTAACATTTAAAATGAAAATTGATTTAAATCAATGTTTAAAACTTGGAAAAGAACGCGAAAAGGAGTTAAATTGTCGCGGATCAAATTGACCGAAATCTGGTATTTTCGCTATAAATTGATCGCTGTCGAAAACTGCAAATTTATCACAATAAAAACCTATTTATTGTAAGGGTTTTGCAGCGTAATATAATCACGGGATCAATTTGGGTGTTTTGTTAACATGTTTGTAACTTTTCAGTGCTTCCGCTTTCTTGAAAGAGAAAACGGGCGTGGCGAGAAGAAGCAAATAAATTTGTATTGGGGCATGCGTGTGACCCTTTCTAACGGGGTTCACTCTCGGAGTCTTCATGCGATGAGCAAGGAGTCATGATGTTAGATATAGTCGAACTGTCGCGCTTACAGTTTGCCTTGACCGCGATGTACCACTTCCTGTTTGTGCCGCTGACGCTCGGTATGGCGTTCCTGCTGGCCATCATGGAAACGGTTTACGTCCTCTCCGGCAAACAGATTTATAAAGATATGACCAAGTTCTGGGGCAAGTTGTTTGGTATCAACTTTGCGCTGGGTGTGGCAACCGGTCTGACCATGGAGTTCCAGTTCGGGACTAACTGGTCTTACTACTCTCACTATGTGGGCGATATCTTCGGTGCGCCGCTGGCCATTGAAGGTTTGATGGCCTTCTTCCTCGAATCTACCTTTGTAGGTCTGTTCTTCTTCGGTTGGGATCGTCTGGGCAAAGTTCAGCACATGGCCGTTACCTGGCTGGTGGCGCTGGGCTCCAACCTGTCGGCTCTATGGATCCTTGTCGCTAACGGCTGGATGCAGAACCCGATTGCGTCGGACTTCAACTTTGAAACCATGCGTATGGAGATGGTCAGCTTCTCTGAGCTGGTCCTGAACCCGGTTGCTCAGGTTAAGTTCGTTCATACCGTGGCGTCAGGCTACGTGACCGGCGCGATGTTCATTCTTGCCATCAGCTCCTGGTATATGCTCAAAGGCCGCGACTTTGCTTTCGCCAAGCGCTCCTTCGCTATCGCAGCCAGCTTCGGTATGGCGGCGATTCTCTCCGTTATCGTTCTCGGTGATGAATCCGGCTACGAAATGGGCGACGTGCAGAAAACCAAACTGGCGGCTATCGAAGCTGAATGGGAAACTCAGCCTGCTCCGGCGGCCTTTACCCTGTTTGGTATTCCCGATCAGAAGGCGCAGGAGAACCGCTTCGCGATTCAAATTCCTTACGCGCTGGGCATCATTGCGACTCGCTCCGTGGATAAACAGGTTACCGGCCTGAAAGACCTCATGGTTCAGCACGAAGAGCGTATCCGTAACGGGATGAAAGCTTACGCGCTGCTGGAACAGCTGCGTGCCGGTTCAACCGACCAGGCCGTGCGCGATCGCTTTAACGACGTGAAGAAAGATCTGGGCTACGGTCTGCTGCTGAAACGCTATACCGACAACGTCTCTGACGCGACGGAAGAGCAGATTGCGCTGGCGACCAAGGACTCTATTCCTGCCGTGGCGCCGCTCTACTTCGCCTTCCGTATCATGGTAGCGTGCGGCGTGCTGATGCTGTTGATTATCGGCGCCTCCTTCTGGAGCGTGATTCGCAACCGCATCGGTGAGAAAAAATGGCTGCTGCGCGCCGCGTTCTATGGCCTGCCGCTGCCGTGGATTGCCGTTGAATCGGGCTGGTTTGTCGCCGAATATGGCCGTCAGCCGTGGGCTATCGGTGAGGTGCTGCCGACGGCCGTCGCGAACTCGTCGCTGACCGCGGGCGACCTGATCTTCTCTATGGTGCTGATTTGTGGCCTGTACACGCTGTTCCTGGTGGCTGAACTGTTCCTCATGTTCAAGTTTGCCCGTAAAGGACCAAGCAGCCTGAAAACCGGTCGCTATCACTTTGAACAGTCCTCTGCGGCTATTCAGTCGGCACGCTAAGACAGGAGTCGTCAAATGATCGATTATGAAGTATTGCGTTTTATCTGGTGGCTGCTGATTGGCATTCTGCTCATTGGTTTTGCCGTCGCCGATGGGTTCGACATGGGGGTGGGCATGCTCACCCGTTTCCTCGGTCGTAACGACACCGAGCGTCGTATCATGATTAACTCTATCGCTCCTCACTGGGACGGTAACCAGGTGTGGCTGATCACCGCAGGCGGCGCGCTGTTTGCTGCCTGGCCGATGGTCTACGCCGCGGCGTTCTCCGGCTTCTATGTGGCGATGATTCTGGTGTTGGCCTCTTTATTCTTCCGTCCGGTAGGCTTTGACTACCGTTCCAAGATTGAAGATACCCGCTGGCGTAACATGTGGGACTGGGGCATCTTCATCGGTAGCTTTGTGCCACCGCTGGTGATTGGCGTGGCCTTCGGTAACCTGCTGCAAGGCGTACCGTTCCACATCGACGAGTACATGCGTCTTTACTACACCGGTAACTTCTTCCAGCTGCTGAACCCGTTTGGTCTGCTGGCAGGTGTGGTGAGCGTGGCGATGATCATTACTCAGGGCGCGACCTATCTGCAGATGCGTACCGTGGGTGAACTGCACCTGCGCTCTCGCGCAACGGCGCAGGTTGCTGCGCTGGTGACGCTGGTCTGCTTTGCCCTGGGCGGTGTCTGGGTAATGTATGGTATTGATGGCTACGTTGTGACCTCTGCGATCAACCACGCTGCGCCGTCTAATCCATTGACGAAAGAAGTGGCGCGTCAGGCAGGTGCATGGCTGGTGAACTTCAACAATATGCCAGCATTGTGGGCAATCCCCGCGCTGGGCGTGCTGTTGCCGCTGCTGACCGTACTGACCTCACGTCTGGAAAAAGGCGCGCTGGCGTTCGTCTTCTCATCACTGACCCTGGCGTGCATTATCCTGACTGCCGGTATCGCGATGTTCCCGTTCGTGATGCCATCAAGCACCATGATGAATGCGAGCCTGACAATGTGGGATGCGACCTCCAGTCAGCTGACGCTTAATCTGATGACCTATGTTGCTGGTGTGTTCGTACCCCTTATTCTGCTGTACACCTCCTGGTGTTACTGGAAAATGTTCGGTCGTATCACCAAAGAACATATCGAAAGCAACACCCACTCTATGTATTAAGTAAGGAGCTGAATATGTGGTATTTCGCATGGATTTTAGGGACGCTTCTTGCCTGTGCATTTGGGGTGATTACCGCCCTGGCGCTGGAGCACGTTGAAGCGTCCAAAGCCGGTGAAGAAAAACACTGATGGAAATTATCGCGACTCTCTATCGCGTAATGGACAAGCGCCCGTTAAGGGCGCTTTCCCTTGTGATGGCATTAGTGTTGGCAGGATGCGTATTTTGGGATCCGGCGCGCTTTGCTGCCAGAACCAGTACGCTCGAGATCTGGCATGGGTTTCTTATTATGTGGGCCGTTTGTGCGGGGGTGATCCACGGCGTTGGTTTTCGTCCGAAAGCCCCTCTCTGGCAAGGCATTTTTTGTCCGCTGGTGGCCGACCTGGTGCTGTTCGCTGGCCTGATTTTCTTTTTCAATTGAATAAGAACCCTCCGTTAATATTATGGGCTTACCAGGGCCCATAAAAATTTACTCTCCGTTTACTTTCCCCCATTCCAAACCATCATTCCCGCGCGTATAGTAGCGAAGTTTAAAAGCGCTAACTTTTGTTGCATTACCGGGATGTAAAGTGAATACAACGCTGTTTCGATGGCCGGTTCGTGTCTACTACGAAGACACCGACGCCGGGGGTGTGGTTTACCACGCCAGCTACGTTGCCTTTTATGAACGAGCACGCACTGAGATGCTGCGCCATCATCACTTTAGCCAGCAAGTGCTGTTGGCTGAGCGAGTTGCCTTTGTGGTACGCAAGATGACGCTGGAGTATTTTGCGCCCGCCAGACTCGACGATATGCTCGAAGTCCAAACGGAAATTACATCAATGCGCGGAACCTCGCTGGTTTTCACGCAGCGTATCGTCAACGCAGAGAACACTGTACTGAACTCAGCAGAAGTACTGATTGTCTGTGTTGATCCAACCATAATGAAGCCTCGTGCGCTTCCTAAGTCTATTGTCGCGGAGTTTAAGCAGTGACTGACATGAATATCCTTGATTTGTTCCTGAAGGCTAGCCTTCTGGTTAAACTTATCATGTTGATTTTGATTGGTTTTTCTATCGCATCCTGGGCCATTATCATCCAGAGAACGCGTATCCTTAACGCCGCAAGCCGCGAAGCCGAAGCCTTTGAAGACAAGTTCTGGTCCGGTATCGAACTGTCTCGCCTGTATCAGGAGAGCCAGGGACGTCGCGATAACCTTTCCGGTTCTGAACAGATTTTCTACAGCGGGTTTAAGGAATTTGCGCGCTTACATCGAGCGAATAGCCACGCGCCGGAAGCGGTTGTTGAAGGGGCATCCCGTGCGATGCGTATCTCAATGAACCGCGAGCTTGAGACGCTGGAAACGCATATTCCGTTCCTCGGCACCGTCGGCTCCATCAGCCCGTATATCGGCCTGTTTGGTACCGTGTGGGGGATTATGCACGCCTTTATCGCGCTGGGCGCGGTGAAACAGGCCACGCTGCAGATGGTCGCTCCGGGGATCGCAGAAGCGCTGATCGCGACGGCAATCGGTCTTTTCGCCGCCATTCCTGCGGTAATGGCTTATAACCGTCTGAACCAGCGCGTGAATAAACTGGAACTGAATTACGACAACTTTATGGAAGAGTTCACCGCGATTCTGCACCGTCAGGCGTTTACCAGCACCGAGAGTAACAAGGGGTAAACCATGGCCAGACAGCGTGGACGAGGTCGTCGCGAACTCAAGTCCGAAATCAACATTGTACCGCTGTTGGACGTACTGCTGGTGCTGTTGCTGATCTTTATGGCAACGGCTCCCATCATTACGCAGAGCGTAGAGGTTGATCTGCCGGATGCGACAGAGTCGCAGGCTGTGAGCACCAATGATGAGCCGCCGGTCATCATTGAGGTGTCAGGGGTCGGGCAATACAGCGTGGTGGTGGAAAAAGATCGTCTGGATCAATTGCCGCCGGAGCAGGTTATTGCTGAAGCACAACGCCGCCTGCAGTCAAATCCGAAAACGGTCTTCTTAATCGGTGGTGCGAAAGATGTGCCTTACGATGAAATCATTAAAGCGCTGAACCTGCTGCATAGCGCGGGTGTTAAGTCGGTCGGCTTGATGACGCAGCCAATTTGATTATCTGCGTACACAAAAAAGTTTTTGGGAACCAATAGTGTCAAAGGCAACCGAACAAAACGATAAGCTTAAACGGGCGATTATTATCTCGGCGGTGCTGCATGTCATTCTGTTTGCAGTTCTGATCTGGAGTTCGTTCGACGAGCATATAGATGCATCAGGCGGCGGTGGGGGATCCTCCATCGACGCCGTCATGGTGGATCCCGGCGCCGTCGTTCAGAACTATAATCGTCAGCAGCAACAGCAGGCGAGTGCAAAACGTGCTGAAGAGCAGCGAGAAAAACAGGCGCAACAGCAAGCTGAGGAACTGCGTGAAAAGCAGGCCGCAGAGCAAGAGCGTCTGAAGCAGCTTGAAAAAGAGCGTTTGCAGGCGCAGGAAGCGGCGAAAGAGCAGGCACAGCAGCAGAAACAGGCGGAAGAAGCGGCGAAAAAAGCCCAGGAGCAGCAGAAGCAGGCTGAAGAGGCTGCAGCCAAAGCGGCCGCAGACGCGAAAGCAAAAGCGGATGCTCAGGCTAAAGAAGCCGCAGAAGCCGCGAAGAAAGCTGCTGCAGACGCGCAAAAACAAGCTGAAGCCGAGGCGGCGAAAGCGGCCGCAGATGCGAAGAAGAAAGTAGAAGCGGAAGCGGCAAAGAAAGCCGCCGCAGAAGCACAGAAGAAAGCTGAAGCAGAAGCTGCGCAAAAAGCTGCACAGGAAGCCGAGAAAAAAGCGGCGGCTGACGCGGCGAAGAAAGCAGCTGCTGCGGAGAAGGCCGCAGCTGAAAAAGCGGCTGCAGCTGATAAAAAAGCGGCTGCCGAGAAAGCTGCCGCAGATAAAAAAGCGGCAGCCGAAAAAGCCGCTGCCGATAAAAAAGCTGCCGCTGAAAAAGCGGCTGCCAAAAAGGCCGCTGCTGAAAAAGCCGCTGCGGCTGCCGGCGTCGATGATCTGCTGGGCGACCTGAGTTCAGGTAAGAACGCCCCGAAAGCAGGCGGCGGGGCGAAAGGGAGCGGTCAGCCGTCTAAAGACAGCGGAACCTCCGGCGCCAACGGCGGTGCAACGGGTGCAGATATCAGCGCTTATGCTAAGCAGATTCAGGTGGCGATCCAAAGTCGGCTGTTTGATGCGGGCCTGTATCAGGGCAAACAGTGCGTGCTGCATATCAATCTTGCTCCGGATGGACGGTTGAAAAGCGTCTCTTCTGAAGGGGGCGATCCTGCGCTTTGCCAGGCAGCGTTAGCCGCAGCAAGATCGGCGAACATTCCTAAACCGCCGAGTGAGGCTGTTTACGATAAGATAAAAGATGCCAAACTAGACTTTAAGCTGTGATCGTCTTTCCTTTGGGAAGTATGGAAAACCGACTATTGTCATAGCCAGGACCGTGTAGTTTTTATATTTGGGTTTGTTAATATTCTGCTAAATTATCGCGGGTAAGGTTACCCAGGTAAGGGAGATATGATGAAGCAGGCATTACGTGTAGCATTTAGTTTCTTAATGCTGTGGGCAGCCGTGCTGCACGCAGAAGTACGTATCGAGATCACCCAGGGGGTGGACTCGGCACGTCCGATTGGCGTTGTTCCGTTCCAGTGGGCTGGCCCTGGGGCCGCGCCTGAGGATATCGGCGGCATTGTTGCGGCTGACCTGCGTAACAGCGGTAAATTCAACCCATTAGATCGCTCTCGCCTGCCACAGCAGCCGGGTACCGCGCAGGAAGTACAGCCTGCGGCCTGGTCTGCGCTGGGTATTGACGCGGTCGTCGTCGGTCAGGTTACGCCTGCGCCAGACGGTGGCTATAACGTCGCTTACCAGCTGGTGGATACCGGTGGTGCGCCAGGTACCGTACTGGCTCAGAACACTTACAAAGTGAACAAGCAGTGGCTGCGTTATGCGGGCCATACCGCAAGTGACGAAGTGTTCGAGAAGCTGACCGGCATCAAGGGTGCCTTCCGCACGCGTATCGCCTATGTCGTACAGACTAACGGCGGGCAGTTCCCGTATGAGCTGCGTGTGTCTGATTACGATGGCTACAACCAGTTCACCGTTCACCGCTCACCACAGCCGCTGATGTCTCCAGCCTGGTCTCCGGACGGTTCAAAACTGGCTTACGTAACCTTCGAAAGCGGCCGTTCTGCGCTGGTTATCCAGACGCTGTCTAACGGTGCTGTGCGTCAGGTGGCTTCGTTCCCGCGTCACAACGGTGCACCGGCCTTCTCGCCGGACGGTTCCAAACTGGCCTTTGCCCTGTCTAAAACAGGCAGCCTGAACCTGTACGTGATGGATATTGGCTCGGGTCAGATCCGCCAGGTGACCGACGGTCGTAGCAACAACACCGAACCGACCTGGTTCCCGGATAGCCAGAATCTGGCCTTCACCTCTGACCAGGCCGGACGTCCGCAGGTTTATAAAGTCAACGTTAACGGCGGTGCGCCGCAGCGTATTACCTGGGAAGGTTCACAGAACCAGGATGCTGACGTCAGCACAGACGGTAAATTTATGGTGATGGTGAGCTCGGCCGGTGGTCAGCAACACATTGCTAAACAGGATCTGGTAACGGGTGGCGTACAAGTTCTGTCGTCAACGTTCCTGGATGAAACGCCAAGTCTGGCACCTAACGGCACTATGGTAATCTACAGCTCTTCTCAGG
>ERZ773187.1273-NODE-1273-length-19866-cov-3.880319_pt1 | contig 19866 bp, 16 predicted proteins | sample MGYA00511242_ERZ773187 | MGnify/ENA primary metagenome ERZ773187 (study PRJEB29015, sample SAMEA2737744) | human gut metagenome | biome: human gut; feature: human-associated habitat; material: faeces | place: China | collected 2012 ... | reverse complement strand
GTGAATCCGGCACAGGCTGGGGCTGTTCATAGATCACATAGTCCGCGCCGCGCAAGCGCCCTTGGCTGTCGCGCTCACGGGATCGGACGATGTACCCGGCCTGTTCCAGCTCCCGGATTGCGGCCCGGATCGCGTCAATCTGTTCCCGGTTGATAAGGGACAAGCCTTTCAGCGTAAAATCCCAATCCTCCGGCAAGGACAGCATTTGCGACAGCAGCCCCTTGGCTTTCAGGGACAAGTCCTTGTTCCGCAGGTGGTGGTTGGACATCACCGTATAGCCCCGGTTTTTCTCCACTCGAAAAACTGCCATCTCGTCGTCCACTCCTTTCACTTGAAATTTCACCGCGCCGTCAAGGGCGGTGAGCTTGCCCGGCTGGTAGGGACATTCCTCATACACACAAAACTGGTACTTCCAGTGCGGGCGGTAGAAACGGCAGGTGCCGCAGTCCTCCGGCGCTCCGGCCTCGCCGTTGTCAAAATGATCTGCGCCCGGCCTCGTCTGCATGAGCTGTTCAAAGGCCCGGTCGCTGCCGGAAGTAAAGTACATAGGCGGTCGCCTCCTTTCTGTTTTTGGGCGCAAAAAAGCGGCGTCCTGATCTCCCCAAAGGGGAAAAGAGAACGCCGCTGTCTGCGGTGTCGTATTCAATTTTCGATGTGTCACTATTTGGGCGCTGGGCTTCACGGGAAGCAGAAGCGTGTCAAAGCTCAATCCGAAAGTAGTAAATCGGTAGTAAATTCAGTTCTTATATCCCGTGAAATGCCCGTATTTCCGGGCTTTTTGGAGATAATCAGAGTTGTTAGCTGAAAAGTAAATGTTGACACACGGTATCTTGCCAATATCGAAAATGAGGGTACGATTCCAAGTCTGCCGGTCATTATTCAGCTAGTAAAAATCTGCGGTCTGCCGATGGAGCGCTATTTTAATCCTGCTGTTATGCGGCAGGAAAGTAAGCTACGCGAAAGAGTAGGGCAGAAGCTAAGGCTTTGCCCGGAACAATATCTGCCAATTATTGAGGGAGCGATTGATGGGGCAATCCAATTAGGTGAAACGGAGGAGGCCTAAGGGCTCTCTACATTACGATGTTTGACTATGCCTTTGTGTGATGACGCGAGGCTGTGTCGGTATCGGCGTATTGGCAAATTGCCGCACATTCAGCATAGTTTTGCTGCTCATCGTAATCGGCGCATTAAATAGCATGGTCAGTAAGTATTTCTTTGGATTTTGTATGCCGGTGCTGTGTGTTCGCAGCGATTCAAGCACATAGCGGATATGCTCGCTTGTAAGCTGCATCAGGCGGCGGCGCACAAGGTCTGCGGGGAAAACATTGATTCCAAACCGCTGGGTAGGGCTTTGATTCTGAACTGTCTCCACGATAAGTTCGCTGATTTCTTCAAGTACTGGGGCGGTTTCAGGCATATTGCGGCAGAGTAAGTCCAGTTCTATGTTCCCCTGCACCTGTTCCCGCACGGCATCGGTATCGGATAAGATTGGATCAGTATTTTGTTTCTCTTTATTTGGTATTTCTTTATTTAATTGCGTGGGATTCTCCTGCGCAGTAGAATCGGACACAGGTGTTTCCAGTGCAGGCGGCACAGAAAAGTCATCGCAGTTTTCAACATCGGAATCCTCGGGGTGTGGATACTCATAGACGAAATACTCACAGCCGCGAAGCTGCCCGCGTTCATCACGAATGCGGGAACGGACGACATATCCGGCGGCTTCCAGTTCGTGAACAGCAGTACGGACAGCATCGATGCTTTCCTTGTTGATGACGGCAAGGCCGCGCAGCGTATAATCCCAATCATCGGGAAGCGACAACATTTGCGAGAGTAACCCCTTGGCCTTTAACGAGATAGTCTTATCCCGCAGATGATGGTTGCTCATAACAGTAAAGTTTTTGGTACGTTCAACACGAAAAACAGGCATTTATAATCCTCATATAAGAGAGCGGGCAGCCGACGAGACTGCCCGCCGTTTTGTGTGTTATGTGTTAAATGAACGGTAGGAAACGAGCCTTGAAGTTTTGGAAGTCGATGATCTGTAACTCGATGTTATCCCCGCAGAGGGGCCGCAGCGCGTCTGCCTGAAAATCAAAGCAGACCAAGATGCCGGTGTTGTTCAGCAGGTTCAGGCCAGAGACAAATCGGTACAATCGGGGAATGTCGGGCAGATAGCAGAAAAGAACCGGCGCGTCTGAATCATTGACGGCATCACATTCAAAGCGGCTGTTCGGCAGGGACGGCTGAAATTCTTGCAGAAGTGCAGCGTTCACCTGCATGGTGATTTCTGGGCGGCAGAGTAGCTGCAAGAGCGTTTCTCCATAGGAATTATTCGTCAAAAAGTAAAAATGTTCGTAGCCGTCATTAAGCAAGAAGTGGTCGCGCCTGTGAGTCTGGGAGCGTTCTAACAGGGTGTGAAGAATATCCATGTTGTCAGACAGCAAAAGACCACTTGCCTTTAGATTAAAAGAGATTTTTGTGCGGCATACTTGCTCCAGCATGACCTTGGCACGCATCTCGACTTGCGGATCAAAGACTGGCAGAAACTCCATGCTGTTGTACACAACGAAAACGCGGTTGGACGTGAACAACGCGCCTGCCATTCGTGAACCACGAATCTTTAGCATTTCGAGTTCGGCCTCTTTCATTTCGCGGGAATCATAAAAGCAGGGTTGTTCAATGAGGAACGGGCCACTTGCGGCTGGGGAGAAAATCGGCGGCTTTTCATCGCGGTAAATCATTGCGCCTGCATTCAGCATCGTTACATAGGTTTGCGCAATACGGTGCAGTCGAATACGGCGAGGAACTTCCGACTTGATGGCGTTCGTGTCGCTGCATCCGGATAAGTAAAATGCAAAGCGTTCAGGTTCTTGCTGCAATAACAGCCGTTTACTGCGGACACCGAGCCGATAGCCGCGAAGATGGTGACTGGAAAAGATACGCAGGAGTTTGTCATGCGTCAAGGACGTGACGACTTTTTTACGGTAACTTTCACTCGCGGTAAGGCGGGCAGAACAGGCGCAAGGAACCTCGCCGCAGATGGCTGTGAGCGACAACAGCTCATAATTAAGGCTGTTGTGGGACGGTAAAGTGGGAGACTGTGAAGAAATAGGAATCACCTCGTTTTCCTACCATAAGCACATTATCTTCGGTGCAGCGTTTCCGCTTGGAATGTCAAAAAGGTGATTGTGACGCGGAAAAGCCGCCAAAATGTGCAAGTAGAGATTTTTTGAAGAATTTTCAGACGAAATGGAGGTCAGTTTTTTACGGATTTTGCCGGATTTCTCATGTCCAGCCATGCAGAAAATTTCTCTTTTTGCATGATGGAAATGATGGTGCAGGACGAATCCGCAAACCGTGTTGTCTGGAACTGATCGCACAAAGCGCCGGTGTCATCGGTCATACAGTACAGAGCGACGATGTCCAGAACCTCTTTCATTTCCAGATTGTCGTAATCCCGCACGGCTTTGATGGGTAGGGATCTGTCATAGACATGTTCGATGCAGACGGTGCATTCGTGAAAGTGGGGGAGACGTTGCTGTTCGGCATACTGCTTTAATGCTGCATGAAGTGCGGGCTGCAAAAATTTGAAGCCCTCGGTGCGGGTCTTTTTGGGTAGTAGCGCAGGCAGCCGAACAGACAAGATGCCGTCCGTCACATCAATGCGGATGCCCTGCATCTCGGCAGCTTGCAGATAGTATTCCTGCGGCATACCGCCGCAAACAGTAAACAGAAAATTGCGGAGCTGGGCGGTGCTGAGCTCGCTCAAAAGAGCCGCACTTTTGCTTGTCTCGATAAATTGCTCTGGCGCAGGAGAGGGCAGAAGATGCTCCAGCTCGTACAGCTTCTTGTTTATGTCAATTAGACTGCGCTGCTCCAAACGGATGCGCGTTAAAAGTGTGTCAGTGTTCAATAGAAACCTCCGATTATACGCATAAGTGACGTACACATTACGCAGTAGGTTACTTCTCTCAAAACGGAGAGACGGATAATACGCATAAGGCGCGCATTAGGGCGATACAATGCGCATAGCGCAAATGTTACGTCAGGGCGGACGTATTACGAACATCTGCGGACACCTCCCGCTGTCAAAATCTCGCACAAACAAAAAGAGCCGTGCCTGAAAAAATCAGGCACGACTCTTGGATGAGTTCAACCTCTACGGTAGAACCCTATTTTGTGCATACTAATTCTAACATATGAGATTTACGAGGTCGATACAAAAGCTGTGCGGATGTTGTGTAGAAAAAATGCAAATGTATTATAATCATGAAAAAGGAAAGCTCAGATGCCGTAAAAGAAAATTCACAATGGATAAGATTGCGGTTACCTGTAAGAACGTAAAATTTGTGGTATCATAAAATCAAGAAAGAAGGTGATCTGTATGGTGGCGCAAAAAACTGATCGAGAACTCGATTTTGAACGTAAGCATGCAGAGGATTTACAGCGCTTAAGAGGTTTTCGTTTGCTGGATGACGATTTTATGAGCAAAGTTTTTGAAGATGTTGCTTGTACAGAGTTCCTGTTACAGATTATCTTGAATCGTAGTGACTTGAAAGTGCAGAGTGTCCGTCCGCAATATGAAATAAAGAATTTGCAGGGACGTTCTGTTCGTTTGGACATTCTGGCTACTGATGTTTCAGGTAGACCCTATAACATCGAAATTCAGAGGAATGATCGTGGCGCAGGCGTGAAGCGAGCGTGCTACAATAGCAGCCTTTTGGATTCTAATGTTACCGAACCGGGCGACAAGTATGAACAATTGGCAGAAACCTATGTTATCTTTATTACGGAGAATGATGTTTTGGGTGGTGGAAAGCCAATTTACCATGTTGAGCGTATGATCCAAGAACTGGATAGACCGTTTGGGGATGACTCGCATATAATTTATGTGAATTCTCAAATTAAAGACGAGACAGCTCTTGAAAAGCTGATGCATGATTTTGCCTGTACTGATGCAGAAGATATGTATTATAAGGTGCTTGCGAAGCGCGTACAATACTTTAAAGAAGATCAGAAAGGAGTTGCGATTATGTGCAAAGTGATGGAAGATATGAGAAACGAGACAATCAGAGAAAAAGCACTTTCTACTGCGAGGAATCTGCTTACCCTCAACCAGTTGACTTATGAAGAAATTGCAGCTGTTGTTGGTCTTTCTGTTGATGATGTAAAGGCTCTCGATGGGCAGAAAACGGCGTAAGGAAATAGAATTAAAATTGAAAAAAATAAAAAGACTTCTCGGTTCTGGAATAATAAAATCCTATGCCGAGAGGTCTTTTTAGGTTTCAGGAACGAAAATTATGGCAATATATTTTAAAAATCAAAGCATAAAATCTTGATTCTTGAGATATCTTCGAGAGGATATAGAAATTCGATGAACAAGCCTTTGAAGTTCTTGCAACTTTTCTGTATGGAACCGGGATGTTTCTAAATCGAAAGAAGGTTTGACTTTGTAGTCTTCTAAAAGATCCGAAGTTACCATATCAATCATATGAAGCTGTTCATCTAACTCCATTAAAAAACCCTTTGGAGGCATTTTGCTAGAGCGCCGAAAAATATCAATTAAGTAAGACGGTGGAAAAAGTTCTTCAGGAGATTTCAATAATTTGTGCTGGTAACGAACTAATTCAAGAATTTCTTCTATTGGGTCCTGCGTGATCTGGCTGGGTTTTGAGGTGGGTTTTGATACTTCGGGTGTAGAAGAAACTGATTTTAACGCATCCTCTATCTTGGGCCAAAATGTTTCAAAAGTTGTCTCCAAAACGGCTTCAGCAAGCTTGCCGTCTCCAAGATTAGAATTGATACTGTTAAATAACTTGAAAACGTCATCCTTTGAAGCACTTGCCATTTGGAACTGAAGGATGGGACTGTTTTGGATGTCAGAAGGCTTTAAATCAACCAAGAACGGGCATACCTTTGACTGCTCAATAGATTTGGACAAAGCGCCGGCCTCAAAGTTCAGCCATGATGAGGAAAGATTGTCCTTAGTTACACAGAGAATCCCAAAAGAGGCATCTTGCAATTCTTTTGCAATGTCAGTACTCCATCTGGCACCTTTATCAATGTCAGCTGACGAAAAATAAGGCTCAACACTTTGAATTACACAAGGAATCCACTGCTTTAAGATTTTTGCGACTTCTTGACTTTTAGTCCCAGACCAACTGATGAAGATTTTCATGACTTTTGACCTTCTTCCATAAAAGCATGGCATAATTATAGCACCCTCCATTATGCATGTCTACTATCGCACAATAATTATTTATATGTTGCAGCAACTAAAAAAATGCCTATAAAAATTTTCCTCTTAAGCAGCAATGAAGAATATTGCTACTTAAGGGGAAGATGTAGCTCGGAAGGAATAGAGCTTTGTCTGCGTTGGAAGACAATTTACAACGAGAAACGTCCGAAATTTTACACAAATGCTACAAATTAGGGCTGATTGTAATAAGTAGTGCATGAGACATATTCTATGATATCTTTACTTGTATCTGAAGAACTTTCAAAAGAAATACAGACAAAAATTATACGATTACCTATATCTAGAGAAATATAATCAAACTAAAAAAGCGCAAAATGCCCCCGATTTAATAGTAACATCATAAAGTGACAATACGGTTACTTTATGATGTTGCTATTAAGTGGACATTATAGTACATTTTGATGTAACGAAAAATTTACTTTTTGCTGTTGGGATTTTCCATATTCAAAGCGTATAAAGTAATAAAATGGCATGAGAGGAGGCGCAAGAATGCAAACCAGTAATGTTGTGATATACGCCCGATACAGCAGCGATAACCAGCGTGAGGAATCCATCGAGGGCCAGCTGCGAGAGTGCAGGGCGTATGCCGAACGCAACGATATGAAAATCATCGGCAGTTACATTGACCGTGCATTGTCAGCCAAGACAGACGCGAGACCGCAGTTCCAGAAGATGATTCAAGACAGCAATGCCCACAGATTTCAATTTGTCCTTGTGTGGAAGCTGGATCGCTTCTCCCGCAACCGCTTTGACTCAGCATACTACAAGCGCGCACTTTCCAAGAACAATGTTAAAGTGATTTCTGCGACAGAACCAATCTCTAATACGCCAGAGGGCATCATGTTGGAAAGTATGCTGGAGGGCATGGCCGAGTACTATTCGGCTGAACTGGCGGAGAAAGTGACGCGCGGCCATACGGACAATGCGCTGAAATGCAAGTTCAACGGCGGTTCTGTGCCGCTGGGCTACCGCATCAATGAGGAACGCCACTATGAGCCTGACCCGGTGATGAGCCCCATTGTTAAAGAAGTCTTCGAGCGCTACGCCGGGGGAGACTCCATCAAGGAACTTTGCGCGGACATGAATGCTCGTGGCATACGGACCGGCTACGGCAGAAAGTTTGTAAAGAGTAGCTTTCAAAATATGCTGCGGAACCGCCGTTATCTGGGTGAGTACCGCTACCGGGATATTGTCACGGAAAACGCATTCCCGGCACTGATCGACCAAGAGACATTTGACAAGGTGCAGGCTCGTATGAAAGCGAACAAAAAAGCGCCTGCCAGATCGAAGAGCGATGAAGACTTCATTCTGACAGGTAAGTTGGTATGTGGTAACTGTGGTGCGCTGATGGTGGGTGACAGCGGTACAAGCCATACCGGGGCGACCTACTACTATTATAAATGTGGGCATCGCAAGCGCAAAGAAGGAGAGCGATGCCGCATGAAAGCGTTCCGCAAAGAACTGATTGAAGCGTTTGTAGTCAAGCGTGCGCTGGGATATGTGCTGCAAGACAGCGTTATTGCGATGCTGGCGGATGCCCTTGTTGAAAATCAAAAGAGAGAAAACACGCACCTGCCCGCGCTGCAAGAAGAATTGAAAAAGGTCAATAAGAAAATTGACAACATTGCCGCAGCGATAGAAGAGGGCATCATCACTCAAACGACAAAAGAACGCCTGACTGCGTTGGAAGCCCAGCGCGATGAACTGCAAATCAGCATCTTTGAGGAAGAAACCTCGCATCCGAAGCTGACGAAAGAGTACGTTGTGCAGTGGTTGGAATCGTTCAAGCAGCGCGACCTGCGCGATACCAAGGTACAGCGGCAGGTAATTGAGTGTTTCGTAAACACGGTATATGTCTTTGAGGACAAAATAATTGTAAACCTAAACCTCCGCGATGGGGACAAGCCCATCGCGCTTTCTAAAGAAAATGGTTCGGATATTAAAACCTTCGGGTCACCAAAAAGCACTACTTCATTTGAGGTAGTGCTTTTTTCTTTGTATACGCTTTTTAATAGGTGTCGGGCGTAAAAGGTGACCCGTGCGGGAATCGAAAAGCCCGGGCCCCGCGTCCAGCGTACCGCGGGGCAAAAACAGCCCCGCGGGCTGTTTTTAGGGCGCGGGTTCTTTATTTTTCACGCACCGTTTGCTATGGAATAACGGTTCAGGTATCTGCCAACTATTTTTATATCGTATAAATTACTCCTCCGCCAACTCCACCACCAATTTGGCTTCGGTGGCGGCAATGGCAAGTTGGAGTTTATTCTCTAAGTTCGTCTTTTGCAGCATATTGATGACGTGGTACTTTACGGTGGATGGCTCGATGCCGAGCTCTTTTGCAATCTCGTTATAGGACAGCCCGCGCACAAGACAGCGCAGGACCTTCATCTCGCCTTTGGTGAACTCTGCACTCATGGCGGTGCCGATCTCCACGCTGGGCGGCGTATCGGGAAAAATATGCTTCCCCGCCATCGTGCGGCGCACGACCTGCATCAGGGTCCCTTCATCGCCGTCCTTATACCACAGGCTGTCCGCGCCCACGGCCTTGGCCCGGGCTAAAACCTGTGTGTCAATAAGCGAGGTCGCCACCACGATCTTGATTTCCGGATGCGCTTTTCGTATCTTTTTGGCGGCGGCCAGACCGTTTTCGCGGTGTTCGGTCTGCACATCCATCAGGACAAGGTCGATGTCCTCGGTATCGCACAGGATCGGAGCCTCTGCAGCACCGGGGATAGACACAGCAAGCTGATACCCGTCCTCGTTCTGAATATAGCTTTCAAGCAGGCTCCGTACCAGCTTTTGATCCTCAACGATCATAACGCGTATCATAAGTGCTCTCCTTATCGGGCAGGGTGACTTCCAGAACAAACACAGGCAGGGAGTGTACGGTTACTGTACCCCCTGCTTTTTCAATACGGCGGCGGAGCGAGGAAAGCCCGCCGCCTTCCTTTATCTTCGCCTTGGGCGGCGCGCCGTTGTTCGTGATGCAAAGGTGCCATTCCTGCGGCCGATGCTCGGAGTCGGCGTACAATTCCGTGGCGCCCGCATGCCGCACAGCGTTGGAGGTACACTCCCGCAGGATCAGTGCGTAGAACTCGCGGGTGGCGCGTGCCGCAGGGTACGCACCGCGCAGCTGTACGGCTGCGCCCAGAACAGCCGCCCGCCTTTGCATATAGCTCAGCGGGTCCTCAGCAGCATCCTCCTGCCGGGTGCGGCACAGCAGGGAGATGGAACTTTCCCACTTTGCAGCTTCGCTCTTGATCCGGGCAAGGTCATGCTCATGCCGCAGTGCGCGCCGTGCGGCAAGCAGGGTATGGCCGATGTCGTCATGCACCCGCATCTTCATTTTCAGGATTTCTTCCTCCCGCACAATGTCGGGCATATTGTCATATAAGCGCTTTGCGCGGCGGTTCGCATCGGCAAGGCGCTCGTTTTCCTGCTGCAGTGCAGCATGCAATGTAGCCAGCTGGGTGACATCGGTGGCCATCACCTCGGTGTACGGTATGCCGTATTTGTCCTGAACAGGGCGCACCGTGAAATGATATACCGTTCCGTCCGGGAATGCGTAGATGCGGGCGGCCTCATCGCGCAGCCGCACACCGCCGCCGGGACTGTGCAGCGCCTGCTCCAGGTCCGTAAGGGTCTGCAGATCGCAGCCGCAGAGGACTGCGGAGATCTCCTGCATCCTGTGATTGATCAGACGCAGTAGGCCGTTGCGGTCAAAGTAGCAGATGGCCGCCGGCAGCGTGTCAAAGCCTTCCTTGACAGCATTGCGGGAGATTCGGGAAATCATAGGCCGCCTCCTTCTGCCGGAAACATCGTGAAATACAAAAGCCCGTCATCATCCCGTTCAAGCTGCATCTGCGGCAGGCCGGGCAGCGCAGCGGGCGCATCGGTGCATTGAACGCTGCAGCGCAGCCCCCAGCCCTGCGCCGTATGCTCGGCGCAGAAAAGGATCTCCTGCAACCCCGGCAGGGTCGCTTCTATGATGGCTTCAAAGGCGTCATAGATCGCCACGGCGGACGCGGGGGAAATCTTTGCTGTGTCGGTGATCTGTACGGCGCAGCGTATATCACTCAGGCGCAGGCTCTCGGCCGATTCAAACAGGCTCAGCCGCAGCTCCGTGGTGTCGATGTCCTCCGCCTTGTCGCAGACAAAAACAAGGTTGCTGCGCCGCTTGATATAGGTTCCCAAAATGACGATGTGCTTCAGCAGCCGGCGGGCGGTATCGACATCGTCCGTGGCCCTGAGCGCGATCAGATATTCCTGTATCCGTGCCAGCTGGCGGGCTGTGACGGTCTCGATTTTGTCATACAGCCGGTTCTGCTCGCTCAGCTTCAGCCATTGTGCCTTCTGGGCTGTTTCCGCCTGTATGATGTCCCCGATGTCATGCAATTCCTCCTGCGTGAGGCGCAGCTCCTCAAGCAGAGCCACCAATTCGGTGATGTCCTCCTGCCAGAAAACATACCCTTTTCGGATCGGGTGGCCGTGAAGCTGGGTCGTGGCGTCCAGCTGGACACTGCCGGTGAGCGCCTGACGCAGCTGCTCCTCGCGGAGCGGCGCTGCCTGCATCGAGCATTGCACAGGCACAAACGCCCGGTCCGTGATCAGACCCTTGGCCATAGATACCTCAAACAGCGTGGCATACCCCATATTGGATTGGATAAGCCCGCACTGGATGCACGCCTCAAAGGTCGCTGTAAAGGTCAGGCATTGCACCACGGTCATATCACCGGCAATCGCATGCATCCACGGCACATTCAAAATATGCTTGTACAGTAAAGCATAGAGGGTGGCCAAAAAAAATCGGCACAAGCGGCAGCCAGAGGATGCGCTTTGTATGCGGAATACGGCAGCGCCGCACAAGGTACACCACCGTGAACACGGCACAGGAAAATATCCACAGCAGACAGAGGTAATATACGAACCGATAGGTGTAATCGGGGCTGCCCAGTACCTCCTGCCCGGGCGGGAACGCAAACGCAAGCTGATGGCAGTCGTTTGTCAGCACGAGGCAGAACAGCACCACAGGGAATACAAAGATCAGATGCCGATACTTGTACAGCGGGGCGGACTGCCCCCGATCTAAAAAGAAAAGCGTATAAAGTGCAAGGGTCGGGATCAGCAGCATCGGGATATAGTACGCATACCACAATCGCCGCAGCATCTCCGGCGTCTGGGCAAAGTCATAGCGGATCAGGCGGATATCCAGCCAGAACAGCATCAGGGCGGCAGCGCCCAGCAGGCAGCGGCGGGTCTGTGCGTGCAGGATACGCCACCAGACCGATACCGCCCAGGAAAAGATCAGAATATTATACAGCACCGTGCGCAAAAAGCCGGAATACGGCATATAAAACGCCCGCATCAGGACAGCACAGAGAATCACCCCTGCAACCGCAGCGGCTAAACACATATTGCCAAGCCGTACCTTTGTCATAGCGCCTGTCCTTTCCCAAAAGGGTATCGTGCTGTCTTTTTACAGTATTATTATGACGCAATCCGCCTTATTTTGCAATAGTGCCGAAAAAAAGCAGAAAAAGGCTCAAAAAACTATCCAAATGGTGGGGGCAAAAATCGTCCGATTCCTGTATGATGAAGGTGACAAATCGTATTCTTTGCAGGGAAGGAGGGCTGCGCCGTGCGGAGGATCGTTTTGGACGCGCAATACTCTGTGATGACGAGCGCATTGACAATGGCACTGAAACAGGGCAGGCCGGACTTCCAGGTGCAAAACGCTGGCCCTAAGACAAAGGATATTGTAAAGCTATGCCGTTCATGCAGGGCGGATGTCCTGCTGCTGGAGGTATGCCCACATCCGCCGCGCACCCTGCAGGATAGACTGCTGCTGGCAAACGACCTGCGGGATGTATGCCCGCACTGCAAAACGGTACTGCTTGTGGATGAGGCCGAATATCCCGAACTGGCCACCGCCGTGTGCCTGGCAAAAAAGGATCACATTGTCGATGATTTCGTCTACGCTTCCGTCTCGCCTGCCTATCTGAGCGCTATGATGGACACTTTATGACCAAAAGGAGGACAGCTATGAAAAAAGTACAACGAACGCTCGCTGCCGCATTGGCAGCCATGATGCTTATGGCTTTGGCCGGTTGCTCCAAGGGGGATGTAACCAAAGAGGTCAATTCCGGCTTATCCGACCTGAAAGCGCAGGCCGCCGAACCCGCCGTTGAACCCCAGACGGAGACCCCGGCAGAGCCCAAGACCGACGCGGCATCCGAGCCTGCATCCGAACCTGCATCGGAGCCCGCTGCAGCGTCGGAGCCGGAAGCTACCGCCGAGCCGGCCCCTGCTTCCGCTCCTGCGGACAATCCTGATTATCCATCGGCTGCCGGCCTGAACACCCAGACTTTGGAGGCATTCGGCACGGACTTTACGCTGGTACTCAACGTAACCTGCCCCGATCAGGGCTGGTACAAGCCCGCCGAAAACAGCTTTGGCGATTTCAAGCTGTTCCCAACCGATGACCCCAGCCATATCTTCTCCGGTGACCCGCGCATAACCTTTGAACTGAAAAGCGGTCTGGATAAGATCAACTACTATTACGACGACTTTGAAAATGTGGAGGAGCTTACCCCGCGCACCATCGGCGGCGTAGAATTGCAGGGACGCACCTACAAATACGTGGGCATGTGGTGGACGGAATACTACGGCGAAATGCCCACCGGCGGCTGGCTGGCCATCAAGATCTCCGGCGTAGACATTGACCCCGGCACCGAGGGCGACACCGTGCTGAACAGCGTCACCTTTGGCTAAGCACAGGCAGTTTGCCGCACTCTCAACCGAAAGGCGGGTGATTCGACCATGAAAAAACGCTGTGCCGTACTATTGGCGGCGGCGATGCTGCTGTCGGCGGCAGGCTGCGCACAGGACAGCAAGCGGCCCGAACCGACCGAACCGGCCGCAAGCGCTGTGAGCGAGACCTCCGCTGAAAATGTTGAAGCTACGGAGGAAACCCCGCAAAAGCCGCAGCCATCCCGCAGGTTTGATGATTCCCGCATCGCTACTCTGTATGATGTGGAATTCAGTTACACCGACCCCAACGGCAACAAGGACACCTATTTTTACGAGGTCCCGCAGATCGATGATGACACCGAGGGCGCAAGAAACATCAACGAGATGATCGGCTACCGCTTCGGCTATCTGGTAGAGCGCGCCGAGGACGCCCGCTCCCGCAATGATTTTATCGACACAAGCTACATCATCTGGATAAGTACCTGGACCGGCCCGGTGCTGAGCCTGCAGATCACAAGCGTTGACACAATGTACAACCGCGATGTGGGCGCCTACCATTACAACTTTGAAACCGGCAAGGAGCTTTCCAACATCGAAATGCTCGAGTACCTTGGCTACACCGACAACGACCTGACCTTAAAAGCACTGCAGCGCGCCGTGGCCCAGCATTTCGATACCTACTACGGCAGCGACGACCCCACCTACGCATCCGAGCTTTGCAAGATGCGCGCACAGAGCCTGAACGGGCTGAGCGATGTATTTACCTACTTTGCCGTCTACCCCTACTACACAGGCGGTCTTATCGTCACCGTGCCGATGTACACCCTTGCCGGGGCTGGCATGATGTGGACGGACATAGATGTTTACCCCGACAAGCGGCAGGCCAGCGGCCAGATCCTGCACGGGCAGGATGAATGGTTTACCTGCGATGTGACTGCCGCAGGAGAGGTTACGGTACGCGCCCTGACCGACTATGTTACCCCTGACGGCGCTATGACCTACCAAGCCATGAAGGAATGGTACGAATTGGGCGACAAGACCGAGTTCGCGGTCAGCGGCTGCTACGGCGATTATATAAAGATGCTGATGACCAGCATCGGGCAGGACTACGCCCCCTATGTTTTCCTTCTGACCGAGAACGGCAATGTCGAATACATTGATGTCATCAGCGGCGCACAGTGCGGCACGATGGTCAACGGCGGTCCGCTCTTCGGCATCAACGGAATTGTCCGGTTTGAGACCGGCACGGCCTACGATGCAGAGTACGGCGCCGAGTACGCGACTGTGTACGGCGTTTCCCGCGATAACGAAAAATTCAACCTGATGGAGGCTGTCTGGAACACCGCCCCGCTGAGCATTCCGAACATGGTCGGCTCCTTTGTGAGTGAGGAGACCGGCACCTGGTTTGAAATCTGCGAGGATCAGCCAAACTTCTACACCGGCGCATACACCAACGGCCAGAGGATTCCGGCCACATGGGACAGCAGCATCTCCTACCTTGGTATGGATGACCGCGGCTGGATCTGCTCCGTTTCGCTGTTCCGTATGGATTCAGGGCGTACACAGCGCGAAACGCTGGCTATGATGCCCGCTGATTACGGCGGCGTCAGTGTAATGCATATCGGCGGGGAATCCCTTATGAACCTGCCGCAGCAGGAAACTGTATGGTTTGAAATGACACAGGAATAAGCAAGGTTCTAAAATATTACTTTATAAAAGGAGGCAGACACTATGGCAACATGTACGCAATGTGGTGCCGAGTTAAAGCCCGGTACTAAATTCTGCGAGAATTGCGGTGCAAAAGTATCCGTACCGCAGTCCGCCGCACAGCCCGCAGCTGTGCCCCAGCCCCCGGTTCAGCCTACCCAGGCTGCACCGCAACCCCCGCAGCCTGTACAGACGCCCCCGCAGCCCCAGGCAAGCGGCGGCAATCCCTATGCAGGCGGCGCACCTGCCGCCCCGCAGCCCGGGACGAACGCAGCGAATCCTTATGCAGGCAATGCGCCCGGCACACCGCCGCAGACCGGCGCAGGCGCACCGCTTTACGCCAGAAACACACCCCCGGATGCTCCCCATGCTGTCACGCCGCCGCCACCCGGCGGCACGGGCGGCAACCCTTACGGCAATGTGGCCCCCGGCGGCAAGCCCAAGCGCCCCCGCGCACCAATGACCCCCAAGCGGATGATCCTGATCGCCATTCCGGTGATATTCCTGCTTATGATCATCGTAACAATGATCAGCGGCTCCATCCGCACCGGCAAGCCGAACGCCAGTGACCCGAATCAGGGCACCTGGGAAGCAGCCTACGCCGAGATCGGCGGCTCCGTGACGCAGGTCGAGGATGCCTTCGGCAGCGGGTTCCTGATGGACCTGAATGATAAGGGCAAGTGCGTTGTAACGGTGGACGGCACCAAGTCCTACGGCAAGTGGACGCTGAACGGCGGGGCCTTCCAGCTGGATTGCGGCGGCCTGAACTGCACCGGCACCCTGCAAGACGAGATCCTGACCCTGAACGATGTGCAGGGACAGGGCGTAACGCTCTACTTCGTCAAGTCCGGCAGCACCATGCAGCAGCCTCTGGACGGTGACAACATGACCCAGGGCACCACCGCAGGCAGCGATACCGATGTGGGCATCTATGTGCTGGAATCCGCCTCCGACAGCGAGTACACCCTCTCCAAGGAGGAGCTTGCCCTCGTCGATATGGAGGACTTCTACATTGAGCTGCGTGCGGACGGCACCGGCGAAACCTACATGGAGGATTTTGTCACCTTCCAATGGAAGGACGGCAACTTCTATGCGCTGACCGACCCCAATACCCCGGCCATGACCTACACCCGCGAGGGTGACCTGCTGACCATTGAGTTTGACGGTATGACCATGGTCTTTAAGCGCAGCGACACCAAGCCTGAAATTGACCCCGCCTTGCTGGACGGCGGCGATGACGAATATGACATCGACGGCACGGATGAGCCTGACCCGCCCTACACCTACGATGACGGCAACACCTACGATGATTTGGGCAACACCAACTGGTACGGCTGGTTCCGGATGGAAAACTACAAGAATGTACCGAACCGCGACTACTTTGACACTGACACCTACGATTGCTGGGGCTACATCGGTGAGAGCGAGGACGGCAGCCACTACTTTGAGGTTTACCGCGACGGTATGCCCGATGACCCGGTCATCACGATGTGGGTCAATGTCTATGATGGCCATATCGAGCCTATCCTGGACGGCAGCGATTGGGTGCTGGATCAGAATATTGACGACAGCGAAGCATACAACTTCAATATCTACCCGTACAACGACTGCATCTCGCTGTTCATGTATGACTACGAGGGTGACGACGGTACGGCCTGTGCGGTCAGCTTCTACATGAGGCTGGACGGCACCGAGTGGAACGAGGAGCTGGAGGAGCTGCCGCCCCGCTATGCGGAGTACAAGGCCGCCTTGGCCAACAAATAACGACCTGATTTATCTGTACAAAATGGGGCGGGCCCTGCCGCCCCTGACATAGGAGGATCATTATGGGACTTATCAGAGCTGCAATGGGCGCTGCTGGCGGCGTTATGGCCGACCAGTGGAAGGAATACTTTTATTGTGAAGCCATGCCGGCTGACCTGTTGGCTACCCGCGGCTGGAAACGCCAGAGCGGACGCAGCGCCAACACAAAGGGCAGCGACAACATCATTACAAACGGCTCAATCGTGGCCGTTGCCGACGGCCAGTGTGCCATGATCGTCGAGCAGGGCAAGGTCGTGGATATGTGCGCCGAACCCGGCGAATATACCTACGACACCGGCAGCGCGCCGACGCTATTCAGCGGCGATCTGTCCGACTCGATCGGCGCAGTGTTTCAGAACATTGGCAAGCGCTTTACCTTCGGCGGCGAGGCTCCGATGGATCAGCGCATCTATTACTTCAACACCAAGGAGCTGGTGGGCAACAAATACGGCACGCCCAGCCCGGTGCCCTTCCGCGTGGTGGATCAGCGCGCCGGCATTGACATCGACATTGCCATCCGCTGCTTCGGTGAGTACAGCTACCGCATCACCAACCCCATTTTGTTCTACACCAATGTCTGCGGCAATGTTGAGGAAGGCTACACCCGCGATGAAATCGACGGCCAGCTGAAATCCGAGCTGATGACCGCCCTGCAGCCCGCCTTTGCCAAGATCAGCGATATGGGCATCCGCTATTCCGCACTGCCCGGCCATACGATGGAGCTTGCCGAGGCCCTCAACGATGTGCTCTCTGCCAAGTGGGGCAAGCTGCGCGGCATTGAGATCGTATCCTTCGGTGTTTCCAGCGTGAAGGCCAGCGAGGAAGACGAGCAGATGCTCAAGGAAATGCAGCGCAACGCAGCCTTTATGGACCCGACCCGCGCCGCTGCGCATCTTGTCGGCGCACAGGCCAGTGCTATGCAGACTGCAGCCGGCAATCAGGGCGCAGGCCCCGCCATGGCCTTTATGGGGATGAATATGGCCGGTCAGGTCGGCGGCACCAACGCCCAGACACTTTATCAAATGGGACAGCAGCAGGCGGCACAGGCCCAACAGGCCCCGCAGGCCACCGCTCCCGCAGCGGAGTGCTGGCGGTGCGCCTGCGGCGCGGAGAACACCGGAAAATTCTGCGTGGAATGCGGAAAGCCCCGGCCCGCTGCCGGTTGGAAATGCAGTCGGTGCGGCGCGATGAACGAGGGCAAGTTCTGCGCCGAATGCGGTGCGCCCCGCCCCGCTGAGGAGCGCCGGTACCGTTGCAGCAAGTGCGGCTGGGAACCGAAGGCCCCCGGCAACCCGCCCAAGTTCTGCCCGGAGTGCGGCGATCCCTTCAACGATGGCGACCTGATCTGAGCCGGCACGGCACAGATCTGAAAGGAGGGACTTATGTCCACACAGGTTACAGAATTTAAATGTCCCGCCTGCACGGCGCCTCTGCGCTACGCGCAGGACACTGGGCGGTTGGAGTGCGATTACTGCGGCAGCAGCTATACGGTGGAGGAGGCCGAGGCCTTCAGCGAGGAAAAGCAGAAGCAGGCGGAGGAAGCCTTTCAAAAGGAGGCCGAGGCAGCCAAGGCGGACGCCGGACAGTGGGACGCGCCGGAGGCGCAGGGCGATTGGGGCGCTGACGCCGCCCACCTGAAAACCTACCACTGCCCCTCCTGCGGCGCGGAGCTGATCTGCGACGAGGCCACCGCCGCCACCTCCTGTCCCTACTGCGGCAACAACACCATCATTCCCGGCCAGTTTCACGGGATGCAGAAGCCGGAGCTGGTCATTCCCTTCAAGTTGGGAAAAGAGGAGGCCGTCAGCACCCTGCGGGCCCACTACAAGGGCAAGCGGCTGCTGCCTAAGCGCTTCTCCGATGAGAACCATATCCAGGAGATCAAGGGCGTCTATGTGCCGTTCTGGCTCTTTGACGGACAGGCGGAGGCGGATGTGGATTTCATGGCCACCCGCAGCAGCGTCATTGTCACCGGCCGGGAGCGCATCACCACCACCCGGCACTTTGCTCTGCGCCGGGCGGGGACCGTGAGCTTTGAAAAAATTCCGGCGGACGCCTCCCGGAAAATGCCGGACGATTACATGGACGCGCTGGAACCCTTTGACTACGGCGAGCTGAAGGAATTTTCCACCGCGTACCTCCCGGGCTTTTTCGCGGATATCCCCGATGTCAGCATTGAGGAATGCAGCCCCCGGGCGGAGCAGCGGGCGGAGAGCACCGCCATCGATGCCATGGAGCGTCAAGCCGTAGGCTATGAGACCTGCATGCCGGTGAAAAAGGAGGCCCATCTGCGCCGGGGCAAGGTCCGCTGTGCGCTGATGCCGGTCTGGCTCCTCAGTACGCAGTGGGAGGGGAAAAACTTCCTTTTTGCCATGAACGGCCAGACCGGGAAGATGGTCAGCGACCTGCCGGTCTCCCGGAAGCGGTACTGGACATGGTGGGCCGGAATTACGGCGGGCATTTCCGCGGCGGTGGCCCTTGTGGGCGCCGTGGCGGCGGCATTGTAAGGAGGTGGGACGCATGAAACGCTTTTTCGCGTATGCAACGCTCCTGCTTCTATCCCTGTGCCTCACTGTACCGGCGCTGGCGGCAGGCCCCGCCATAACAGAGGGCGCAGCCGTTACCGACCTTGGCGGCGAACTGACAGCGGAGGAGCATGCATCGCTGGAGGATACCGCCCAGAGCCTTGCCGATGAATACGGCTGCGGTGTTTACGCTTTGCTGCTGCCGGATTTCACGGTCTACGGCTACGAGGATATTTTTGATTTCGCGCAGGATGTCTTTGAGGAAAACGCGCTGGGACTGGGTGATAGCCAAAACGGCGTATTGCTGGCGGTGAGTACGGAGACCCGTGACGTCAGCATTGCCGTACACGGCGATAGCGGCAACACGGCCTTTACGGATTACGGCCGGGAGGAGGTGCTCTATGACGCCTTTCTCTCCGACTTCGGAAATGACGATTGGTACGCGGGTCTGGAGCATTATCTGGACACCTGCGGCTATCTTCTCTCCGAGGCCGCAAACGGCACGCCGGTGGATGTGGAGCCGGAGGAGCCTGTGAGCTTCGGCGCGGCCTTCGCTTCCTTCTTCGCCATGGCCCTGATTCCGGCGGCGATCATTGCCTTCATTGCCTGCGGCATTATGAAGGGACACATGAAGACCGCCCGCCGGGCGGTAAACGCCGGAGCGTATATGACCAGCGCCGTGCAGCTGAAGGTGCGGACGGACCACTACCTCCACTCCACCACGCTGCGTACCCCCATTGCCCCGCCGCCCAGCAGCAATCACCGCCCCAGCGGCGGCTACCGGGGCGGCACCACTGTCAACAGCCGAGGCTTTTCCGGCAGCAG
>ERZ773187.1271-NODE-1271-length-19895-cov-5.139718_pt1 | contig 19895 bp, 8 predicted proteins | sample MGYA00511242_ERZ773187 | MGnify/ENA primary metagenome ERZ773187 (study PRJEB29015, sample SAMEA2737744) | human gut metagenome | biome: human gut; feature: human-associated habitat; material: faeces | place: China | collected 2012 ... | reverse complement strand
CATATTCTCATTATATATGCGCTTAATTTTATTGACCTTATCTTTGTAACAAAATCCAATTTGAATAATACTCTTTTCCGCAATAACTGTCAAATATATATGGATTTTGATAGCTTTTTAGCAAAAAGTTTTTACGGGAGGGTCGATGGAACGGGCGCGGCCCAATCGGGCCGGGGAGCATCGGGGGGTCCCTCGCGGGCACAGGGGCTCCCCTATACCCGCATCACTTAGCCTGTGCGAATCATTGCAAAATACCCGTATTCTCACGAAAGCTAAGCATAGTACGTTTTTTGTCCATTATACGAACTGTTTTTGCTAAGGTTGATTCTCGTCATTCCGTACATAATGTGTTTTTCTTCCAGCACCAAGACGTTTAATCACACCTTCACCTACCAGCTTTTTCAGTGCAGATTCAACGGAAGAACTGCCAAGGGTCGGACATCCGGATAAAGCATCACTCTTGGTAAATGTTCCGATTCTGCTGAGTGCATATTGCTTTACGATATCATAAGAGGTGCTTTTTGCACCATTATCCCATGCAACTCTTATGCGGGTTTCAAATTCCCTGTAGCAGGAAAGAATGATTCCTAACATATACTTTATGAACTCCTTTGGATCATTTGTTCCATGGATCCAGTCCTGATCAGAAATTGCAAGTGCATCATAATAACTTTCCTTCGTATCTGCGATCGCTTTTTCAATACTAATATACTTACCGACCATATACCCATTCTTGTATAGTAGTAACAGGGTTAATAATCGGCTCATGCGACCATTTCCATCATTAAATGGATGGATACATAAAAAATCCAGAATAAAGCATGGAATCAAAATCAACGGATCAACAATTTCTGCAGCTATGGCCGTTTGGTACTGATTGCAGATAGCTGCTACTGCATCCGGTGTTTCATATGGTTCTAGTGGTTTGAAAATTACTTCCCGTGTGCCATCTGGAAAGGTCTTTGCAATTTCGTTCGGAGTTGTTTTGAATTTTCCACCATATGAAAATGATGTATATTTGAGTAGCTCCCCATGCAACTGCAGGATATAGTTCGGAGTGACAGATATATAATCATGATTTTCATGAACTAAGTTCAAAACATTTCGATATCCAAGGATTTCTTTTTCATCTCGGTTTCGAGGAGTCGTTTTGTCTTCCATGATCTGTTTTAACCGGCTCTTGGTTGTGACAATGCCTTCAATCTGGTTCGATGCTTCCGTACTTTGGATTTTTGCAATTTCAATCAGACGTTCCAGTTCAACTGGTTTTTGGCGGATATAAAGTTCTTGTCGTCCTTTAAATTCATGGATCTTTGAAACATATGACAAAATTTCATTATCCCAGGTCCTGGAAATAAGTTTATCATAATCAAATTCTCTCATATAGATTCTCCCAATACATTTATTCTTTCTCCCAATTATAACACTTATTTGGGAGAAAGACAAATATATTGGGAGATTTTTTTATTTAAGCAACTTTACTTTATCAGGATTTCTGCGAATTTGTAAGCAGTACTTTCACCGTTATTAAATATTTTCTCCGCTATAATATGCACAATCGCCTGGAAACTTTATGTTTGGTATCCAGATCTGAGAACCGTCCCATCCTTTATCCCTATTTCCAGTAATTTTATACATAGTCAATACAAGATCATCTGGATATTCATCTCCCAGTTTCCTATCAGTAGGAGAAAGCAACGTTCCTGTACCTTTACCAATATTATGCATTATACGAACTGTTAAGATAACAACCAAAATTATAATATATTTTTTATGGCTAATAATATTAGTATTGTAATCATTATCCACCAGAAAATATCTGTCATTTTCCGGGAGATAGGGTTCCAAAACCTAAAACTATCTTTTTACTCTATTCTAATCAACTGCCCCTGCACAACAAACCTTGCATTTTTCGTTTCATAGGAACAGGTAGACAGCGTCATAAGCGGAGTATCATTCTTTTCCGAAAACACTGGTACAATCTTGCTCTTCCCGTCCCACCGTTTTACATACGCTTCTCGTTCCTCTTGTGATTCAAACGCCAGATGATAAAGCTCTGAATCCCCTGTTAGAATGCCTGCACGCAGAATTTCCAAGCGGTAATTCCCTGTTTCCGTCAAATAATAGAAACAACTGTGTGCTTCATAATATTCCTGGCTTTTGTATTTCTGAAGTTCCGCAAACATGGAACCATTTTTCATATGATGTCCGTAAAGGATTTCATTGGAAAACTCCGACCACTCCGTATTCCGGCAGTCCATGAAAATGGAACCGGAACTATTCTTTGACCGGTCTGCCATGTGGGTTAGATAAAAGGTATTGTCCTTTCCCTGCACAACCGGATAATTGATTTTTGTATCTTCTCCGTAGATCCATCCTACAATATCCGGATTCATTTCTTTCAGTTCTTTCCAATTTACCGCAATTGGGCAGAGCTCCTGTGCCTGATTGCTCTCAGCTGCCTCGTTGTGTTGTTTTTCTGATACTTCCTGCACATAAAATTCTTCCAATTTCTTGTATTCTCTTCCAGCCTCCAAATACGGCAAGAGCGCCCTTACGGTCATCGTAAGAGCGCCTAAAAATATAATTATAAAAATGATTAAAAGTCCGATTAGTCCTCTATTTTTCCTCATGCTTCTCGTCCTTTTCCCGTTTTTTAATCAGGATAACCAAGCCGATGATGACAAGCAGGGATACCTCCATCACGACAACATAGACCCCGATAGGGGAATCATCTCCTGTTTTCGGTGTTTCCGTAGAATGTTCTGAAGATTCCGTTGGAATATCTGGCAACGTTTCTTCCGGATCAGATGGGGCGCTTTCCGTACTTGATGTACTTTCCGTCGGAATGTCTGGTCTGGAACTTTCCGGTGTCGTGTGCGGTTTTGTGCTGCCATCAGAAGAATGATGTCCACTGGAAGGACGATCAGGTTTTGTCTCAGATGGATTCGTTTCTTCTGGAGCTGTCGGTTTATCACCGCGTGATTCACTGCTTCTGGTAAACTTCGGTTCCAGTTCCACGTTCATGTAGTCCTTATCGCCAATATGCGACGGAATTTTTATTACTGCAGGTGCGCTGCTATATGTATAGCCTCCATACACAAAGTCGGCTCTCTGAATCATTAGATATATACCCGGATCCAAACCGTCAAACACAATGACTCCATCGCAGTTGCTGCTTCCTTCCTTTTCCCGAAACTTCTTTTCCACAACATACTCATAAAGATCTTTTGCAGTTTTTTCCTGAGATTTTGCATCCGTGAAATCCAGCTTTCCCTTAAAATCTGCAAAATCCAGTGTCAGCATCCAGTCATTGTTTTTCCAAGCTGCCACATAATAGAGTAAAAAATCCACATCTTTAATCCCGACTTCATGTCCTTTATCATCATCAACGATGACATCGATCTGGATTTTGCCATGCTGATGAGCATCGTCTGCATAAACCGGAAATACCGCACCAAAACAGAGTTCTGCCAAAGCGAGAAGGAACATTCCACAAATCCATATTTTTTCTTTCCAGCTCTTACTCTTCATCATTCTCCTCCGATTTCTTCTGGCTGCGGAACCAACGAACAATTCGTATGATCGTCACAACTACCCAGATCAGGAATACGGCAGCCAGACCCATGATCAGCAGTTTCTGTGTCAAAGGCATCTGTGGCTTGATTTCCAGTTCTTCTGCAACTTCAACGGCTTCCTCATAAGGGATCCGTTCTCCGCGTACCAGCAGACGGTGTGTATTAATCATATATGGTGTACAGGTCACAAGCGTTACCTGGTCAGCTCCTTTTGTTACTGCAAGAGCTTCCGTTTCGCTTGGAAGCACCGTCAGGATCTGATCCACCTGATATGCGAGCGTCTCATGCAGAACTTTGATGTAAAATACATCTCCCTCTTCCATCTGGTCCAGATCCGTAAACAGTCTTGCTGTCGTTAATCCCCTGTGTCCGGACAGCACCGCATGCGTACTTTCCCCGCCAACCGGAAGTGATGTGCTTTCCAGATGACCAACTCCGGACTGCAGAACCTCTTCCGTCGTACCATGATAAATTGGAAGCAGTGCTTTGATCTTCGGAATCTCAATGTATCCCATCATTCCGTCCCCTCTTGGGTTTAAGAGAGTTTCATATTCTTCTTTTTCCTTTTTAATTCCACCCGCAAACGGATCACCTGCTGATGCACCGATCAGTCGTTTATTGTATGCACGGGCATCCTCCAGCATCTGGTTTTCCATATCTTCCGTTGTATGCGAAATCTGTTGCTGGTAATCACTTACCACGCTTGTTCCGTGCAGTGTATTGACATATTTGCTGACGGTCGGGTACAGCAATACAGAGAAGCCAATCAAATATCCGCATGTTCTGATTATTTTTCCAACTACTTTGTTCATTTCATTACCTTCTCTCTGTTGTCGTACTTATTTTGATATTCCAGGAGGGAATAAATCTCCCTCCCGGAATGAAAATCCATCATCAGCAGACGAACGGATTATTTTGCGTTTTTACGCTTTTTGCTTACAAGGCTGCTTACCATCATAACACCGATGATTGCAACGCCAACGATGGTAAATACGATACCGCCATTACCACCAGTGGACGGAAGCACGGTACCAGCATTGTTTCGTACCGGAATTTGTGCTTTGCCATCAGTAGTTACCGTAACGGTTGTGCTTGTTTCACCCGGCATTGTATAAACGACATCGAAACGTTCCAGTTTCGTTGCATCATCAGCGGCATATGTTAAGTTATTGATTTCTACTTTGATGTCGCCAACCAGCTTGTTAAATCCATCCGGAGCTTTTGTCTCGGTCAGATAGTAAGTGCCATCTTTTAAACCTTTTATAGTTACAATTCCAGTATCGCCTGTTGTAATATAATCAACTTTAGTCTCTGTATCATCCTTTGCCTGATGGTAAACTCCGTTCGTTTCATCGACCAGACTGATTTCGTCGCCCTTTGCATCGCCATTTGCTGCATACAGTTTGAACTGCGCACCAGCTAATCTAGTTCTATTGCCTTCTGCATCTGCCTGCTGATCATTTGTTAATGTATATTTGTAAATATCAAATGCAAAGGTATAAACATCTGCATGTACTTCCTCAGAAGTACCGGTTCCATCTGTACTCGGATCATTGCTGTATGTAACACTTGCCTTATTGGTATTTGGATTGATGCCAGTAACAGCCTTCTCATTTACAGTTGCAGTGTAGGTAACCGTAATGGTTGCACCAACCGGATAAACTGTAGTATTCGGAGTCATAGAACCAGTTGTTCCTGTTGCCATATTTTTTAATTCCAGGGTTAATTTCTGTGCATCTTCCTCAACCGGATTCGTTAATTTGTAATTTGCTTCCTCCAGATTAGTATCACCAATCTTTACACTTGTCAGTTCCTTAAAGGTTAATCCTGCAGATAAAGTATCGTTAATCTTAAATACATAACCTTTGTTGTAACCGCTGACATCCGGTACCTTAGAAGTAATGGTATAGGTGATCGTATCGCCAGGTTTTACCGTTCCTGCGGCTTCTGCAGTACCACCTGCAGTTGTTTTTACTTTTTTCTCTACCGTCGGATATTCACTCTTTAAGGTGGCATTTATAGTGGAAGTTCCATCCACATCCAGTAACATAGCCGGAGACTTTGCTGTATTTTTCAGCACGCTTGCACCTGCAGGGAATACCAGATAATAACCAGCTTCCAGAGAAAGAGTGGTTGTATCTGCTATTGCTGCAACCGTTGCATCTGCTGTCATACCAGACTGACTTGCAATCCATTTCCACATATCAGCAGCAAACGTTGATAATTTTTCTGAATTTGCTTCACCACTTAAACCAGATACATATTCGTATGCTGCAGCTGATAAAGCATCTCCAGTCTTGCCTTCTCCAACTTTACCGGTCTGAGTAAAATATCCTTCATACTTCTTGTTTAAAGTATACGATACTGCTTTGTCATTGATCTTTGATTGCGTTCTGTCAAACAGTTTGAAGGCTTCTACATTTCCGTTTGCCTTCGTTCCACTGATATTCAAGGTTGATGCTGCCAGTGCGCTCATGTTCATTCCCAATACCATCATCATGGCCAGCGCGAATGCCATAACTCTTGAGATCCACTTTTTCATTTTCATGCTGCGTCCTCTTTTCCGCTTTCGCTTTTCAATTATGATTACTTTTTCATCCTGCACGCTTTCCTGTATCCGGTGGCCGTGCCTGCCGCCGGAAATACCCGTCCCCCTTTCTCATGATTCGCCATCCTCCTCCCGTTTCCTGCCGGATCTGCCTGTCCTGTGCACGATGACCAGGATTGCCATACCAAACATGAAATTTATATAAGGTCCGTATCCGCCTGTATCCGGCAGTACACGGAGATGACTGTTCGTGATCGTGACGGTAAATTCATCGCCGTCACCATATGCGATCTTTGTGAGGTAATCGGATATTTCTGCCTCTGTAATATAGTAAGTGTAGTAATAAGTGTTTGTCGTTTCTGTTCCATCTTCCGCCGTAATGGTTTCCGACTTATATGCTGGCAGGTCGTTCCACACCGTCTGCCAGGTGCTGTCTGAAGAATCATCCGGTGTCCAGACAAACGGATCGTATCCCTGTACGGCTTCCGTCTGTTCGACTCCATTTCCATCCGTCCACTTTCTCCAAAGTGTCAGGGTAATGGAATTCGGTCTCAGATGCTCGATATTATACAGATCCTGCCATACCTTATTGACTGTGATATGCAAAAACTCATCACACGGATCCTGCATCTGGGACGGAGGCGGAGTGATGCCGGCCGATGATGTTTCTGTCGGGACATCATCCATCAGCACCGCTTTTGCATTGGATACGTAGGCGTCCAGACTGCCACTTGCGGAATTACCCGCTTCTTTCAGACTTGCATTTTCCAGATCATCATACGCTTCCACCGTGTTCATATGTAGGATGGTATAGATGTTGTACTGGTCCCTGCCATTTGCCTTCTGGAATTCACCTGCCACATCCAGACGGCTTCCGTTTGTACCCTCAATCTCAGTCGATCCGTTTCCAAATGCATCCGACAGCTTCCGGTAAATCCGGTAACGGTTTGCATCTCCCTCGATGTTCTTCTTTGTATTGAATGCGTAAACACTGTTTAAATCACTGACTCCGGTAAACGGTCCCACTTTGTTTTCCGTACCGCGGATCGTATCACAGCGATACATATTGTTGCCTTTCAGCAGACCCTCATCATTGTATCCGATGAAACCGCCGCTGAGTCCGTCGTTTCCGGCACCATCTTCTGTATTTCCGGCACCGCCGCCGTACACGTCATATCCATCCCGGATCCCGTATACCGCACAGTCCTGAATCTTGGTCCGGTTTGCCTTGATCAGCGCAATGTTGATGTTCTGAGTACTGTCATCCCCGCTGATTCCGTTATCCGTACAAGGAAGTTCAATGGTGGAATCTCCGATCGTAATGATCGCCAGGTCTGTCTTCTGTTTATTTTCGTCTGTCTTTTTGGAAAGACCGACAGAAATATCGAGTCCCAAAAGATTGACATGAAGCAGATTTCCATCGTACAGTGCCTGAACCTTAATGATTCCAAGATCAATATTGAGTAGCTGCAGATTCTGAAGTTTATCCAGATACAATGCTTTGATCAGGGTATTCAACAGTTTCAGAACAACATTGAGTGCTGTGGAATCCAACTGAACGTCAGCCAGGTATTTAAAGCTTGTCCGGCCGGCAAATCCTCCGGCAACCTGTCCGCTTGCCACCTGTTTTAATCCATAGGATTCCGTATTCGGATCACCGGCCGTACTGTCGATGACCTTCGCAAGGTTTGCATAGCCGATAAATCCTCCGGCGATTGGTTCCTCGCCGTTTCTGCTCAGTACCGTATAACCTTCCGGAATGCCTGTTACGCTGCTCTTTTCAATGTGGGAGCCAAACACATCCAGGACTCCTAAAGAACCGCCAAGAAGCTGCGTTACACTGCTTCCCAGTACATTAAATTTGTCAGCTCCAACAACACCGCTCTTTCCGCTGTATCCGACAAAGCCTCCGGCACTGTTCATGGCCGTGACACTTCTTAGTCCGGTAACACTGCTGTTTTTTACAGAGCCATTCATCAGGCTTCCGCCAAAACCTCCGGCATTTCCGCTATAAGTAACTTCATCGTTCTGTCCGGATTTCACCGCTGTATTTGCAGAAACCGTCAGACCTGCATCTTTGCTTCCACTGACAATTCCGTCATAAACGTAGGTCCGGAATGCGTCCAGAACATTGACACTTCCAATTTGAAGAACCTGTCCTAAAAGATCCGTTTCTCCATTCTTTGAAATATTCGCAACCGCAGAGACATCGGCAATACCAAAGCATCCTCCGGCATATTCCCCGCCTGTTACGGTACGGATCCCTTCCGCATGGATTCCGGCTTCTTCCGTATTCTTTTCGCCAAGCACAGCTCCCGAGATACTTCCGGCAAATCCTCCGGCTGCTTTCGCATAAGAGGTGTTTGCTTTTGTCTGATCCAGATAGATACCGTTTACGATAATTCCCCAGTCATCCCAGGATTCCACATCCGCATAACGGATCGTCGATACTGTTGCGCTTAATACCTGTACCAGATTAGCCGGAGCATTTAAGAGATGCAGCGCATGAAGAATACCATTCAAAAGTCCCTGACTGGTTGCCGTATCCAGTGCAACCGCACTTCCCGGATCTACCTTTCCGGCAAAGCCTCCGATGTAGGACGTTCCGTCCACTTCCCTCAGCTTGCTGATCCTGCAGGAAGTTTCCGCATCGCCCCAGATCTGACCGCCGATCATCCGTCCAACGTAGCCTCCGGCATAACCGGCCGGATCGTTTTCACTGACTCCGGTGGATTTTACAACAGCTCCGGACTGATATCCTGCCACATCAGACTGCTTGATGACCGGTACGAATGTCTGCAATGCTGACAGACTTTCCGTTCCGACCAGTTCAATCTTTCCAAGATCGATACCGCCTGTGTTGGCTACCGATCCGGTGATCATCTCACCCGCAAAACCTCCGGCACTCCGGAAGGCTTCCGTATCCATAAGGTCCATCGCATGGGCACTTGTGATCGTGCCGCCTTCCATACGTCCTACATAACCTCCGGCAACTCCGCCTTCGTCCACTGCGGCAGACGCTTCGTTTCTTCCAGCTGTTACTGTATAACCATATGCGTATTTACGGATATATCCGTCTAATGTTTCCTGATCCTGCACCGGACCAAGTTCATGCATCTCATTTCCGTAGCTTCCGTAAGAACCAACATGAGTTACCCAGCTGTTCCAGGTATCCACATCGAGTCCACGAAGCGGTCCGTAAACGGCTGTATGTTCTTCTGTCGGATAAACCGCCTGAAGGACACTTAATGGATTGTTTAACTTGATGACTCCATATAGAACGCTTAAGCTTCCTGTATCTGCCACATTCGCGCACCGCATGAGTCCGGTATAACCGCCGCCGTATTCCGTACCGTAAACGGAACGGATCCGGACAGCAGCACAGTCTCTCTGGGTTCCGGTGTATTCTGTCCCTCGCCAGTTTTTCCCGTTTTCTCCGGAAATCTGACCTCCGTAGTTGTATCCTGCATAGCCACCTGCAAGGCCGCGAAGAATTCCATCGCTTCCTTTTGCATCTGCTCTTACAACACCGCCACATGGGATACAGGTCGTTTCGCTGTTGCGTACAGCCGGAACAAAGGACTGTAAAACGGTCAGTACATCACTGCTGACATTTACCAATCCTCCAAGAAGACTTGCTCCGCCAACCACGTTGGCTGCGCTTCCCGGTTCCATGGTTCCTGCATATCCTCCGGCGCTTTCCCGTCCGATGATGTGGTAGAAGTTGTACGAGTTGCTGTCCTGGATCTGTGTTCCAAGCAGATGTCCAGCATATCCTCCGGCTTTTCCGACAGTTCCCATCTGGGTCCGGGTATCCGAAGCCAAAACATTAAAGCCTCCGGTTGCTCCGTATACATCCGAATGCTCAATGATCGATGTGATCACACTGAGCGCGGATGCAATGTTGGAAAGGTTCAGCACTTTCTTTAATACATTGATACCGCCAACGGATGCCGTACTTCCCATATCCGCTTTTCCGATATATCCGCCCGCATTGCGATAACCATATACGGAATACGCACTGGCTGCATCAAAATAGCCACTTCCGTCCGTTGTCTGAAGATCCTTCGGTTCGTAAACCCTTGTATTCTTCAGTTTATTGACATCCGATGAACGGATCTGTACGCCTTTGCCGCATCCGATAAATCCTCCGGCGCTTCCGGCATCAGTATCATTCGTATCATCGTTTTGCAAGGTTCCTGTCACCGTAACCGTGAATCCACTTGATCGAACACTTGCATGTTCGATCACCGGGACAAATGCATTTAAGAGTGTTAAAAGTCCTGTGATATCTGCCACTTTTCCAAGCAGGGAAGCATTGTCTGCAACTTCCGCCACAGATCCGGCCTTTACCAGCCCGCCAAATCCTCCGGCATAGCGAAGACCGCTTACTTCTCTTAAGTTTTCTACCGCAGTTCCTTTTTCCCCCTCGGTCGCATTCGCCTGATTATTGATATCACCGCTCTGCATCTCTCCGATGTAGCCGCCGGCATATCCTTCTGCGTCCGTTTCTGAATTTCCGGTTCTTACCGCCTGTTTGACAATCAGTCCATCTTCCGATCCGGAAACTTTGGAATTTAAGATCTTTCCGGAAGCCGCCTGCAGAACACCGGCAATATCATTCAGGTTAAGAATCTTGCCAAGCACACTGTTTAACAACGCTCCGGTATCATCTCCCGCATCCACGGCGCTTCCGGACCGCATCAAGCCGATGTATCCTCCGGCATGATACGCACCAGTTACTGCTGAGACGTTCGTTACATCGGAATTTTCGATCATGATCGCTTTTCCGTATCCGATATAGCCTCCGGCATCACCAACGGTTAAGATCCCGTCTTTTCCATCCGCCGTAACGGTCAGGTTATTTCCAACAAGCGAAGATTCTGAGATCCTCGGATATGCTACATCCATAACACTTAATAACTGTGAAATGTTCAGCAAACCAAGAAGTTTCACTGATCCTGTCTGTGCCACATCACCTGGAATCAACCTTCCGGCAAATCCACCGGCATAAGTAACTCCTTCCACGCTGGAAAGACCTGTAATAACGGTTGTGTTCTTTGTATCTGCCGTATCGGCATCCAAAGCGCTGTCAGAACTGTTTTCATCAAACTCCGTCGTGTCAGAATTCTTTGAGGTTGACGGATGATTGCTTCCATAGTTAATATCAATAGCTTCTCCGTCACCAATGAATCCCCCAGCCATATCGGCCTGTACCTGTGTATTTTCGCTGCCATTCGCTACATAGATAAGTTCAGTCTGATTCAATTCCGGTCTTAACGCGCTGACAACACCAAGCAGGTTCGTAATCTCTACTGCGCTTAAAGCTTTTACCGAAGTGCCTGCACTTGCCAGTGCATCACCGGCTTTTGCATAACCGATAAATCCACCGGCTTTTCCTTCTTCCACGGAAGCTGTTACCGCTTTCAAGTTTGTCACTGAAGAGGTTCCGGTTCGTCCGCTAATGCACTCGCCAATAAATCCGCCGCTCATGCCGTCTTTTGCTGTCGTGGAAACCGTAAATCCGGTATCCACACCTGCCACACTGCAGTTTCTGGTGAATGTCTCGATCATGGCTCCTACGGAAAGAAGTCCATCGATCTTTACCAGGTTTGCTCCAAGTAAGTTCACTCCTCCGATATCCGCAAGTTTTCCGCTTCCGAAATATCCAGCAAATCCGCCTGCAACGCTTACCGCCTGTGAAGAAAGAAGATGCTCTACCGATACATTCCGGACTTCGCCCCCCGTTCCATGTCCAATGGCTCCGCCTGCATAGCTTTCCGTTTCATTTTCTGCTTTTACCGTCAAACCATTGGTTCCGCCATCCAGTGTGACATCCTTTAATTCAAACCGCATGTAATCGGCTGCTCCGACTGTGCCATTTAAAACAGCAGTCGCACTGGTCATTGTTGCTTTTCCAAGCAGCCCGCCAGCATTTACAGCGGCTGTTACCGTCATTTTAGAAGCAGCTGTAACGATATTTTTATGCTCAAACAGTTCATACTCCAGTCCGGTCTTTTCAAGCATCCGGCTTAGATTCTTGGAAGTTGCCTTGCTGCCATCCGCAAGTTCTATAGTATCTGAAATCTGTACCGCACCGGCATATCCGACCAATCCACCGGCATATGTTCCGGATGCCTGTACGTTGATGGAATCTCCGGATACTTCGCAGCCTGTAATTACGGACGGGCGTAAACCGACCAGACTTAACAATTGGGCATCTGCTGATCCAGACAGAATCGCAGTTAAGAGTTTCTTTACGATATCAAGGAGTCCCTTATTTGCATCAATATCCGCTACATCACCAAGATCTGCTTTTCCAGTAAATCCGCCGACATAATCCTTGCCTTCCACGCTTCCAAGTCCAGATAGGCTGCAGTCAACCGCATAGCTGTTGCTCATGGCTCCGACAAAGCCGCCTGCATATCCACTTTCCGTACCTGTCAGTTCTGCTTTTACCTGAGCAACACCGTCCACTTTGCAGTTCAGTAGAATTGTATTCACCGGAAAATTCCCCATCACGTCAATACCAAGATTGCTTAACAGACCTGATATTACAGCGTTAGACGCTTTTCCAATAAAACCGCCAGAATAATCATTTCCTGTTATAGTTCCTGCATCTGTGACTGTGCAATTTTCCATTACAGCACCAATTGTTTCGCCAGCAAACCCACCCGTATACTGTTTTCCTTTTACTGCACGGTTTCCGTCATAAGAAACACTGCAGTTTGTAAATATTGGATTTACATAAGCAATCGGAAGCAGATTACCAATTTTTAAAACGCCTCCATTTAACAGGATCGTCAGAAGATCACCCAATCCCAGGAATGGAATCAGATTCAACAAATCAGTTAATGCCTTTACCAATCCACTCACTGCCGAAGTCAGAATTTCATATCTTGTCATACCTGCAGCATAACCTACAAAACCGCCGGTCCAGTTATTCGCATTGGAAACACCGCTTAGATTTTCAATCTTGCAGTCCGTAATCTGAACATTACCTTTTACAGCTCCGGCAAGTCCTCCAGTTGATAATGATTGAGGATCCGGTTTTAATCCACTACTAAGACCAAGCAATGCAAGAATCGGTGTTAATAACGTACCGATTAGCGAAAAATCCTGATGAATTTTCGTTGCTGTCGTAGTGACCGACATGTTTGACAAAGTCAGGTTTTTTACCGTAATCGGTGTTTCCGAAAACGTCAGATTGGCACTATACGGTGTACTGATACTTCGGAAAAATCCAATTCCGTACTCAGATTTTTTATCTGTCTGTTGTAAGTTTTCACTTTGTTCGATTGTGATATTGCTGATGGTAACGTTTTTATCCTTTTCCATTCCAAGATGGCCTTCCATGTTACCCTGGAAGTTTTCGATCGGTGTCCAGTTCTCACTGGAAAGATCAATATCACGGAAAATGATGTAGTTGGCATCATCACTGTACTTATACTGGCTTACCGTTGTTGCGCCTGGAGAAGAAATATTGATATTCTTTGTTGCAGTCGTATCGTAAGTAAGTTTGTATTTTTTAATATCGTCCGGTGCTCCGCTTGCAACAATCGGTTCAGGTTCATTCTCACCACTATCCGTTTCGCCGTCTGAATCTGACCCATTGTCACTGAAATTATCATCTGTCGTATCCGTACTCAGGCTTTGCGTCTGTGTATCATCTGTTTCTGGCACTGCAGCTGTTTCTGTACCTTCCAGCTTGCTGCCGACATATAAATAGCATTTTTTTGCATCTGCAATGGTAAGGCCATCCAGATGCTGCCGATCACCAAGCTTATGCGTGCCTGGATCATCTGCATATAACTCCGTTTCTGACCAGTCCATGGAATCATTGAACTTAATCAGATCTGCATCACCCGGATAATACAAAGTTGCAGTAACCCCATTTTCATCCGCAGATGTTTCCCAGCTATGCAATCCATTTATTCTTGTCTGGTAAACCTGCCAGATCGGCTCCGTTACATTTTTATCCGTGCCGATCGCACGAAGCTGTTGTTCATTTCCGACCAGGATGTAATCTACGTCGTTGATTGTTTTTACGACCTGACCAAAATAGTTTCGTCCATCATACCAGTTATCATCCGGATAATACGCACTCATATCCGTGGATGCTGCCTGATAGTATGATACATCCTGTGTATCAACCCCAAAGGTTGATGCGATTACATAATTGTGTTCCTTTCCATAGGTTAAATGACTGCCATCTTCCAGTGTATATACCTGACCCATGCCAAAGGTATCCACCGAATAGTCTCCGGTCATAACCAGTTCATTTTCACAATTTTCAGAATTTACAAGGTAAAGTTGATAGATATTATGAAGATATATGGTATCGGTTTCTTCATCGTATACCCGCATATCTTCATCGTCATCAAGATATGGAATAATTGATCCAGAAAAGTCTTCCGGCACATTCCAGGTTTCTCCATCTGGAATGCTGATATCATTCATGATGTAATAATCTGCAAAAAGTGTATAGCCCAGATCATTCTTATCTGATCTGTTTGTGTTACGAGTTTCTAGCGAATCTTGTATGTCGTCCTCGTACGCGTCCTCATTGTCCTCATCAAAAGAGTCTTCATTTAAAATTTCTTCATCAATGATATCGTCCGTCGATATAGAATTCTCAGAATTTGTATATTGGATTTCGCTTCCTATCTTTGAAAGCTGCTCATAATTATAAATGCATATTCTACCGTCTATAGCATATGCTTCAAACGGCAGTGTAGCATTTGAGTCCGTTGCTTTTACTGCATCAGAAGCAGTTGCATTCGATGCTGTCGCATGTGATTTATGTGTGCTACCCCCCCCCAAATTGGAAGATGTGGCTTTCCACTCCTCATATGCACCAGTTAAAACAGAATCATCCAAGTTTGAATCTGTTGCTCGATGCGACCGCACTCCGTCGGACCACTCATTCATTTGCTTTCCTAAAAGCGATCCTACTTCTGCGCTTGCTTGTATGATATTTGTTTGTGTTCCCAAAATGGTACAGCATAACAGCCACGCAATATCTCTTCGGGCTTGCGAAGAACTGTGCCATTTCGGCAGTTTGAAATGCTTTCTCATATGTGTTTCCTACGATCCTGTCTGCATTTTTTGCACGCGTTATTATATTACTTCTCACACAAGACTATACCTATGTAAAATTTTTGTCAATTATAATTCATCGGAATTTGTCGATAATTCGTCGGAATTTGTCGACATGTCCATCATTACTGGTTAAGTATCTCAATAACGATTCAATTGGTACTAGCGATTTCCTTTCATAGAAAATGCCCACATAAAAGCTGGCATGCTTCAGCTCAAGAAAACGCCGTAAGCGGTCTTTCCTATAAAAAAAGTGCAATCTTCACTTATTTTTCAGTTATACCGCATTCATCACCGTCCGACTGCATCGGACGAGGTTTCCTGTGTAAATAAAAAAGGAAAGTTGACAATTACAATATTATGATATATTATAATAAATGAAGGGAAACCTTTTGAGACGCATACTCATAAAAATGCTTTCATTACCAATGAAGCAGAACCCGTGGTGGAAGGCGGTGACTGTGGAGGTTCGAGAAAGGTGGCAACTTACCATAATCCATCTTAGCTTCGGCGAAAGAAAGTTGTATTTCAAAAGAAGACAAAGCCTTGCAGACATTTCTCTGTAAGGCTTTTTATTATACTAGGAGTCATATGGATATAATTTATGAATGTGCAAATAATTTTGTTAAATTAATAAATACAAAATACCATTTTGTATTCGTGCGAAATCGAAAAAGCTGTGATATTATTCTTGATTTTCATCCATCAGATTTTAGACACGCTGCAGGTCTTCATTACATAACAGACATTGTAATCGAAAATAATCCAAATAAAATAATTGATGCTATTTTAAATAAAGAATTTTCCGGAATTACAGATTCAAAGTTAAATGAGAGTAAAAAATATAAAGAAATTTCTCCCACATCTGGAAGTATTAAAGAAAGAATCTCTGACATGAGATTTATTGAGCAATGCTTAGATAATAGCGATTTTATGCGAATTTTTCAGGCACAGTCCTACGGAAGCCAAATTCAAGCAGACTATTTTATCGAATCTCATTGTAAAGAAATAAAGTCAAACGTATATATATTTCTTCGCAAAAGAGCAGAATCTGACCATTATGTTATCGTTTCCTATTTCCGTAAAAAAGTTGTTTTCAACGGAATATCAACATATTGGCTTTTAAAAGAAAAAATATCAAGTGACACTACAAATGAATTATATAGAAGTCCTACATACAAAGCAAATTAGTTCATCTAAAGTCTTCATTTTTAATATACCTTTCTTAGTCCCAATGAAGAAAGGAATCACATATTCTCGCGATATATACGCTCTTTTGCTTTGTAAGAAGCTGAGCAGCAACTTTTGCTGCCCAGCTTCATTTTTTTGTTAGTGTTCTTTTTTCTTAAAAAAACAGGTGAAAAGAAGAAGGATTGCGCTGTTGAAAAGAAGCACTGCAGACCAGTTATCTGACTGACCTGTTTTTGGAAGTGAAGTTTCAACCTGATTTTCTTCTTTTATCTCGTCTGCATGATCCACTGCAGATACATTTTCTGCCGGATTAGTTTCTTCCGGCTTTTCCTGTTGTGTGGTTCCTGCAGTAACGGATCCAGCACTGGAACTGTGACCAGAACTATGACTACCGCTGCTTCCACTGCCAGATGAACTGCTTCCTCCACCAGAAGAACCATTATTTCCATTCGATGTGCCGCTGTTACCGGAATTTCCTCCATTACCGGATGTGCTGCCATTTTCATACATCAAGGCAAACGGTGAAAAACTTCCAACCGAAAACTTAATGAACGCCTGACCGTCAATGAAAACTTTTTCACTGGATAATTCTTCCGGAATATGATTTCTCAGTAAATCATTCATATCCGCATTGCTCTCTCGGTTCAATCCTCCGAAATGCACAATATGGAATGCAGAATCTTCTTTCGCATCTTCCGGAACCGGCCAGTAAATGTTCATCTTCTGACCACCTGCCATCGTCATATATGCGTTTCCGTTATGTGTATCAACCAGGTCAAGGTACCTGAACTGATAAACATATTTACCATCCGCATTTTTATTCTGATTCAGGTAAGCAGTCAACAGCGTATCATCAAGGCTGTGATCAACCAGAAGTTTTACGCCTGCAGGGTCTGCATTCACATTGCTTTTATTAATGAAATACTGCGTATTATCCTGTGCTGTCTCTGCCAGGATAACTCCTTTGTTTTGCGGATCCACACTTGGCATGGTATCGGAAATATCCCGATAGGTCTGATCCTTGTTTCCACGTACTTTCAAACTTCCGCTGTTCAAAATGACCGGATATGTTTGCGTGCTGCCATTAACCTGGACGGTAACGTTATAAAGCTTTGCATCCAAATCTCCGGAATAAAAATCAACTTTATAATCACGGAACTGGTCTGTGTCATTGACAGGGAATTTGGAATCTACCATAACGTTGCCAGCTTCATCCGTAAACTGCATACGAAGCGGTATCTGCTCAGCCGTGCCATTTATTTTACTCGGCATCAGCTTGTAAATATAAACATGCTGGCCATCTACCTTTGCCAGACTGCTGTCCTCTTCTCCATATAACTGTAAAGCCCAGTCACGCGTTGTGCGGTTAGAACTGTCGTTATAAGTCAGGGCAACATAGTCACTAAGGTCTTTCGGTTCTTCCTGCGTACTTCCAAGCAGCTCATTTAATTCATCCGGAAGTGTCAGGTAAAATCCGATCTCTGGAAGATCATTTGTAGCAAACTGACCATCAGAACCAATCACACCATCATACCCATTTCCACCGACGTAACTGGTAATATCCATCGGGGTGATTTCCACAGCATGTTTTCCATACAGAACCAGGCTCTTTTCATGATTCGTACCTGTTGGAACCTGATTCTTATAATCCGTATTAGTAACGATTCTCTTATGGTTCTGCTTAAAATGGGACACATACGGCTCAGCATCCGCAACCTCATAATCCATTCCATCATACGTAACATTACCAGGCACAACAACCGCTCTTCCATCTACCGATCCATCCTGATCAGAAGAAAGTTCATAATCATTCATATCTTCCGACGCGCCAACTAATGTTACAAAGCGATTTGTGAAAATTCTACTTCCAACTGCATCACATTTAATCCGGATGTCTCCACGGATATCCGCACTTATGCCATTTAGGTACAACTCACCATCCTGATCAATCGCATTGCCATAATAATACCGTTCCGGCTGAGTATCTTGCGCTGGATATCCGTCTGTAGCTTTGTTATCCGCAATTGTACCACCAAGTACACAGGCTTTCGCTTTTTTCTCTCCTGATGAATTAATCGAGATGGCTCCACCCATACCTGCCTCATTATTCTCAATTTTACCATCTACCAGGTATAGCAAGTCACCCTGTCCCGATAAATAAATACCGCCACCTTTGCTTCCACTATTGACAGCCTTATTCTCAGAAATGGTACCACCTGTTATTTCCAGTTTGTTTGTATAGTTTCCTGCATTATTGCTATTCAAATAGATGGCACCACCAGAACGTCTTACTTCGTTTTCTTCTATAGTGGCATCATCTGAAATCAGAATCTCTACATTTCCCTGCCAATAATTATCCGCAATATAAGCAGATATCGCACCACCATCAACCGCATGATTATCTGAAATTAAGCCTCCTGACATTTCAAACACATTTGGCTCATCCGATGCACCTGGTGCCCCAAGGATTGCTATAGCACCACCAAATGCACTGGCATCCGCAGTAGCCGCATTATCCTTAATCTCTCCTCCATTCATGATAAGTTTCGCCGGTTCATTATAAGTGTTATCATAATCTGCCTTACATGCCCGGACCATAATAGCACCACCATGTGCACTTGCAGATCTACTTACTCCATTAATCTCAAAAATATCTCCAACTGCTGTATTATTGCTGATTTCGCCTCCATTTATTACCATTTCACCGCTTACGTAAACTGCGCCGCCCCACTCTGCAGAACAATTTGTAATTTCAGATCCATCTTCCATCGTCAGCGTTGCATTGCCATCTACCACAATACCACCGCCCCAGTCATTAGTTCCTGTTGTTCCATCCTGAGAGATTGCCCGTCCATTTGTTACGGTTGCTCCATCATCCAAAGTCAGACTGGCACCAGAGCAAACTCTCAGACAGCGCATATCCTGGGATTCTGCATCTATCATCAAATTCGCAAGTACCACTTGCGTTTGAACAGGAGTGCCTGCTTCATTTCCTATCTTGATCATATAATTTTCTTGTTTTGGTTTAGGTGAAGTGGCACTTGCATATGTAATTGTATGTGTTTCATCATCAGAAGCGCTTTCAATGGTCACAGACTTATCATCCGTTAATACCGTTGGCTGATGTAACACAATATCAGAAAGCAAATAAATGGTATCTCCATCCTCAGCTATTTCATAAGCTTTTTCTAAGGTTTGAACAGCTGTCTCTGCGCTTGTACCATTATTTGCATCGTTTCCAGACGCATCAAGATAGATTGCATCCGATACCTGAACGCCACGGGCAAGCATCAACGGATCTGCTTCTTTATAACATGGACAATCTGGATCATGTTTTCCGTCCACGCAGCCAGCCAGATGCAGACATTCTTTCTCCATATCTGGCTCTTCATAAAGCGGGCAATCCTTGTCGTGGAGTTCGCCAACACATCCCTCCAGATGCGCACATTCCAGATCTGGAAGCAAATCCACATCTTCTT
>ERZ773187.1255-NODE-1255-length-20076-cov-2.380251_pt1 | contig 20076 bp, 16 predicted proteins | sample MGYA00511242_ERZ773187 | MGnify/ENA primary metagenome ERZ773187 (study PRJEB29015, sample SAMEA2737744) | human gut metagenome | biome: human gut; feature: human-associated habitat; material: faeces | place: China | collected 2012 ... | reverse complement strand
TATGCAAGTAATGAATTTATCGAAGAAGCCGCTGCTTTTTCCTTCGATGCAGGGATGATTGCGGTTATTCAAAGTAAAGATAAGTAAAAAGAGGTTGGACCTTCAGTAAAGTGATGAAGGTCCAACCTCTTTTTTTATGCAATAAAAAAAGCCGAACAACGAACGTCCAGCTTTGCTTATTTAAGTTTATTAAACACGTTCGATTTTACCAGATTTCAAAGCACGAGTTGACACCCAAACTTTTTTAGGTTTACCATCGATTAATACGCGAACTTTTTGTAAGTTAGGTTTCACAGTGCGTTTTGTTGAGTTCATCGCATGTGAACGGTTATTACCACTTGAAGTCTTACGACCAGTGAAGTAACATACTTTTGCCATTTTAAGTTTCCTCCTTTGCCTTGATCTTGGAGCGATAATATTCAGCTCATACTAACTTAATTTATCATATTAGGCACTGATTTGCAAGAAGATTTTTTTCTATGATTTGACTTTAGCAATCAAAAAGAGTAAATTGAAATCTTGCTAGAATGTTCACTTAGAAGTGGAAGAATGAAAATATCTGACGAACTTCCTTTTAATTAAAGGCTGGATATGATAAAATGTTATGGAAGAAAATAGGGCGAATGTGCTCTTATAAGGAGGCTTTCATCAATGGCTGTAAAAATTCAAACACCCGCAGGTACCATTGAGATTACCAATGATGTGATCGCTACAGTAGTTGGCGGAGCTGCGACAGATATTTACGGAATTGTCGGAATGGCAAGCAAAAATCAAATTAAAGATAACTTAAACGATATTTTACGTCGTGAGAATTACTCACGTGGTGTCGTTGTTCGTCAAGAAGACAACGGAATCGCAGTGGATGTCTACACGATTGTTAGTTATGGTACAAAAATTTCTGAAGTTTCTCGTAACGTCCAAGAAAAAGTAAAATATAATCTTGAAACATTATTAGGTGTCACTGCGAATTCAGTTAACGTTTTTGTTCAAGGAGTTCGTGTATTACCGGATTAGAGGTAGTGTACTGTCAACGATGCAATTGCACAAGGAAGTCGTGTGTTGCCGTTAGCGGTAAATCTGAAGGAGGATTTTTTAGGTGAATGTAACAGAAATCAGCGCAGGTCAGTTCCAGGAAATGGTCCAGGCAGGTGCGACTCGTCTGCACACAAATGCAGAATATGTCAACTCATTAAACGTTTTCCCTGTACCCGATGGTGATACAGGAACAAATATGAACTTATCAATGACCAGTGGTGCAAAGGCTGTGGCCGATTCTCGCTCTGAAAAAGTAGGAGAATTAGCAGGTGCGTTATCCAAAGGGTTATTAATGGGTGCTCGTGGAAACTCTGGGGTTATTTTATCTCAATTATTCCGCGGCTTCTCAAAACAAATTCCTGAGGTTACAACATTAAATGCCAAAGACTTGGCCGCTGCATTTACACATGGTGTAGAAACAGCGTATAAAGCAGTGATGAAACCCGTTGAAGGAACAATCTTAACTGTTTCTCGTGAAGCGGCGCGTTCGGGTGAACGTAAAGCGAAAGAAACAGATGACTGTATCGAAGTTATGACAGCTGTTGTAGCAGGCGCTAAACGTGCCTTAGCGAAAACACCTGATTTATTACCTGTCCTAAAAGAAGTCGGCGTTGTAGATAGTGGGGGTCAAGGACTACTATTTATCTATGAAGGATTTTTAGAAGCGCTTAGTGGTGAATTTTTACCAACTGAAACGTATGAACCAAGTCCTGCCGAAATGGACGAAATGGTTAATGCTGAACATCATCGTGGTGTTAGTGGTCACGTTGCGACAGAAGACATTAAATTTGGCTATTGTACAGAAATTATGGTTCGTATCGGCGAAGGCCCAACCGTGGACAGCGCTTTTGATTATGAAACATTCAGAAACTACTTAAATGAACTAGGCGATTCTCTATTAGTCGTTAACGATGACGAAATTATCAAAGTTCACGTACACACTGAGCATCCAGGTGAAGTAATGAACTACGGCCAAAAATTTGGTTCGTTAGTAAAAATAAAAGTAGACAATATGCGTTTACAACATGAAACGTTAGTTGAACGCGATGCTCAGCAAGAAGCGTTGACTGAAAAAGTTCGCGTACCGTTTGCTGTGATTGCTATTGCAGCCGGTGAAGGCGTTCAAGAATTATTCCGAAGTTTAGGTGCAAGCTACATTATTAGTGGTGGCCAAACAATGAACCCAAGTACGGAAGATATTTTAAAAGCAGTCAAAGAAGTGAATGCAGAGCAAGTCATTATTTTACCAAACAACAAAAACATCTTTATGGCGGCTGATCAAGCAGCAGAAGTTGCCGATGTACCAGTAGCGGTTGTTCCATCTAAAACCATTTCTCAAGGAATGACAGCAATGTTAGCTTTCAATGATCAACAATCATTAGAAGAAAACAAAGCAAGTATGACGGAAATGTTAGACAGCGTTGTGAGTGGTCAAGTAACCACAGCTGTTCGTGACACAACCATTGATGACGTTGAAATTAAAAAAGATGACTTCTTAGGAATGATTGATGGTAAAATCGTCGTTTCTGAAGCAGATCGTTTTAATGCATCATTAGACACGTTGAACCGCATGATTGATGAAGACACTGAAATCGTGACAATTATTGTCGGCGAAGATGGTTCGGTTGAAGAAGCTGAAAAGCTAATCGCTATTTTAGTTTCTGAAAACGATGAACTAGAAACAGAACTTCATGAAGGTGGACAACCTGTGTATCCATACTTATTCTCAGCAGAATAGGTTTTCGTGATGAAAAAATAAAAACGAATAGGCTGGTTCATTAGTTAGGACTAATGAACCAGCCTATTTAATGAATGATCCATTTTTTTGCGTATATTAATGAGGAGGGGATTTTATGGACATCACAGATTTAGTCAGCGTATTACCCGGTGTTGGCCCAAAACGTGCTGAAAATTTACAAGAACTGGGGATTGCTACAATTGAAGACTTATTGACGTATTATCCCTTCCGCTACGATGATATCCAAGAAAAGGATTTAAGCGAGATTCAGGATCAGGAAAAAGTTACGCTAAAAGGGCTAGTGGTTTCGGAAGCAGTCGTTAGTCGGTACGGTTATAAGAAGAGCCGGTTAACGTTTCGAATGATGCAAGAACATGCGGTCATTAATGTTTCCTTCTTCAATCAACCTTTTTTAAAAGACAAAGTAGTTCTTTCCGAAGAAATTGCTGTTTATGGCAAATGGGATGCCAAGAGAAAATCATTAAATGGCATGAAAATCTTAGCTTCTAAAGGAGACAATGAAGATTTCGCCCCCATTTATCATGTAAATAAAAAAGTCCGCCAAAGCACGTTGGTTCAGTTAATCCGCACTGCTTTTGAAGAGTATGGTTCACTGGTTGAAGAGATTTTACCGAATGATTTATTAGAAAAGTACCGCTTGATGCCTAGAAAAGAAGCAATGTGGGCGATGCATTTTCCCAGTAATCCAGAAGAAAGCCATCAAGCTAAACGACGAGTAGTCTTTGAAGAGTTTTTCCTTTTCCAACTTAAAATGCAAGGATTGAAGAAACAAGAAAAAGCGGAAAAAAATGGTTTAGCTATTCAATATGACGTGGATCGCTTAAAAACGTTCACCCAAGGACTGCCTTTTGAATTGACAGGCGCCCAAAAAAAAGTGACCAATGAAATTTGTCGAGACTTGCGAAGTCCGAAGCATATGCAACGATTGCTTCAAGGTGACGTGGGGAGTGGGAAAACGGTAGTGGCTGCGATTGCGCTATACGCCACCATGACCGCTGGCTTTCAAGGGGCGTTAATGGTTCCGACTGAAATTTTAGCGCAGCAACACATGGAAAGCTTACAGCAGTTGTTTGATCCATTAGAAGTGCGAACGGCCTTATTAACAGGTTCCACCAAAACGAAAGAACGTCGTCTAATTCTCGAAGAACTGGCCAATGGCGAGATTGACATTGTGGTAGGGACCCATGCTTTGATACAACAAGATGTCAGTTTCCATCAATTAGGTTTGGTAATCACCGATGAGCAACATCGTTTTGGTGTGAATCAGAGAAAAATATTAAGAGAAAAAGGCTTAAAACCAGATGTTCTATTTATGACGGCCACTCCGATTCCTCGAACGCTGGCCATTACAGCCTATGGCGAAATGGATGTATCAATCATTGATGAAATGCCAGCTGGACGGATTCCAATCGAAACACGTTGGATTCGGCCGCCGCAGTTAGATACTGTTTTAGAATGGATGGAAAAAGAGCTGGCTCGAGGACATCAAGCCTATATTATTTGTCCCTTGATTGAAGAATCAGAAGCTTTAGATGTGAAAAACGCAACAGAAATTTTTGAACATATGCAAAGCTTTTATTCCCCAAGATATCAAGTGGGATTACTACATGGTAAAATGAAAAACCAAGAAAAAGATGACATTATGCAGGAGTTCAAAGACAATCAGCTACAATTATTGGTTTCTACCACCGTTATTGAAGTTGGCGTGAATGTACCAAATGCCACGGTGATGTTAATTATGGATGCGGACCGGTTTGGGTTAGCACAATTACATCAGTTACGGGGACGTGTTGGGCGTGGCTCCAGTGCTTCTTATTGTATTTTAGTAGCCAATCCGAAAAATGAAATGGGCGTTGAGCGTATGAAAATCATGACAGAAACCACCAATGGTTTTGTCTTGAGTGAGCGTGATTTGGAACTTCGCGGACCTGGGGAAGTGTTCGGTGCACGGCAATCAGGGGTGCCTCAATTTGCGGTAGGAGATATCGTGACGGACTTTAACATTTTAGAAGTTGCGCGCCAAGAAGCAAGTGACCTATGGCAAGTGAAAGAATGGTGGCAATATCCTGCTTATCAAGGCTTAGCCAATCGAGTGAAACCCCAAGATGAGGCAGCCCAATTTTTCGATTAGAAGAGGTAATTTTTGAAGCCAGAAAGTAAAAGCCAATGCGTATTTCTTTGAAAAAAATATGTTATACTTGTTAGGAAACAAAAAAGTAGGAGGGAATCACTCATGAAAATTGCTGTAGATGCAATGGGTGGAGATAACGCCCCACAAGCAATTGTTGAAGGGGTTATGCTAGCCAAACAAGACTTCCCAGACATTGAATTTCAATTATATGGAAAAGAAGCCGAAATAAAAAAATACATCACCGATGAAAAAAACATTACGATTATTCATACCGATGAAAAAATTGCTAGTGACGATGAGCCAGTTAAAGCAATCCGTCGTAAGAAAACTGCTTCCATGGTTTTAGCAGCGCAAGCAGTTAAAAATGGGGAAGCCGATGCGATTTTTTCTGCAGGCAACACCGGAGCGCTATTAGCAGCGGGTCTGTTCATTGTCGGCCGCATCAAAAATGTGGAACGTCCCGGTTTGATGTCAACTTTACCTGTCATGGGAGAACCAGACAAAGGGTTTGACATGTTAGATTTAGGAGCCAATGCAGACAATAAACCAGAACATTTGGTTCAGTATGCCGTTTTAGGTTCATTCTATGCTGAAAAAGTTCGGAACGTTCAGAATCCTCGTGTCGGTCTATTAAATAACGGAACTGAGGAAACAAAGGGCAGTGAATTAACGAAAAAAGCCTTCGAATTGTTAGCAGCAGATGAAACGATTAATTTTGTCGGAAACGTTGAAGCACGAGAATTATTAAATGGCGTAGCTGACGTGGTGGTGACAGATGGCTTCACAGGAAATGCCGTTTTAAAATCCATCGAAGGCACAGCTATGAACATGATGAGCTTGCTGAAAACAGCGATTCTTTCTGAAGGTGTCAAAGGAAAAATGGGCGCCTTATTATTAAAGAATGCGTTGCGTGGCATGAAAGACGAAATGGACTACTCAAAACATGGGGGGGCGGTTTTATTTGGCTTAAAAGCGCCAGTCATTAAAACGCATGGGGCCACGGGTCCTGATGCCGTCCGCTACACCATTCGTCAAATTCATACAATGTTAGAAACCCAAGTTGTCCCACAATTAGTGGAATATTATGAAGGCAAAGCAGAGTAATTTGCAATTGTCTTGACATCAGTTTGTTACTCAAATGAAAAAAAGATGGACAAATACCCAAATTGTGAGTACAATGTATCTTAGCGTTTTAGTAAAAGAAAGAACCTTTTTTCAAAAGCAGTGGAGGTGAATACAGTTGACTCGTGAAGAAGTACTTCAAAAAGTAGCGAAGATTATCTCAAACCACTTTGATATTGAAGCGGATCAAGTAACAGATCAATTAAACATTAAAGATGATTTGAACGCTGACTCAATTAGCGTAATGGAGTTTGTTTTAGAACTTGAAGATGAATTTGGAACAGAGATTTCAGATGAAGATGCAGAAAAAATTGAAACAGTTGGTGCCGCTGTAGATTATATTGTGAGTAATTCATAAAAAATAATAAGACAAAGTCGATTAACATTCCTGTTAATCGACTTTTTTTGCGTACATAATGGTTATTTTATTAAGCAATAAGGCTATTTTTACACATATTTTTGTAAAAAAAATCATACATGTAAAAAAATAACTGCGAAAAAAGTTATTTTATCTTGCTTTTTATGGAATAATTCTATAAAATTATGAAAAAACAATGAGCTGTAAATTAACATTGATAAAAATTAGAAAGTGCTATCATTAAATATTAGTTAATTTATATAATGTTTTTGAAAGGACGTAAGGGGTGCGTATGGATGCAAGGAAATGAACAATTACTAGAGGTTTCAGGATTAGAAACAGCATTTAGAATCAAAGATGATTATTATAATGCCGTCGATGATGTTTCATTTGAATTGAAGAAAAATGAGATTCTGGCAATCGTCGGAGAATCTGGTTGTGGAAAAAGTACCTTAGCAACAACGATTATGGGCTTACATGATCCCAATCATACCAAAATTACTGGGGAAATTTTATACAACAATTTAAACTTAACTACGTTTAATGAAACATTGTACAACAAAGTCAGAGGAAACGATATTGGGATGATTTTCCAAGATCCGTTGTCTGCACTGAATCCGCTCATGCGAATTGAAGACCAAATTAAAGAAAGTCTCACGTATCATACCAAAATGACCGCACAACAAAAACAAGCACGGGCCATTGAACTGTTAGATCAAGTGGGGATTCCCAACCCAGAGCGTGTCGGGAAACAGTATCCTCATGAATTGTCTGGCGGCATGCGCCAACGGGTGATTATTGCCATTGCAATCGCGTGTAAACCACCGATTTTAATTGCAGATGAACCCACAACGGCCTTAGACGTTACCATTCAGGCACAAATTCTCGATTTGTTAAAAGATTTGCAAGAAGAAACAGGGAGCGGCATTATTTTAATTACCCATGACTTAGGTGTAGTTGCGGAAATGGCTGATCGTGTAGCGGTTATGTATGCGGGTCAGTTTGTAGAAGTAGCCACTGCTGAAGAATTGTTTAGTCATCCGAAACATCCATATACACGTTCCTTACTTCAGTCCATTCCCCAAGAGAATTCCGATGAAGAAGAACTTCATGTGATTGAAGGGATTGTTCCTTCGTTAACCAAATTACCTAGAAAAGGTTGTCGGTTTGCTCCACGAATTCCTTGGATTGATGCATCGGAACATGAAGAAAATCCAACATTACATGAAGTTGCACCGAATCATTTTGTTCGTTGTACATGTTATAAACATTTTCATTTTAGAGACGGGGAAGGGGAAGCGTAATGACAGAAATTATTCAAATTAAAGATTTAAAAGTTCATTATCCAATTCGCAGCGGCTTCTTCAATCGAATCACTGATCATGTTTTGGCGGTTGATGGTGTGGATTTCATGATTGAACAAGGTAAAACGTATGGGTTAGTTGGTGAGTCGGGTTCTGGAAAATCAACGACAGGAAAAGCAATTATTGGTTTAGAAAAAATTACAAATGGTGAAATTATTTATCAAGGACAAGATGTAACCAAGCCGCGAAGTCGAAAAGCGATTGGATACAACAAAGATGTCCAAATGATTTTCCAAGATTCGATGTCAAGTTTAAACCCTAAAAAACGAGTACTAGATATTATCGCCGAACCAATTCGAAATTTTGAACGGTTAAGTGACCAAGAAGAAAAGAAAAAAGTCAAAAGTTTGTTGGATATTGTGGGGATGCCAGAAGATGCGTTGTACAAATATCCTCATGAATTTTCTGGTGGGCAACGCCAACGTTTAGGCGTCGCCCGAGCGGTGGCTACCAGCCCCAAATTAATTATTGCAGATGAACCTGTTTCAGCACTGGATTTATCTGTGCAAGCACAGGTATTGAATTTTATGAAAAACATTCAACAGGAATATGGGTTAAGTTACTTATTTATTTCCCATGATTTGGGCGTAGTTAAACATATGTGTGACAACATTGCCATTATGTACAAAGGCCGTTTTGTAGAAATCGGTACACGCCAAGATATTTACACTAATCCACAACACATTTATACCAAACGCTTACTTTCAGCAATTCCTAAAATTGACGTAGCGAACCGAGAAGCTCACAAAGAAGAACGAAGAAGAGTTGAGCAAGAGTATCGGGAAAATCATAAAGACTATTATGATGAAAATGGGCGGGTTTATAACTTACATGCGATTAGTCCAACCCACCAAGTAGCGTTAAAAAATGGAGGTGCTGAATAATGTGGAAAACAATTTTACGCCGTTTGTTATTGATGATTCCGCAAGTGATTATTTTAAGTGTCTTGATTTTCCTGTTGGCTAAAATGATGCCAGGTGATCCGTTTACAGGATTGATTAATCCGAACCAAGACCCGAAAGTGATTGAAGCCATGCGCGAAGCTGCCGGGTTAAATGATCCTTGGTACGAACAATATTTCCGTTGGATTGGCAATGCCTTACATGGAGATTTTGGGCATAGTTTTATCTTTAAGTTACCTGTGTCCACGCTCATTGCTGGTCGGGTGGGGAATACGATTGCATTGGCCGCTGTGTCAGTTATAATCACGTATTTAATCGCCATTCCTTTCGGTTTAATTGCTGGCCGTTACCAAAATTCATGGTTTGACAAAATGGTGGTTATCTACAACTTCTTCAGTTTTGCCGTGCCATTATTCATCTTTGCCTTGATTATGCTCTTTATTTTTGGGTATCGCTTAGACTGGTTCCCAACGAGTGGAACCGTGACTGTTGGTTTGGCTGAGGGAACGTGGCCGTATTATTTAGATAAACTGAAGCATTTAATTTTACCAGGAGTCACTCAAGCGTTGCTAGGGACAGCGGTCACTATTCAATATTTGCGCAGTGAAGTGATTGATGTTAAAAACATGGACTTTGTTCGTACTGCTCGTTCAAAAGGAGTGCCAACGAATAAAATTTTTAATCGACACATTTTTAGAAATGCAGCATTACCAATTGCCTCTCAATTAGGTTATGAAATTACTGCTTTGATTGCCGGATCAGTCGTTATTGAAAAGATTTTTGCTTTCCCAGGAATTGGAAAATTATTTATTGATAGTATCATTCAACGTGACTATTCCGTTATTACCGCTCTCGTGTTGATTTTGGGATTGGCAACCCTTATCGGAACCTTAATTTCTGATATTGTAATGAGTATTGTTGATCCAAGAATTCGAATTCAGTAGAAAAAACACGAAGAAAGGGTGATAAAAATGGAATTGACAGAAGAAGTCTTACAAGAAAGTATTCCACCAATGGGCTTTCGGATGATTGCGCGAGAATTCGTCAAAGAAAAAATGGCGATGTTTTCTTTAATCCTTTTGGTCATTATCTTATTAGCCGTTTTTATCGGTTCGTTAGTGTTAGACCAAAGTGCCGTTATGCATGTAAGTATTTTAGATAAATATGCGGAACCAGGTACCGTTACAATGAATGGCACCAAGTTCATTTTAGGTGCCGATGAAGGTGGTCGTGATGTTTTAGGACAATTGATTATCGGGGCTAGGAACTCGATTTTAATCGGTTTTGCCATTACGATTATTACGTCTATTATCGGGGTCGGTTTAGGGATTATTTCCGGTTATTATGGAGGCATGATTGATAATATTTTGATGCGTATCGTGGATTTTATTATGATTTTGCCAATTATGTTAATTATTATTGTGTTCGTTTCCGTGATTCCTAAATATAGTATCTGGTCCTTTATTTGGATTATGTGTGCGTTTTATTGGGTTGGAAAAGCGCGGTTGTTCCGCAGTAAAACGTTATCTGAAGGGCGCCGAGATTACGTTAGTGCCTCTAAGACAATGGGAACAAGCGATTTTAAAATTATGTTTCGAGAAATTATGCCGAATTTAAGTTCATTAATTATTACGAACTTAACGATTAATTTCGCGGCCAATATCGGGATCGAAACAACGTTAACTTTCTTAGGCTTCGGGTTACCACAAAGTGTCCCAAGTTTAGGAACCTTAATTGGCTACGCTAGCAGTGGCGATGTATTAGTCAATAAACAATGGGTTTGGTTACCTGCATCAATTCTAATTTTAGTCTTGATGTTAAGTATAAACTATGTTGGACAAGCATTTAAGCGCTCAGCAGATGCACGACAACGATTAGGCTAATTAGCCAAAAAATGAGGGAGGAAAAGAGATGAACAAGAAACGGATTTTAGGTGCAATCACGTTAGCTTCTGTGTTAGTATTCGGGTTAGCTGCATGTGGTGGCGGCAATAAAGGCGGGGGCAATAAAGCAACGGAAACAGAAGACATTTCAAAAATGCCAATCGCTGTTAAAAATGATAAAAAAGCAATTGATGGCGGGACATTAGATGTCGCTGTAGTTATGGATACACAATTCCAAGGACTTTTCCAGCAAGAATTTTATCAAGACAACTATGATGCACAATACATGCTTCCAACAGTACAGCCATTATTTAACAATGATGCAGACTTTAAGATTGTCGATGGGGGTCCTGCGGATCTGAAATTAGATGAAGATGCCAATACAGCAACCATTAAATTACGTGACAATTTGAAATGGTCTGACGGTAAAGATGTGACGGCAGATGACGTGATTTTCTCTTATGAAGTCATTGGTCATAAAGACTATACAGGGATTCGTTATGATGATAACTTTACGAATATTGTTGGCATGGAAGACTACCATGCTGGTAAATCACCAACCATTTCTGGCATAGAAAAAGTCAATGATAAAGAAGTTAAAATCACTTATAAAGAAGTTCACCCAGGAATGCAACAATTAGGTGGCGGTGTTTGGGGTTCAGTTTTACCAAAACATGCCTTTGAAGGAATTGCTGTTAAAGACATGGAATCAAGCGATGCAGTTCGTAAAAACCCTGTGACTATTGGACCATACTACATGAGTAATATTGTGACAGGTGAATCTGTTGAATACCTACCAAATGAGCATTACTACGGTGGCAAACCTAAATTAGATAAATTAGTGTTCAAATCTGTTCCTTCTGCGAGCATTGTAGAAGCGATGAAAGCGAAACAATACGATATTGCATTATCAATGCCAACAGATACGTATCCAACATACAAAGATACTGAAGGGTATCAAATCTTAGGACGTCCCGAACAAGCCTACACGTATATTGGCTTTAAAATGGGTACGTTTGACAAAGAAACCAATACAGTGAAATACAATCCAAAAGCTAAAATGGCAGATAAAAGCTTACGTCAAGCCATGGGCTATGCAATTGACAATGATGCAGTCGGCCAAAAATTCTACAACGGCTTACGAACAGGGGCAACAACGTTAATCCCACCAGTCTTCAAGAGCTTGCATGATAGCGAAGCGAAAGGCTATACGCTTGATTTAGACAAAGCGAAAAAATTATTAGACGATGCTGGTTATAAAGACGTAGACGGGGATGGCATTCGCGAAGACAAAGAAGGCAAACCACTAGAAATCAAGTTTGCTTCAATGTCAGGCGGCGAAACTGCACAACCACTTGCTGATTACTATGTCCAACAATGGAAAGAAATTGGCTTAAACGTAACGTATACAACAGGACGCTTAATTGATTTCCAAGCATTCTATGATAAATTGAAAAATGATGACCCAGAAGTAGATATCTATCAAGGCGCGTGGGGCACAGGTTCAGATCCTTCACCAACCGGCTTATATGGTCCAAACTCAGCCTTTAACTATACACGTTTTGAGTCAGAAGAAAATACTAAATTACTTGATGCGATTGATTCAAAAGCATCATTTGATGAAGAAAAACGTAAAAAAGCCTTCTACGATTGGCAAGAGTATGCCATTGATGAAGCGTTTGTAATCCCAACGCTTTACAGAAATGAAGTCTTGCCTGTCAACGACCGTGTAGTTGACTTTACGTGGGCAGTTGATACGAAAGATAATCCATGGGCAACGGTGGGTGTCACTGCGGAAAAACGTTAAACAACGTTCCGCTGATTTAATAGAGATAGAACGAGGTCGGGACAGAAGTGTTTAACTCCGAGAAATAAGGAGGAGTTGCTTCTGTTCCCGCCGTTTATCAGTTTTTGAGCGTGGAGCAAAAATCCAAAGTGATTTTTGTCCCACGCTCTTTCTATCTCTTACGTAAACAAACGCTTTTATCTCAATCATAGCTCTATTTATTTATTTTTTTCTAAAAAATAATGAGAACACAGTGAATAACAGGCTTTTTCTGAATAGAACCATTTAAAAAAAGTGAAAAAAAAAGTATAATGAAACAAGGTGTAAATAAATGTAAAGGAATGTGGAGAATGGACAATCAGTTAACAACAGAGTTAAAAGAACGTTACGGCATTGTTTTCCATGATGTCAATCTATTAGAGCAAGCTTTTACTCATTCATCCTATGTGAATGAGCATCGCTATTTAAAATTATCCGATAATGAACGTCTTGAATTTTTAGGAGATGCAGTTTTAGAATTAATTGTTTCACAATATTTGTATTTAAAATTCCCAGAACTTCCAGAAGGAAAATTAACGAAGATGCGCGCAGCCATCGTTCGGGAAGATAGTTTAGCCAAATTTGCGAAAGAATGTCACTTCGACAACTACATTTTATTAGGTAAAGGAGAAGAAGCATCGGGCGGACGAACACGTGCATCATTATTATGTGACTTATTTGAAGCCTTTTTAGGTGCCCTCTACTTAGACCAAAAAGTTGGCGCAGCCAAGAAATTTATTGAAGACGTTATTTTTCCGAAAATTGATGCCGGTGCTTTTTCACATGAGATGGATCACAAAACACAATTACAAGAAGTTTTACAACGCAAAGGCGATGTTTCAATTGAATATCGCTTAATTAAAGAAGAAGGCCCTGCTCATGACCGCACCTTTTTCACTGAAGTTTACATGAATGGTGAACTCATTGGGTTAGGCCAAGGAAAATCGAAGAAGTTAGCTGAACAGGATGCCGCTGAGCGGGCACTGAAAAGTATTCCTCAGTAAGGCTGGAAGGAGCAATATTCGTGTATTTAAAACGAATTGAAATTACAGGATTTAAATCATTTGCAGATAAAACCATTATTGAATTTGAAGATGATGTGACAGCAGTGGTTGGTCCGAATGGAAGTGGGAAAAGTAATATCACGGAAGCCGTTCGTTGGGTATTAGGTGAACAATCTGCGAAAAACCTTCGCGGTGGCAAAATGAACGACATTATCTTTGCCGGTTCGGAAGGTCGTAAGCCGCTAAATATTGCGGAAGTTACCGTGACGTTAGACAACAGTGACCATTATTTAGCATTGGATTATAGTGAGATTAGTGTCACCCGTCGTTTAAAACGAACGGGCGAAAGTGACTTTTTTATTAATAAACAAGCGTGCCGTTTAAAAGATATTCAAGATTTATTTATGGATTCAGGGTTAGGCAAAGAATCTTTTTCAATTATTTCGCAAGGGAAAGTTGAAGCGATTTTTAATAGTAAACCTGAAGACCGTCGAGGGATTTTTGAAGAAGCAGCGGGCGTTTTAAAATACAAACAACGAAAGAAAAAAGCTGAACAAAAGCTTTTCGAAACCGAGGACAACTTAAGCCGTGTCCAAGATATCATTTACGAGTTGGAAGACCAATTAGTTCCTCTAGCCGCCCAAGCAGATGCGGCTAAAAAGTATTTAGCTTTGAAAGAAGAACTTACCGAAATTGATGTCAATTTAACTGTGACCGAAATTCAAGAAGCAAAAGCTATTTGGGAAACGAAAACGCAAGAATTAACAGCCATTGAAGAAAAGTTAGCTGGCGCAAGTAAACAAGTCCATGACCTAGAAGGCAAATTGGTACGTTTACGAAGCAAGCGCAATCGTTTAGATGAACAAATTGAAACGGAACAACAACAATTATTACAAGTGACAGAAGCGTTGAAACAAGCAGAAGGACAAAAAAATGTTTTAATTGAACGTTCTAAACACACCTCCCAAACGGCAAGCGAATACGAAGAGACATTGGCAGAAACGGCCGAAAAAATTGTTCGTTATCGAGAAGAATTGCAGACGCTGGAAACAGCAATCGCAGAAAAAACGGCACAACGTCAGACGTTAAAAGAAGCATTGGCTTTGGCAACGAAAGATGTGGAAAAATATAGTAAGTCTTCTAAAGAATTAATGGAAGAATTGCGCAGTCAGTATGTGGAAGTTATGCAAGAACAAGCCAATACAGCCAATGACTTAAAATATTTAGAACGACAATATCAACAAGAAACAGCTAAAAATCAACAATCGCTAGCAAAACACGAAGCGCTAGAAGAACAGATGGTTGAAGCTCTTGCAATGAAAGAAACGCTAGAAAAAGAGCAAAAAGTTGCAAAACAAGGCTTACAAGAACAGTTGGAAGAATACACTGCGTTGAAAGCAACGCTTGAAGCTAAGCGTGAACGATTAGCACAGCGTCAAAACGATATGTACCAAGCGATGAATCAAGTGCAACAAGCGAAGGCACGCCAAAAAAGTTTGCAAGAAATTCAAGAAAATTACGCTGGCTTCTATCAAGGCGTGAAAGCTGTATTGCGTCACAAAAACCAATTGACTGGGATTGTTGGCGCAGTGGCTGAGTTAATTGAAGTGCCTAAAGAATATACGTTGGCGATTGAAACGGCCCTAGGTGGTGCGGCGCAACATATTGTTGTGGAAAATGAGAAAGATGGTCGAGCAGGCATCACCTTCTTAAAACAACAACACAGTGGCCGAGCAACCTTTTTACCATTGACTACCATTAAGCCACGCTCTGTATCGGCGATGGTTCAGAATCGTTTGGCTGGTGCACCGGGCTTCGTGGGGATTGCCAGTGAATTAGTTCGTTATCCAGAACAAGTACAAACCGTTATTCAAAATCTCTTAGGCGTCACGATTTTAGCGGCAGATTTAACGAGTGCCAACCAGTTAGCAAAATTAGTCAATTACCAATATCGCGTTGTCTCATTGGAAGGCGATGTGATGAATCCTGGCGGTTCGATGACTGGGGGAGCCAATAAACGTGGCAACCAAGGAAGCCTATTTTCACAAGCGCAAGAACTTCAAACAATTACTGAACAAATGACTCAATTAGAAACACAACTAAGAAGTGTAGAACAAGAAGTCCAAGCACTCTCGCAAGAAGTGAAAACAGCCACGGAACGTGCAGAAATGTTGCGCTCTGCTGGTGAACAAAATCGCTTAAAACAACAAGAAATTGACAATAAATTAGCCAATCAAACAGAAACGATTACTCGTTTAACAAAAGAAAAACGTCTGTTTGAATATGAATCACGGGAATTGCATCAATTCTTAACCGAATATCAAACGAAAAAAGCCACATTGACAGAGCAACAAGCAAACTTAACGGCAACGAAAGAACGTTTAGATGCTGAAATGAAACAAGTGGAACAAGAAGCTAGCCAAATGGAAACCTTTAAAGCCCAAGCGCAAGAACGCTTGACGACAGTTCAAGCAGAACAAGCAGTAGCGGCGGAACAATGTGCCCATTTTGCTCGTCAAAAGCAAGACAAACAAGAACAATTGGACGAATTGTTGATTCGAGAAACGGCCATCCGTCAACAGCTACAACAACTAAGTAGCCATTCTAGCGATCATCAGTTAACCGAAGAAGGCTTAGCGGCACAAGTCGCGCAATTAGCGGAAAAACAAACAGCGTTGCAAACCTCTTTACAAACGGCACGTAGTCAACGACAAGCGTTGCAAGAAGAAGTAGACGAGTTAGATACAAAATTAGCGGAAGAAAACAAACGCCAACAACAGTATTTAGCAGATAAAACACAAATCGAAGTCCTAAAAAATCGTGCAGAAATGCAATTAGATAGCTCGTTAAGTTACTTACAGGAAGAATACAGCTTAACCTATGAAGCTGCCTATGAAGCGTATTTCCCAATCGATGATTTAGCGCAGGCGCAGCAAACAGTGAAACGCCTAAAACAAGAAATTGAGCGGTTAGGACCTGTTAACTTAAGTGCCATCGAGCAATTTGAACAAGTCGATGAGCGCCATCAATTTTTAGTCAGTCAACGAGATGATTTATTAAATGCGAAAGAACAATTATTTGAAACCATGGATGAAATGGACCAAGAAGTGAAAGAACGGTTTAAAGAAGTCTTTGAAGCAATTCGTGGCCAGTTCAAAGTGGTATTTCCTAATATGTTTGGTGGCGGACGGGCAGAGCTGGTGCTAACCAACCCAGAGGATCTCTTGAATACAGGGATTGAGATTGAGGCGCAACCACCAGGGAAAAAATTACAACATTTAAGCTTGTTGTCTGGAGGCGAACGAGCATTAACGGCGATTGCATTACTCTTTTCAATTATTCGTGTTCGACCAGTTCCGTTCTGTATTTTAGATGAAGTAGAAGCAGCTTTAGATGAAGCCAACGTTGCTCGTTTTGGCCATTATTTAAGCGAATTTGAAGATGGCACACAGTTTATTGTGGTGACGCATCGTAAAGGGACAATGGAAGCCGCAGATGTTTTATATGGCGTGACTATGCAAGAATCTGGGGTTTCAAAAATCGTTTCAGTTCGCTTGGAAGAGGTCAAAGAAGGTGGCGCAATTGAAAAAAGCAATTAGCCAGAAGCAAGGAGGAGCGAACGTTTGATAAAATTAGTTGCTATTGATTTAGATGGAACATTATTAAATAGCCAAAAAGAGATTTCTTTACGGAATAAACAAGCACTGATGGCTGCGAAACAAGCAGGCGTGAAAGTTGTTATCTGCACAGGTCGACCTTTGGCAGCTATTGGTCCTTACTTAGAAGAATTAGGTTTACAAGATGAAGGCGATTATAGCATTACTTTTAACGGCGGGTTGGTTCAAAAAAATGATACAGGGGCCATTATTGAGAAAACATTGATTCCCTTGGAAGCGATTCATGAGCTGTACCAATTAGCAACCACACTCAACATGCCGTTTGATGTCTTATCCGATGAGGTCGTGATGCAACTGCCTTCTGCCCCAAATTATCCTTCAATTTATAGTTCTCTAAACAAATTATTAACCTTTGAGTCCTACAAATTAGAAGAGTTAACCCCGAATCGAATTTATAACAAAGTTGTTGTTGCGATTGATGAAGCGTATTTAAATGAACGCATCAAGGAAATTCCGGCCTCTTTTTATGAGCGCTTTGAAATTATTAAAACGCGAAATAACTTATTAGAATTTATGCCAAAAGGGATTACGAAAGCCTATGGTATTTCCTTGTTAGCCAAAGATTTAGGAATCCGTGCAGAAGAAATCATGACCTTAGGGGACGAAGAAAATGATTTACCGATGATTGAATACGCTGGCTTAGGTGTCGCCATGGCAAATGCGATTCCATTAGTTAAAGAAGCCGCAGATGTCGTCACAGACACGAATGACCAAGATGGCGTTGCCAAAGCGGTCGAAAAATATATTTTAACGCCGTTGGAAGGAGGCCAATAAGAATGGGATTTTTTGATAAAATTAAAAAAGCTTTTTCCGCTGAAAAAAAGGAAGAAGAAAAACAAGAGATAATTGAAGAAACAGTAGACGAAACACCTAGTGATGAATCAGCGCCTGCTGAATCAAAAGAAACCGCAGCAGAAGAGGCGCAAACAACGCCAGAAACGACAGCGGAAGAAGTCACAGAAACAGCCGATTTAACAGATAACGCTGAAATGGAAAAATTAGCTGGCGTAGAAGAAGCGTTAGAAGAAGAGCCAGAAGAAATCTTGACAGAGGAAACACAAGAAGTTGTTGTGGAAGCGCCTGAGGAAGAAAGTAGTGTCGTGACTCCGTTGGCAGAACCAACAGACACGCAGGTTTCAGAAGAAATTGAAGAGTCAAAAGAAGAGCAGGTCCAAGAAAAATATGAAAAAGGCTTGGAAAAAACACGTAAAACATTTGGTCAACGGTTGAACGAATTGTTTGCTAATTTCCGAAGCGTCGATGAAGATTTCTTTGAAGAATTAGAAGAAACGTTAATTGGTGCAGACGTAGGCTTTGATACATCCTTAAAAATTACAGAAGCCTTGCGACAAGAAGTGAAACTGCGAAACGTGAAAAAACCAGCTCAAGTTCAAAATACCATCATTGAAAAAATGGTTGATTTGTATGAAGAAGCAGGAATTAATGAGAATAATGCGATTAACTTACAGCCAAATGGCTTAACCGTGATTTTATTTGTCGGTGTTAATGGAGTTGGTAAAACAACCAGCATTGGTAAATTAGCCCATCAATACAAGTTGGAAGGAAAGAAAGTTTTAATGGCCGCTGCCGATACGTTCCGAGCGGGCGCCATCGATCAATTAGTTGTTTGGGGTGAACGGGCTGGCGTTGAAGTTGTACGTGGGAATGCTGGCGGCGACCCAGCAGCGGTCGTTTTCGATGCAGTGGAACGTGCCAAAGCAGAGCAGGCCGATGTTTTGCTAGTGGATACAGCAGGTCGGTTACAAAATAAAGTCAACTTAATGAAAGAATTAGAAAAAATCAATGAAGATAATAAATCATTATTAGAATCATTAAAAGAAGCTTTAAAAGATAAAGTAGTGGATGTTAAAGTATCAAATAGATTAAAATCTCATCCAGTATGTTTAGTATCTGATCAAGGTGTATCTTTTGAAATGGAAAAAGTATTAAATGCAATGCCTGATGGTCAAGATGTTAAAGCAGGTAGAATTCTTGAAATCAATCCAAATCATGATATTTTCAAGGCAATTCAAAATGTTTATCAAAATAATGCAGATAAGATCAATGATTATGCTTCATTGTTATTCGATCAAGCATTATTGATTGAAGGATTATCTATTGAAGATCCAGTAGCTTTTTCAAATAAGATTTGTGAGCTTATGATTGAATTAAATAAGTAAGGCTATCATTCGATAGTCTTTTCTTTTATAATAAAAGTAGGAGAGTGAAAATTATGGAGTTACAAAATGTTTTACAACAAAGAAGAAGTATTCGTAAATATAAGTCTGATATGGTCCCACAGGAAATTCTGGATCAGATTATCGAAGCAGGATTATATGCAGCAAGTGGAAAAGGAACTCAAAATACAATAATTATTCAGGTGACAAAAAAGGAATTAAGAGATGAAATAGCTGAGATGAATAGAAAGATTGGTGGATGGGAAGAAGGATTTGACCCATTCTATGGAGCTCCTGCAATGCTAATTGTTTTAGCTAGAAAGGATTGGCCAACAGGAATTTATGATGGAAGTCTTGTAATGGGAAATCTTATGTTAGCAGCACATGATTTGGGTATTGGAAGTTGTTGGATACACCGTGCAAAGGAAGAATTCGAAACGGAATGGGGAAAGAACATTCTTAAATCATTAGATATTACAGGAGAATATGTTGGAATAGGTCATTGTGCCTTAGGTTATGCAGATGGAGAAACACCAAAGGCTGCAAAGAGAAAAGTAAATAGGGTATTTTACATTAAATAATGTGTAAAACATATTTTAATGACTGTCAACTTAAATAAAGTTTTGAGTTGACAATCAAAACTCCTTTAATGTAATATTGAATAAAATGAATTATGAAAAAGGAGATTAAAAGATGAATATGTTAGATTTGGCACAGGAGATTATAAAAGGCAGACGAATATCAAGAGAGGATGATTTGTCTGTCTTTTTAAATTGTGATTTAGAGGAACTTTGTAAGGGCGCGGATGCAATACGCGAATATTTTATAGGGGATAAAGT
>ERZ773187.1244-NODE-1244-length-20250-cov-4.161129_pt1 | contig 20250 bp, 17 predicted proteins | sample MGYA00511242_ERZ773187 | MGnify/ENA primary metagenome ERZ773187 (study PRJEB29015, sample SAMEA2737744) | human gut metagenome | biome: human gut; feature: human-associated habitat; material: faeces | place: China | collected 2012 ... | reverse complement strand
ACCGTATTGTCAGAGAAATGATGGGACTGTAAAGGAGGAAGAAATTTGGAAGTAAAAATCAATCGGGAGATCCGCAACTATACGGAATCCATGTTTTTCGGGTTGTCCATGCGGCAGTTCGTTTTTTCTGTCTTGGCGATTCTCGTCGCCGTGGGGCTGTACTTTCTGCTGAAACCCTACTTCGGGACGGAAACCGTCAGTTGGATGTGTATTCTCGGTGCCGCACCCTTTGCGGCGCTGGGCTTTATCACTTACCACGGCATGACTGCCGAGCAATTTCTCTGGGCGTGGCTGCGCTCAGAACTGTTAGAGCCGAAAGAGCTTCGCTTTGAGGCATCGAACCTCTACTATGAAGCACTCAAAGACAAATTGGAGGGAGGAAAATCATGATCAAAACGCTGAAAAACCTGCTGAAACAGGACAAGGAGCGGTACACCGTGCCCCGCAAGGTACAGGATGTGATCCCCGTCCGCCGCATCTGGAAGGACGGTATTTTTCAGGTGGGCGGCCGCTTTTCCAAAACCTATCAGTTCACCGACATCAACTACCTTGTGGCAAGCCGTGAGGACAAGGAGCAGATGTTCCTTGCCTATTCGGAGCTGCTGAACAGTCTGGATTCCGGAGCGACGACGAAAATCACCATCAACAACCGCAGGCTGAACCGGGCGAATTTCGAGCAGTCGATCTTGATGCCCATGCGGGGCGACGCCTGCGATGTGTACCGCAGAGAATACAATCAAATGCTGTTGGACAAGGCCACCGGCGCCAACGGCATCGTTCAGGAGAAATATATCACGGTGTCGGTCTGCAAGAAGGACATCGAAGAAGCCCGCACCTACTTTGCCCGGATCGGCGCTGACCTGATCGCCCATTTCGCCGCCCTCGGCTCCAAGTGTACCGAGCTGGACGCCGCCGAAAAGCTGCGGGTGCTCCACGACTTTTACCGTCAGGGCGAGGAAGCGGCGTTTCACTTTGACCCGCAGGATATGATGCGCAAGGGGCATGATTTCAAGGACTATATCTGCCCCGACTCTTTGGAGAAAAGCAGCGACTGTCTGAAGCTGGGCGAAAAATACTGCAGGGTCTTGTTTCTGAAAGACTACGCTTCGTATATCAAAGACAGTATGGTCACGGAGCTGACCGATTTCAACCGAAATATGATGCTGTCGATCGATGTTGTGCCGATCCCCACCGACGAGGCCGTGCGGGAGGTGGAAAACCGCCTGCTCGGTATCGAAACCAATATCACCAACTGGCAGCGCAGACAGAACGCCAACAACAATTTCTCTGCCGTCGTCCCCTATGATATGGAGCTCCAGCGCAAGGAAAGCAAGGAGTTTCTGGACGACCTGACCACGAGGGATCAGCGGATGATGCTGGCAGTCATTACGATGGTCATTACCGCCGACGACAAAAAGCAGCTCGACAGCGACACAGAAACGGTGCTTGCCGTGGCCCGAAAGCATATGTGCCAGCTTGCTGTGCTGAAATTTCAGCAGTTCGACGGGCTGAACACCGTTCTTCCCATCGGCGCACGGTGGATCAATGCGTTCCGCACCCTCACCACCGAGAGCCTTGCGGTATTCATGCCCTTCAAGGTGCAGGAGGTGCAGGACAAGGGCGGCATTTACTTCGGGGAGAACGCCATCTCCCACAACCTCATCATGTGCAACAAGGCAAATCTTCTGAACCAATCGGCGTTTCTGTTGGGCGTGCCCGGTTCGGGCAAATCGTTCAGTGCCAAGGAGTTGATCGCTTTCCTCATTCTCAACACCGCCGATGATGTGTTGATCTGCGATCCGGAAAACGAATTTGGTGCGCTGGCGGCAGCTTTGGGTAAGGAAACGGCAACCGTCATTCATATGGCGGCGGGCGGCAAGGATCGCTTGAACGCCATGTATATGGTGGACGGCTACGGCGAGAACAACCCCATCGTGGAGAAATCGCAGTTCATCATGTCCCTTGTGGAGCAGATCGACAAGGCCGGCGTCGGCCCGCAGCAGAAATCCATCATCGACCGCTGCACGGCGCTGGTGTATCAGGATGCCGAGCGGACGGGCAAGCCTGCCACGCTCTGCGACCTGCGAAACAAACTGCTGGAACAGCCCGAAGAAAAGGCAAAGGAGATTGCCTTGTCGCTGGAGCTGTTCACCACCGGCTCACTGGATATTTTCGGTCACGAAAGCACCGTTGACCTTGATAAGCGCATCGTCGTATTCGATATTCACGGCCTTGGCGAGCAGTTGAAGCCGACGGGACTGCTGGTGATCACCGACACCATCCTCAACCGTGTCACTCTCAACTGGAAGAAGGGCAAGCGCACCCACATCTTCATCGACGAATTTCATGTCGTTTTTGAAAATGAGCAGAGCGGCATTTTCTTCAATTCCGCATGGCGGCAGTTCCGTAAGCGCAACGGCTATCCCACCGCCATCACGCAGAATGTGGAATACCTGCTGGATTCCGTGCAGGCAAGCACGATGCTCTCCAACTCCGAGTTTGTGGTCATGCTCAATCAGGCGTTTTCCGACCGTGCCAAGCTCTCAAAACTCCTGAACATCTCTGACGAACAGATGAGCTATGTCACCAACGCCGATGCGGGCTGTGGGCTGATCAAGTACGGCTCGGCGCTGGTGCCGTTTATCAACCGTTTCCCCAAAGATACCGAGCTTTACCGCTTGATGACGACACGCCCCGGCGAGGGTGTGTTCGGCAGCGGAAACGCATCTTAAAGGAGGCCATATATGAAAAGCAAATATCTGATGATCGGGGCGGCCGTATGTGCCGCCCTTTTCCTTTTCTCCGGCATCATGCTCTGTCGGCAGTATGCAGACGAAAAACAGAGCACCGAAGCCTTTGAACAGGTCGCCGCACTGGTGGAAACCGAATCGGCACCCGCCGATACACCGCAGGAAACCGAGCCGCTGTCGGAACTGGCGGCATTTGAAAAGTACCGGGCGGTGCAGGAGCAGAACAGCGACTTTGTGGGCTGGCTCTCCATTCCCGGCACGAACATCGACTATCCCGTGATGCAGACCGTGAACGAGCCGAATTTCTATCTGAAACGGGGCTTTGACAAGCAGTACAGCGATTACGGCGTGCCCTATGTGCAGGAAAACTGCGATCTTGCGCTGTCCGACAACTGCGTGATCTACGGCCACCACATGAACAACGGAACGATGTTTGCCGATCTCTGCAAATATGAAAGTGAGGACTTTTATCAGGAGTACAAGACCATTCGCTTCGATACGCTGTCCGGCTTTGGTGAATATGAGATCGTGGCGGTGTTCAAGACGGTCGCCTATTCCGAGCAGGGCTTCAAGTATTATCACTTCACCCGTGCGGAATCGGCGGAGGATTTTGATGCCTATATCGTCCAATGCAAGGCTCTTTCCCTCTACGACACCGGCGTAACGGTGGAATACGGCGACAGGCTGATCACGCTCTCCACCTGCGAATACAGCCGCAAAAACGGGCGCATGGTCGTTGTCGCCAAGCGGATCGCCGCACCCTCTGCGGAGGTGGGCAGTGATGCCTGACATCAAAACGAGAGATGTGGTCAAGGGAACGGTAAAGGTGATCGACAAATCGGCGGTAGCTGCCGAGCGGATGAAGGATGCCTATGTCCGCACCAAGGACAAGGCGGAGCACGGTGTTTTTGCGGCGGAATCCTCTCCCGAAGAATATGCCGCCGACCGCACTTTGACCGGGACGGAAACGGCGGCGCACGAAGCCGCCCACGGGCTGGATAAGGCCGGCCGCAAGGGCGTAAAAACCACCAAGGAGAATATCTCCAAGGCAAAGGACTATTTTCAGCGGAGAAAGGCAGACCTGCCGAAAAAGCAGACGAAGGACGCCATGCGGCGAGTGCGCCGCTCTGCCGATACCACGCAAAAAACGATCAAAACGGTAGACCGCAGCGGCAAGACCATCAAGCAGACGGCAAAATCCACGGGCAAGGCGGCGGTCAAGACCACGCAGAAAAGCATCAAAACCGCCGAGCAGACCTCCCGGACGACCATAAAAACGACGCAGGCTGCGGCAAAAACGGCACAGAAAACCGCACAAGCCACGGCAAAAGCTGCCAAAACTGCGGCGCAGACTGCCCGTGCAGCGGCAAAGGCAACTGCGGCAGGCATCAAGGCGGCGGTCAAGGCTGCCGCTGCCGCCGTCAAAGCCATCATTGCCGGAACAAAGGCGCTTATCGTCGCCATTGCTGCGGGCGGGTGGATTGCCGTTGTCGTGATTATCGTTGTCTGTCTGATCGGGCTGCTCGTCGGCTCTTGCTTCGGCATCTTTTTCTCCGGCGAGGACAGCGGCACGGGACAGACCATGCGGCAGGCCGTGCAGGAGATCAATGCCGATTATCAATCGCAGATCGACACCACAAGGGCAAATCTCACCTATGACGAGCTGGAAATGTCCGGCTCCCGTGCCGTCTGGCCGGAGGTGCTGGCGGTGTATGCGGTAAAAACCACCACCGATCCCGACGATCCGCAGGAGGTTGCCACGGTGGACGATGCCAAGAAAGCCATTCTCAACGATATTTTCTGGCAGATGAACGAAATATCTTCCCGCACCGAGAGCAAGACCGAGAAAGTCATTACTGAAACCGACGACGGTCACGGGAACATCGTGGAAACTGCCACGACGGTCACACGCACCTATCTCTATATCACGGTCAGCCACAAGACCGCCGAGGAAATGGCAGACCTTTTCAATTTCAACGCTGACCAGCGACAGCAGCTTTCTGAACTGCTTGCCGAGGAAAACCGCAGTATGTGGTCTGCTGTCCTCTATGGTATTTATTTCGGGGATGATTCCATCGTCACGGTGGCCTTGTCGCAGATCGGCAATGTGGGCGGTCAGCCCTATTGGTCGTGGTATGGATTTGAAAGCCGTGTAGAATGGTGCGCCTGCTTTGTGTCGTGGTGTGCCAATGAGTGCGGCTATCTCGACAGCGGCGTTATTCCGAAGTTCGCAGGCTGCGTCAATGGAGTGCAATGGTTCAAAGACCGTGGACAGTGGCAGGACGGCAGCTTTGAACCATCTGCCGGTCAGATCATTTTCTTTGATTGGGACAACAAAGGCAGCTCCGGCCCGCAAGATGGGCAGTCCGATCATGTCGGCATCGTGGAGAAATGCGAAAACGGCATTGTCTACACCATCGAGGGTAATTCCGGCGATAGCTGCCGACAGAACCAATATCCCGTAGGGTATTATGAGATCCTTGGGTATGGAATACCAGCCTTTTAATTAGGCCTATAAAAAGGAGCAAATGGCATAGACCAAAGATGCCATTTGCTCCTTTTGCATGTTACATACCGAATGGGCGGAAAAATCATTAGATGTGTTCAGCTACGATTTTTCCGTTCTTCTTGCATGGGAAATTGAACGATATGATAGAATTTCTTACTTTCGGGGTCAAAACGCATCGTTGCAACGCCGTGATATCGGGCTACTATACGTCCAATGCTCTTCAGCCCCACACCATGAATTCCGGGATTGCGCTTTTTCGTTCGAAACAAGCCCTCATGATCCGGCACAGGTGGTGTGTCGCAGGAATTGACAACTGAAACGATCACAACCTGTTGGTCCTCATTTTTCTTTACGGATAGCTCTATCGTCCGTTCTGCAGAGAAGCTCGCCGCCTCGAACGCATTCGTCAGCAGGTTACCGTAAAAGGTCGTAATACTTGGGGCATCCATAAACGAAAGACAATTATCCCGGATATCACATTGAAAGGTTATTTGGGGGCTTTTACATTTATCCCGAAATTGCTGCAGCATGAAATTAAGTATGGGGTCAGAACATAGTTTTACCTGCTGATCAGGCAGTACATCATCCACGAGTTTTGTAATATACTCGGATATCCCCGGAGCGTTGAAATCGTTTGCCAAGCCGTGAATAGTATTTAGATGTCTTTTGATATCGTGTATGAGAATGCGCTGGTTTTCGGACTGCTTTTGCAGATCCTGATAATATGCAGCATCTGCTTCTTCTTTTTGAATACTCAAATTCATAGCCAGCTGTTCAGCGTGCATTCGCTGCAAATGGTTGTATATGACCATAAAAATCAGATTGACGATCAGCAAGGTCAACACAATGATTATCATGAGAAGTTCTACCGGCTTTGTCATCTCTGCGCGTACCCCGATATATACCACTACTGCTGAGACAATGACAGAAAAGATCGGTAATATGCAAAGCAATCCCATAAACGCAGGCTCTTCCTGAGCCTGTCGGTTCGGAGCCCAGAGTTTTGCAGCAATGACTGTTATCGAAAAATAAAGCATTTTGCTGATCACAGCCATGACGATCATGATGGCCAAACTATCTGCATAGGCGCCAAAACGGAACCCAAACAAGCTGATGATCCATGCTGCGATAATTTCTGTAATAGCCATGATCGAGGTCAGAAAAGCAGAATGCAATATGGCAGATCTCAGTTTGCATTCGTAATTCATCCATAGCAGCAGTAAATTAGCGAGGAAAAATGCTGCGCCATTCAAAACGACGCTGTTAAACCATGTAATGCCAAACAAGAGAAGATAGGCAGCCGCAAAAGTGATACCGATTTTCAAGCCGGACGATTTTCTACAAAACAGAGCATCAAAATACAGCCACGCAATGGTCGCTTCTGCAATATATAACACGCCATAGCAAATATACTCCGCCATCATTTCACACTTTCCATATACCACAAATATGTGTCCTTGAATGCAACATACCTTCTCTTTGTTAAATAAGCAATCATCTCTCTGCCCCGATATTTCAGCAGAATCGTATCTTTGCGAATGGAATTGACAAAGTGCAGATTGACGATATAGCTCCGGTGCGTCATATAAAAGCATGGCAAGGTCAAAGTTTGCCGCCAATACTCCATATTCTGTGTGCTTTGCAGAACTCCATCTATCGTATGAACTAAAACTTTTCTCTGTGTCGCTTCAACGCAAATGATCTCTTCCGCACGACGAACGAATACTCCCTCATTCGTTATAATGGGGAACTCGCGGCTTTCCATATTGTACTGGTAAACTGCATCTTTCAGATTGCGAAACAGCCGATTTTTATCAATCGGTTTTGACAAATACCGAAACACCTGAAATCTCATGGCTTCGTCCAAATAATCCGGATAAGAGGTCACGATGAATATTTTTATATTTGGATTCAATTCTTTCAGCTTTGCACCAACATGGATCCCGCTAACGCCGGGCATTTCAACATCTAAAAATGCGATATCCGCGCGAACTTTGGCATTTAACAGAGTATCTCCGCTGGAATAGCAGGCAAATTCCGGTATCATTCCGCCCAGTTGCTCAAAATACTCCGATACATATAAATGCAGTTGCTCAAGAATAATCGAATCATCATCGCAAAAAATCACACGCATAATAGCACCCTTACACTTTATATAAGTAGAATCATTATAGCATATTTTGTGTTTTTTTGCAAGCACCACCCCCGAATGTGCCATAGGAAGCACGACCAAAACTGCATCAAAACTGTCGTTTCGTGCGTGACCGATTGAATCGTCATACATTCAAGAGTAAAATGTACGAAACGGACGATCATACGATATGTGCCGAACGACTATATCCCAAGGAGGCAAAACGAATTATGAACATTTTCCTCAAGCAGGCAACAAGAAGGCCTCTCTTTACCACATTGCTGGTATTGCTGCTCAGTTTCTCTGTTCTGCTGTCCTGCACCGGTTATTCCGCATGGGAAAGCGCCAAGACACAGAAAAATGAGATATCAAATGGTTACACAACGATCGCGATCCCGATTGAACCCAATCTAAGCAACCTGTCACCGGAGGAGATCGCCACCGCATTGCAGAATCGTGTATTTGCAGACAAGGCAGCACAGGAAGCCGCTCAGATCACAATGGTTGACCGCCGCTGCCTGCTTTCTGCTCATATAGCGGGCAGTAGATCCCTCTCTTCCAGCAGCATCGACCCATCTGAATATAATACTGCATTTGATGGAGAATGTTATTCTCTTGCTGTATTTGCACTGCGCTGCAGCGGCATCCGGGAGCAGCCAACGGAAGGTATGTTTCTGTATGATGCAACATTCAGCGTTGAGGAAATCGTCTGCTTGTCAGACGCATATAATACGTTCCCCAGACCTGATTCGGTACATATCTACAGCGATGTACGCGAATCGAATGGGGCAGTACCATTTGAAAAAGGTAAAACCTATCTTGTGTTCGGCCAATACCAAGATCATCGTGTCGTTCGGTCTGCCGATGGGTATGATCAGGTAAAAAATGAGAATCGCTACATTGTTCCGTTCCCTGAGATCAACAGCAATTTCTATGGTGAGCCCAGCAGTCTTGAACTTGGTAGTTATAATGGGCTGGACTACCATTTCCTTGCGGCAGGACAACTTCCTTGGGTCTGTGAATATACAGGGTCGGTGACAGATTATCTAAACAGCGATGCAGCTTCGACTTGGCGGGAAGATATTGTACCGCTTTGTCAGCTTAACTATGAGTCTGCGGCCGTGATACTGACCGATCGAGCAGAGAGTATGTATTCTTTTAATACCGGTGATGAGGCTTTGTTATCCGGGCGCTTTTTTACAGGCGAAGAGTACACAAACGGTGATGATGTGTGTGTCATCAGTGCAGCCTATGCTGAACAAAACGGCCTCCGGCTGGGAGATATGATTCAGCTTGACTACTATGATTCTGGATTTGGGGAATACAACAACGGTGCGACGGCGAATTCTATGCTTGCGGCGGAAGATCCGGGCCCTTATCGTCAACGATACTATATGTCTCTCGATGATGCGATCGGTGTATGCAAAAATTATACCGTTATTGGCATTTATACTGGCGCTCGATTCGCATTTGGCGCATATCAGCTTAATGCGGACACGATTTTGGTTCCCAAAGCATCTGTTCCTAATGCGCAGAATTATGAAACACGGGCAAATTCCTTACTGAACACTTTTGTCCTGAAAAATGGCTCTGCAAAAGAATTTGAAAAGTACATGGAGCAGCAGAACCTCGCTGGACAATTTCTCTATTTCGATCAGGACTTTTCTTCTATGCAGGAATCACTGGATGCACTTGAAACCAATGCCATGCGCCTGATGATGGTCGGCATCGGAGTATTCCTGCTTACTTCCGCACTGTTTTTGTTTCTGAATTTCCGCAGAATGAACTTGACGATCCGTGGTGTTCGCCTCTTGGGCAGGTCATCCAAGGCAGTATTCCGGGAAATCATCATGGCACTTATTCCTTTGGAAACCCTTGCAGTCTTGTTTGGCACATGTGCTGCAATTGCGCTATTTGATGTTGTTACACGGAATCTGCTTTCGAGCGCTCTTACGCTCCGACCGGAGGCAATGGCGGTTTCTGCTGTTACTGCATTTGTATTTCTCATGGTTTCTACTATGATCAGCACGGCGATCTTTGCGAACCGCAAGCTGATGAAAGCAAAATAAGGCTTGCCTTGAAAGGAGCATAATTGTCTATGTCTCAAAAAAACGGTCACGCTCTTGAAAGTGTAACACTGACTGCCATGCTCCGCCGATGGACATCAAGTCTGCTCCTTATTGCGGTTGCCGCCGCAGGGGCTCTTTCTGCAATGATCTTACAGAATTTAACTATCCGTCAGGAGAACGCTTTAAGCAGCACAATTGAGAACACCACGATTTCCTGCACCGTAACAAATGCAAAAGGTACTGATTCCGGCAACCTGCAAATGCTTTCGGCTTTTGTAGAGATGTTGGAGGGGAAACGACGGTTGCGGGAATGCTATTTGGACGATTATGTAAAAAACGTGCGGGCAAAAGCGAAAATGTCATTGGAGAAACCGGAAGGCGCAACACTCAGCAGGATTCTCTCGATCGATTCCGATCCCGCTCTTTCTCAAGCAGAAGGGGTCTATGTCCAATTTTTTGAAGACTGGGAGGAAGGAGTTCTGCGCGGGCAAGAACAAGTATGCCTGATTTCATCTGACTTGGTCACCGATGGCGAATACATTACCGTTGCCGCCGATATGGGCGAATCTGCACGATTGCGAATCATAGGGACTGTTACAAACGGCCCGAGCAATGAAATATATTGTCCCTATTTCATGTCATGGAGTGAAGGCGTTTCCGTTGCTTTTCTGACGGACAGCTGTTCTTTCGATATCCGAAACAATCAAAAGCTGGAAGAAAGCAAATCGTATATTTACGAGTGGTTTGTTCGCCCGGATCTCAGCAATCAAATGGATGGCCTTACTTTTGGTGTTTTAATCCACGATGAGACCTATCAGAAAAATATAGAGGAGATTCAGGCGAACCTTTCCATGCTGCATCTGTTGCTGCCGGTTTTGATCATTGTATGCGGCGGCATCGGCTTTTTCGCAAGTTTTCTGGCAACTCGCGGCAGGACAAAAGAGTTTGCTGTCATGCGCTGCCTCGGCATGAAACAATGTAAAATTTTTGGATTGGTCATGGGAGAACTTTCTATTCTCGCTTTTACAGGTGCATTCTTCGGTATAGCTGGTGGCATTCTTCTGGAAGGCGAAATACAGACAAGTGCATTGCTTCATGCTGCGCTGATGACAGGTATATTTTTACTCGGTTCCGCGGTTGCAGCACTTCGGATCACAAGCATAAATGTTATGAATCTCATGAAGGTGGAGGATTGAATATGAATATCCTGACTTCCAAACAAGTTACATACGAATATAGAAATGCAGTCCAGACAGTAAGGGCTGTGAATGGTGTCAGTTGCACTTTTCAACAGGGGCATGTTTATGCCATTGTAGGGCCTTCCGGCAGCGGGAAGACTACATTTCTATCGTTGCTTGCAGGACTGGATGTGCCGACCTCCGGCACGATCGAATTAGACGGAGAATCCACGGCGAAAATGAACCGTGATTCTTACCGGCTGAACCATGTGTCCGTGATTTACCAGAATTTCAACTTGTTTCAACACCTGACCGTGTTGGAGAACGCCGCCTATCCCCTGTATGTCCGCAAAATGCCAAAGAAAAAAGCGGATGAGCTCGCAGCAGAAAAACTTCTGCAAGTTGGGTTGAAGGAGGATCAGTTCAAGCGGTTTCCCAATATGCTCTCCGGAGGAGAGCAGCAGCGAGTGGCTATCGCCCGCGCGCTAACCTCAGGCAGTGAGCTTATTCTGGCAGACGAACCTACCGGCAATTTGGACAGTGAAAACAGCCGAAACATTGTTGGTATTCTGCAAGGGCTGGCCCATGAGGGAAATCGCTGTGTTATCATTGTCACCCACGATCCCGCAGTAGCAGAGGTAGCCGATGTGCTACTAAAGATGAAAGACGGTAAGTTGATTCACTGATCCGTTGCATCACCTATTTGCACAAGGAAAATGACCGACAGTGCCATATACCAAAAGATTCGCTTGCAGTTTAGAGCCCATTTTGGTGACTTGAAGTCTTATGTCTTCAAGGATATGGCTACGGAAATCCGTAAAATGGTTGTCACCTTGCGGTGTATAGCAAAAACATGATGCCGATTTGATAGATGCTTTCGCTGCTGTGACCGGACAATGAGGATTATCCTGAAAGCATGGCAAAAGCATCGGGCGCTTGATCCATCGCTTGCATCAATTATTCAACTTGATTTCTACTCATTCCTTGATGCTGAACTGCACGGCCATTATAATAATGAATTAAACGCACTTGCTTTGCGGCTTCTGCCGCTTTGCAGGTGCGTTTTGCTATATCTGTGCCTTTTGCGTGGCAGCGTAGGCTGCCGCAGCCCTCCGTCCGATTTGGATCATTCAAAAATTCAAATCGAAACGGAGGATAACGCTATGGATGGAAACCATCCGAAACGAAGAAAGGACAAATATGATCCCTATACCATCAGCACGACCGAGGACGGCCGCCACTGGCTGACCTTTTCAGACGGGCAAGGCAATCGACATCATTTTGAGATCAGTGCTGCCGTATTTACACTGTTCGATTCCTTTGAGTTGGACGATCTCTCCTATCTGAACGAGGTGGATCGCCACTATGAGCAGTCGGAGCTCACGGAGGCATCGTTGTATGACCGAGCCGTGCATCGCCTGGCGACGGTCGAAGAAAGCGCTTTGCAGAGCATGGAATATGCGCAGTTACATAGGGCGATCTCTGAACTGCCCGAAATACAAAAGCGGAGGTTGATCCTCTACTATTTTCAAGGCTTGACCTATGAGCAGATTGCAGAAATGGAGGGATGCACCAAACGGGCAGTGAAATTCAGTGTAGACATCGCCGTGGAAAAGCTCAAAAAGTTTTTCAAAAATTTTTGAGTTCAGACTACACAAATAGCCTTTAAGTGAGGAAACAGGTGGAGAGGTACGAAAACTCTCTGCCTGTTTTCCTTTTCGGCAAGCAGGGATGATCTTTGACAACCGAATAACCATTCATCAAGCACATTCCTATTGCCATTGCGAAAGCATGAGCCACATTAGCGGCTGCGCCATAATCCGCATTGCGGGGAGCGAGAAACAGTCGGCTATCACGGGCGGGTGGCTCCCGCCCCGGCGACGACCGGCAATAGGGCTAACGATACTCCCGTCCAGCCACAGTCCGAGCGTGATAAGCGGCATTTCGACCGTGAAGCCGTCGCAGGCAATGGGGGCGGTTGCGAGAGAACCTCGTGAGGGTGAAATCCCCGTGGAGCCGACAGCCATCGGCCGCTTGATGACTTCCCAATAGAAAATCGGGGCGTCGAGGACAAATAGATTTTCTTCAAAATACTACGGTCAAGCGGCGGGACGGGTCAGACGAAACGGAGAATGTTTTATCTCTCACCGACCTCAATTCTGTTCTGCCGCTTGACCTCTACATAGGCGGAAACGCCTAAATACACAAAGGAGGTCATCACAGAATGAACCACACATATTTGCGCGGCGATATGTATTACGCCGATCTAGGCCGGGGTATCGGCTCCGAGCAGGAGGGCTATCGCCCCGTCGTGATCATTCAGAACAATGTCGGGAACAAACACAGCCCCACGGTCATTATCGCTTCCATTACGAGCAAAACCGGCGTGAAAGCCAAACTTCCCACCCACTACTACATCGACGCCGAGGACGGCTTGGAGCTGCCCTCCATCGTCCTGCTGGAACAGCTGCGCACCGTCGATAAGCGACGCTTGGGCAACTTCATCGGGCATCTGTCCGAAAAGCACATTTGCGGCATCAACCATGCGCTGGCGGTCAGCATCGGTCTGATCGAAAGCGTCCCGAAAAAACTGATCCTCTGCCTTTGCAGCACCTGCGCCGATAACTTCTGCGGCACGGGTGCTTATTCTTTGCGCAGGATCGAGCCGCAGCAGATCGAAAAGGATACCTGCACCTACTGCAATCAGCGGAAGGGATACGACTATGAGCTGATTCCGAAGAAACGGTAAGGAGGACTACCTATGGAATCTCAGGTAGCCTATAAATTGTTGTTCACCGAATATCCCGATGTAGTCAATGTCGAGCAGATGTGTGAAATGCTCGGTGGCATCTGCGATAAAACGGCATATCGGCTTTTGAAATCCGGCGAAATCAAGAGCTTTATCGTCGGCCGTCATTATCGAATCCCGAAGCTCAACATTCTGGAATACTTGGAATTGATAGATAAATCTAATGCGTAAAACCTCGTTTGCACATTTGGCCTACGAGGTTCTTTCTGCTACAATATGAATGTCAATGGCAGATGAATCTACGCTGTACCACTCAAAGGAGGTTTTATTATGGTAGCAGGACATCTGCGAGAAAAAAACGGGTACTATCATATGGTACTGAATTATGTGGACGAATACGGCAAACGGCACACGCCGTCGAAATCCACGGGTCTAACCGTAAAGGGAAACAAAAAGCGTGCCGAAAAAATGCTTTCCGAAGCTCGTGCCGCAAAAGAAGCCGAATTAGAGGCAAGAGCGATCGAACGAAGCACAGGCAAAGCCCCTGCGGGCACGATCCTTTTCACTGCATTTCTGCTTGACTGGCTGGAAATGACGAAAAAGAATGTGGAGGAAACCACCTACGGGGCGTATGCAATGGGGATCAAAAACAAGATCATTCCGTACTTTGAAGAACACCATCCCGGACTGGCGCTGTGCGAGGTGACACCAAAACACATACAGGATTATTACACCTACGAATTGACGGTGCGAGGTGTTTCCGCAAACACGGTCATACATCGTCATGCCAATATCCGTAAAGCCTTACAGCACGCTTTCAAGCTCGGTTTGATTGATACGAACCCTGCGGATCGCATTGAGCGACCGAAAAAAGAAAAGTTTGTCGGCAGCGTTTACGAAGAAGATGAACTAAACCGCCTTTTTGAGATCGTCAAAGGCGACCCCATAGAGCTTGGCGTTATCCTCGGCGCATTTTACGGACTGCGCCGAAGTGAAGCGGTTGGCTTGAAGTGGGACGCGATCGACTTCAAAAAGAAAACCATTACTATCCGGCATACCGTCACGCAGGCGACCATAGATGGCAAAAGCAAAATCATCCAAAAGGATCGGACAAAGACGAAATCCAGCTACCGCAGTCTGCCGCTTGTCCCGCCGTTTGAAGAATTGCTGCACCGTCTGAAAGCACAGCAGGAGTTGAATCAAAAACTATGCGGGCGTTCCTATTGCAAAAAATACACCGGTTATATCTATGTCAACGAGATCGGTGAACTTGTGAAGCCCGGATATCTCACACAGCATTTTCCGCTGATTCTGCAAAAGAACGGTATGCGGAAGATTCGCTTTCATGATCTGCGGCATAGCTGTGCAAGCCTGTTGTACGCAAACGGTGTAAGCCTGAAAGAAATTCAGGAGTGGTTGGGTCACAGCGACATTTCGACCACCTCAAACATTTACACTCACTTGAATTTCACTTCAAAGGTTGCGTCTGCCAATGCGATTTTGGGCATATATCCCTCCGCTTAATGTGCTATGTCCCTCCAATGTCCCTCCGAAAATCAGCCCGAAAACGGCAAATTTGCTGATGAGCGAGGGACATACATAAGAATATAGAGCATAAAGAAAAGCCCGCAAACCCAGCTATATCAAGGGTTTGCGAGCCATTCGGTGTGGTGCCGGTGGCGGGGGTCGAACCCGCACGGGTTATTAGCCCAACGGATTTTGAGTTATTTGCTCCACACGGAACACAGACAAACTCAGCCCCCTGTGGAGGTCGTTGACGGACACCCAAAAGCCCTGCAAATACTACTATTTTGAAGCTGATATGCAGAAAAGCTCCGTTTCGTCTGCCATTTCCGCTCTTTTCGATTTGGACGGAAATTTTGGATTTTGGAGGGACATCGGAGGGATGTACCCTCAAAACGGAGCACAACAGAACACGCAATAGATTTATCAATTGCAAACATATTATAGCGTATTTCTCTGCCATTGACAACACACTTTCCGAAAAAGAGGTATCGCTATGAGAACGCGCGCACACTATGAAAAACTTTTTGCTGCCTATCCTGATGTTGTCACTCTGCCCGAATTTCAAGCCATGCTGGGCGGCATCGGTGACAGCACAGCCCGAAGAATCATGCGGGCAAATAAGGTCAAACACTTTTATATCAGATGTACATACCTTATACCCAAAGCCTGCGTGATCGATTATGTGCTGAGCGAGGATTATGCGGAATATAGTAAGACACTCAAAGCAAGGGTTTGATCTTTAAGCCATTTGCAGAAATGCAGATGGCTTTTTCCATACCCGTACATAGCCGCTTGCTTCGCCGCAGGCGGCTAAATTTATGCAAAGGAGGAAACCCATATAGCGAATTGCAAAGTAATTGCGGTGACGAACCAAAAAGGCGGCGTGGGTAAAACCACAACCACCGCTAACCTCGGAATCGGGCTTGCACAGGAAAACAAAAGGGTCTTGCTGATCGATGCCGATGCGCAAGGCTTCCTGACGCTTTCCCTCGGCTACCCGAAGCCGGACGAGCTGCCCGTGACGCTGGCGGATGTGATGCAGAATGTGATCGACAACACGCCCATGCCGGACGGCTACGGTATTTTGCACCACGGCGAGGGCGTTGACCTGCTCCCTGCAAACATCGACCTGTCGGGTATGGAAATTCGGCTGATCAACGCCATGAGCAGGGAAAGCGTACTTCGGACATATATCAATGCGGTCAAACCCCATTACGACTATATCCTCATTGACTGTATGCCGTCGCTCGGTATGATGCCGATCAACTCACTGGCCGCAGCGGACAGCGTGATCATCCCGTCCCAGCCGTCATTTCTCTCGGCAAAGGGGCTTGACCTGCTGATGCAGTCCATCGCAAAGGTCAAGCGTCAGTTCAACCCGAAGCTGAAAATCGACGGCATCCTGTTCACGATGGTGGACAGCCGCACCAACGAGGCCAAGGAGATCATCGCATCTCTGCGTGCCCACTATGGTGAAAAGATCCGGGTGTTCGGGACGGAGATTCCCTTTTCTGTCCGAGCCGCAGAAACCAGCGGCCGGGGCAAGAGCATCTTTGCCCACGACAAGAACGGCAAGGTTGCCGCCGCCTATCACGCGCTGACAAAGGAGGCGTTGGAGATTGAGCGCAAAAACGAGAGATTTAGGAATGACGCCGTTAGATGATTTGTTTTCAACCGACGAAAGCCGCGCGGAAGCACAGCTTGAAAAGGTTGTCACGCTGAACCCTGCCGAAATCTCCGACTTTCCGAACCACCCGTTCAAGGTCAAGCAGGATGAAGCTATGGCCGAAATGGTGGAGAGCGTGCGGAAATACGGCGTTTTAGTTCCGGCTCTTGTCCGACCGAAAGAGGACGGCGGCTATGAAATGGTGGCAGGCCACAGGCGAAAGTTTGCGGCTGCTCTGGCTGAACTGACGGAAATTCCCTGTATCGTCCGTAATCTCACCGACGATGAAGCGACCATTATCATGGTAGACAGTAACCTGCAAAGGGAAACGATTTTACCGTCCGAAAAGGCATTTGCCTACAAGATGAAGCTGGAAGCCATGAAGCGGCAAGCAGGCAGGCCGAGCAAGGAAAATTCTGTCCCAGTGGGACAGAATTTCGAGGGTAAGACTTCAAGGGAGCTTTTGGCGGATAAATCGCCGGATAGCAATACTCAAATTCAGCGGTATATCCGTCTGACCGAGCTGATCCCACCGGTGCTTGACATGGTGGACAGCAGCAAAATCGCTTTCCGTCCCGCCGTGGAGCTTTCCTACCTCTCCAAAGAACAGCAGCAGAGCCTATATGACACGATGGAGTGCGAGGACTGCACGCCGTCGCTGGCACAGGCCATTAAAATGAAAGAGTTCAGCCGGGACGGCAAGCTGACGGAGGAAGTCATCCTCTCCATTATGCAGGAGGAAAAACCGAACCAGCGTGAGCAGTTCAAAATGCCAAAAGAGCGTATCAGCAAGTATTTTGCTCCGGGGACGCCCGCACAGAAAATTGAAGATACCATCATCAAGGCATTGGAGCTGTACCGCAGGCGGGAGCGCCAGCGGGATATGGAACGATAGCTACTACCAAGGGGCAGCCATACCCATTTTTGATGTGTACGACTGTGCCGGCGTGTTCCCCCTCTCCACACCTCACCCCCTCGAAACTACCTGTACTTCCCGAAAAAAGAGATATTACGGCGGCAGCGCTCACAGCTTTGCAGTTTCTGGCAGTGATCCGTACAATGAAAAGGCAAAGGAGGTTTGCGAGTATGAAAAAAGCAAAGATCATCGTCGCTTTAGGGCTGCTGGCACTTTCTCTTTCGGGCTGTGCAAATGTGGATCGCTCCGAGGTGTCTGCGCCATCTTCGCAGGAAACGGTTATGGCCGAGCCTGCACAAAGCACCGTACCGCAGGAGCAAGCAACGGTTTCTGTTTCGGGAAGTACAGAGGTTCCCGCAGAAATCACAGCAGAACCCGAACCCGTAGAAACAAAGCCGGAGGTTTCAACCCCCGCCAAAGAGGAAACGCCGCCGACCGTCAGCAGCCCTACAGAAACTACCCCGCCGAAAGCATCCGAACCCGAACCACCGACAGAACCAATGGCAACACAGCCACAGGAGCCTGAATCGCCCGCCGAAGAAGAACCCACAGAGCCGGCATTTGACATTCAGACTTGGATCGACTATGCCAAGGCTTATGCCGAAAGCATAGGGCTGCGGATGGAAAGCTCGGCGGTGGATTGCTGGGATAATCCTATTGATGCCGCCGCAGACCGCATCTATCTGGAATGGGATATTTGTTCCCGCCTGAACCGCTATGCGGCAGACGAAACCATTACGGATGTCTGGGTGTGGTACGAAGCGGTCGGAGCAAACAGTTACCTGATCTATATCGGGTACGCATAATTTCACACACTGAATGGAGCATCGCAGAAATGCGGTGCTTTTTTCATGTCAACAAGGAGGTAAACAAATGAAAGCATTCTATCGAAGGAGCATTTCGGGGTTGTTAGCCCTGCTGATCTGCTCCACTACTATTTGGAGCAGCGGCGTAACTGCCTTTGCAGCATCGTCCTCCGGGGAAACCGCTAAGTCCTACTCTGTGGCATTTCCCAGAGATGGAGATGCCAATTTGGACACCAGCGGCACATGGGGGCACGACGAACTCCACTATATGAACGGCTGGACATCCGGTGAAAAGACTTGGATGACGACGCTGCACACCATCGGGGACTTTAACGGCCCGGCCTGTTACTGCATCGAACCGGGGGTACCCCGTCTGCTGGAAAGAACCTACGCTCGCTACGGCGAAGATTACTGGAAGGACCATCCCTCCGAGTGCAACAGCACCATCGACGCTGACACCATCAAGACTCTGCTTGGGCGGATCATGCAGTACGGCTATCAGGGGAATCTATCCCTTGGCTGGCGTTCTCAGAATGATGCGGATGCCGACAAACTGGCACACATGATGGCAACGCAGGTGCTGGTATGGGAAACGGTCGTCGGGGAACGGGACGCCAATTTTAATCATATTGACCCCGGCAATGCTGATGCCGTGAAATCCGTCTATCGGACAAGCCACCCGCTGTACAGCCGCTTCTCTGCTTATTATGACAGCATGGAAGCCAGCGTGAAGAAGCACACCATCGTCCCCAGCTTCATGGCCCGAAGCACCGGCAAGGCACAAACGGTCGAACTGAACTGGGATGGAAGCCGTTATGCGGCTACGCTGACCGACACCAACGGTGTACTGAGTGACTACACCTTTTCCTCCGAGCAGGCAGGGATCACCTTTGCAACCAGCGGCAATACGCTGACCATCACTGCCGAAGCAGCCCCGGCGGAAACGGTGACGATCTCCGCCACCAAAAACAATACCCGTAAGGGTGTCGTGGTATGGAGCGATGGGCATTACGGCCCTGACGGCACAATGCAGGATGTGGTCACTTACAGTGCTACGATCAGCGATCCCGTCAAAGCCTATCTTAACCTGAAAGTGTCCTACGGCAGCACCAAGATCGTCAAAACCAGCGAGGACGGCAAGGTTGAGGGCATTTCCTTTACGATCACCGGCAACGGTGTGAACAAGACCGTTACGACGGGCGCAGGCGGTATCATTCAGATCGACAACCTTGCCCCCGGCGTTTACACCGTCACCGAGCAGAACTACGACAAATATGAACCACAGGAGGTGCGCCGTGTCACCGTCGTCAGCGGTCAGGTGACAACGGTCAATTTCAATAATACCTTGAAGCGCGGCACGCTCATCGTGACCAAGACCTCCGAGGACGGCTTGAACGAGGGCGTGAAATTCCACCTCTACGGCACTTCGCTTTCAGGGCTTGCGGTGGATGAATACGCCGTGACCGACAGCGCAGGCAAAGCCGTATTTTCTGATGTGCTGATCGGCACAGGCTACACGCTGGAGGAAGTTGATACGGCGATCCGCTATGTCGTCCCCGAAAAGCAGACGGCGGCGGTGGAATGGAACACGGTCACGAACAAGAGCTTTACGAACATTCTGAAAAAGTGGAATGTCACCGTTACTAAGAGCGACGCCGAAACGGGTCTGCCGCAGGGCGATGCCACCCTTGCCGGTGCCGTTTACGGTATTTATAAGGGCGACCAGCTTGTGGACACCTACACCACGGATGCCAACGGTCAGTTCACCACGAAATACTATGTCTGCGGCGACGACTGGACCATTCGTGAGATCACGCCCTCCGAGGGCTACCTGCTGGACAACACCGTTTATCCTATCGGCGCAGCGGCGAAGAACTACACCGTGGAATATAACACCACGGCAAGCGGAAGCAATCTCGCAGACAATCACTATGCCGACTTTGCCAAAT
>ERZ773187.1233-NODE-1233-length-20380-cov-8.624600_pt1 | contig 20380 bp, 16 predicted proteins | sample MGYA00511242_ERZ773187 | MGnify/ENA primary metagenome ERZ773187 (study PRJEB29015, sample SAMEA2737744) | human gut metagenome | biome: human gut; feature: human-associated habitat; material: faeces | place: China | collected 2012 ... | reverse complement strand
CAAATGACGGCGTTTGAAGATGAGCACGGCACCTATTTTATGAACTCAAAAGATCTGCGTGCAGTACAACACGTGGAAAAATTGACTGCACTTGGTGTGCATTCTTTAAAAATCGAAGGTCGTACTAAATCATTCTATTACTGCGCAAGAACCGCACAAGTTTATCGCAAAGCCATTGATGACGCGGCAGCAGGCAAACCATTTGATGAAAGCTTAATGGATACGTTGGAATCCCTTGCTCATCGTGGTTATACCGAAGGATTCTTACGTCGTCATACGCATGATGAATACCAAAATTACGAGTACGGCTACTCTATCTCTGAACGCCAACAATTTGTCGGTGAATTTACCGGTAAACGTAATGAACAAGGCATGGCTGAAGTGGCAGTGAAAAATAAATTCTTGCTTGGTGATGAAGTGGAAATGATGACCCCGCAAGGCAATATCGTCTTTAAGATTGAAAAAATGCTCAATCGCAAAAACGAAAATGTGGAAGCCGCACTTGGCGATGGCCACTTTGTCTTTTTAGATGTACCACAAGACATCCAACTTAATTATGCCTTGTTGATGCGTAATTTGGTCAATACCAACACACGCAATCCACATAATTAATTGTTAAAAAATTGTTGTATTTGTTAATAAATAAACTATAATACGTCCCATACCTGATTTGTTAATTCAACAACTCATAGTATGACTCCAAATATTTTGCCCTTTCACCTTTTTGAAAGGGCTTTTTTTATATCCTAAAAAGTACTCCAAATCATATAAAATACTCCATTTTAAAATCGATTAACTTCATATTATTTATGAAAAAATATATAAGAAATCATTCTTGACATTAAAATGAGATTAGGAGTAAATTAAGCGAAGTAATTAAAGCAATCATAAATATAAGGGATTATATTATGTTTGCAAAACATTCCTACTACGCCCATTCCGCGCAAGACGAACTCGGTAACCTCTTACCTTACGAACATTGGCAAACCTTACAAAGCCATTCAGTCAATGTTGGGGAAATGGCCGCAGAGTTTGCTCGTATATTTGGTGCGCAGGAAATGTGTTACCAAAAAAGAGAGTTATCGCTCTAAATGAATCTCTATAAAATTGAGGTATATCATCGAAGATGATTATTATACCTCCAAAATTTTTAAATTTCACAAGCTACATAATAGGTTATGAAAAAAAATAAATTCCCCAGAAATACCTCTAAAGTTTTCGAAAGAAAAAGTGGAGCTTTATATTTAGGTGATTCTCTTGATCTTTTAAAGAGTAAATCATTTAGCAGTCTAAATGGCAAAGTAAATTTAATCATTACCTCCCCTCCTTATCCTCTTAATCAAAAGAAGAGCTATGGTAATAAAACGGGAGAAGAATACTTAAATTGGATTAAAGAGTTGACTCCATTGCTAGCTGAAAAATTAGCTGATGATGGTTCATTAGTTGTTGAATTAGGTAATAGTTGGGAGCCTGGTAGACCCGTTCAAAGCTTGTTGGCTTTGAAGGCATTAATGTCTATTGCAGAATCTGCAGGGACAAATTTAAGACTTATACAAGAATTTGTTTGCTATAACCCTTCTCGATTACCTTCTCCTGCTCCTGCTGGCGATAAACCTCGAATGAATCTCTCCACTCACGGTGAACATTCTTATTCAGCAAACGGGTAATTGCCGGCAAAGTCTGCTTACAGTCACCTATCACAGCAACATCCGTCTTGATGACCTTGTCAATTTCAGCCTTGTCTATATCCAGATGGATGATTTTAGCCTGCTTAGCATATTTGGAAGGAACACCAGTAATACGGTCGCTGAAGCGCATACCAATAGCTATCAGCACATCACACTCCTGAGTCTTCATGTTGGTAGCATACGAACCGTGCATACCGAGCATACCCATATTCAACGGATGATTGCTTGGTAAAGCAGAAAGACCGAGCAGCGTACGACCTGCAGGAATATCAGCCTTCTCCAGGAATTCAATCAACTCATTGTGAGCACCGCCCAATTCCACGCCATGACCTACCAGTGCAAATGGACGCTTGGCATTATTGATCAATTCGGCAGCCTCCTCTACAGCCTTGGCATCTATGGCAGGATAAGGATTGTAAGAGGTAACCTTCTCACATTTCACAGGTTCCCACTCACAAGTAGCAATCTGGGCATTCTTGGTAAAGTCGAGAACGACAGGACCCGGACGACCACTGCGGGCAATATAGAAAGCACGGCTCACAGCCCAAGCTACATCCTCAGGACGACGAATCTGATAAGACCATTTAGAGATAGGTTGGGTAACACCCACCAGGTCAACCTCCTGGAACGCATCCGTTCCCAAGGCGCCCACGCCTACCTGACCAGCAATAACCACGATAGGTGTAGAATCCATCATGGCATCAGCAATACCAGTCAAAGTATTTGTTGCTCCAGGACCACTGGTCACGAGTGTTACGCCCACTTCGCCACTGACTCGAGCATAGCCCTGTGCAGCATGAGCAGCAGCCTGCTCGTGACGTACCAAGATGTGATCAAACACCTTATTTTCTCCTCTCGTGTAACCATACAGTGAATCAAACACTGGCATGATGCTTCCCCCCGGATAACCGAAAATGGTCTTTACACCCTCAGCTTTCAGGGAGCGCATCAACGCTTCTGCTCCTGTTATTACTTCTTTTGCCATTATTATTATATTTATTTCAAAGGAATGGGAAAATTCCACGCTATATCCAAGCAGAATATCCCATTACCTTTCTACTGAAAAGTTCAAAAACTATATATTTTCATCTTAATCGATAATTCTTACACCGCCCTTGTCTGCAGAACTTACACTCTGAGCGTATGCACGCAAAGCCTTGCTTACCACACGGTTACGCTTCAAAGGCTGCTGAGGACGGGCTGCCAATTCTTCATCAGACAACTTCACGTTGATAGAACGGCTTGGAATATCAATGACAATGATATCACCATCCTTGATCTTACCGATATTACCACCTGCAGCTGCTTCTGGAGAAATATGACCGATACTCAAACCGGATGTACCACCAGAGAAACGACCATCAGTAATCAGGGCACACTCCTTGCCCAAATGGCGACTCTTGATGTATGAAGTAGGATAAAGCATCTCCTGCATACCAGGACCACCCTTAGGACCCTCATGAGTGATAACCACACAGTCACCAGAGTTTACCTTTCCATCAAGAATCCCCTCACAAGCATCCTCCTGAGAATCGAAACAAACAGCAGGACCCTCAAAGTGCCAAAGTACAGGATCCACACCCGCAGTCTTCACTACGCAACCATTCTGGGCGATATTACCGAAGAGAACAGCCAGACCACCATCCTTGGTGTAAGCATGTTCCAAGTCACGGATACATCCATTCTCGCGGTCAGTATCAAGACTCTCCCACTGAGCATCCTGACTACCCATTTGGGTAGAGAATTTTCTGCCAGGTGCAGAATGATAGATTCTATCAGCCTCTGGATCAAGCTCAGAACCAGTGATATCATATTTCTTCATCTGCTCATCGAGTGTCTTTCCATCAACACGCTTTACGCTACCATTGATCAAGCCACCCTTGTTCAACTCATTCAGGATACCCATGATACCACCCGCACGATTGCACTCCTGAACACTATATTTCTGAGTATTTGGAGACAACTTGCAGAGACAAGGAACCTTGCGGCTCAACTGATCGATATCCTCCATCTTGAAATCAGCACCAGCTTCCTGAGCAACAGCCAAAAGATGAAGCACCGTATTGGAACTACCACCCATTGCGATATCGAGAGTCATTGCATTGAGGAAAGCATCACGTGTTGCAATATTACGTGGCAATACGCTCTCATCACCATCCTCATAATAAGCATAAGCATTCTTCACTACCTGACGAGCAGCATCCTTGAAGAGTTGGATACGATTCTTGTGGGTTGCCAAGATTGTACCATTTCCCGGGAGACTCAAACCAATAGCCTCAGTCAGTGAGTTCATAGAATTGGCAGTGAACATACCCGAACAGCTACCACAACCAGGACAAGCACATTGCTCAATCTGCTTCATTTCCTCATCAGAAACACTGGTATCAGCACCCTTAATCATAGCAGTAATCAAGTCAGCATTCTCACCTTTCCAACGACCAGCTTCCATAGGGCCACCAGAGCAGAATACAGTAGGAATGTTCAAGCGCATAGATGCCATGAGCATACCAGGAGTCACCTTATCACAATTAGAAATGCAGATCATGGCATCAGCCTTATGAGCATTGACCATATACTCTACAGAATCTGCGATAATGTCACGGCTTGGCAAAGAGTAAAGCATTCCGTCATGACCCATAGCAATACCATCATCTACAGCGATGGTATTAAATTCGGCTGCATAGCAACCCATTGCCTCTATTTCCTTCTTGACAATCTGACCGATTTCATGAAGATGAGTATGACCAGGCACAAACTGCGTAAAGCTATTCACAATAGCAATAATTGGTTTGCCAAACTGCTCATGTTTCATACCTGCAGCTACCCAAAGTGCACGGGCACCTGCCATTCTTCTGCCTTCAGTACAGACGCTACTTCTTAATGGATGTTTCATATTGTTTTTATATTTTCAATTTTGACTGCAAAGATACTGAGAATTTATGTAATAACCAACAAATTTCACATAAACTTTCATTTTATTGCGAATTTCGTAACATAAATCAACGATTTACTTTCGATTTATCACAGAAACTACACATTTTCGTTAGAATTGAGCATTCAAATAAACTAAAAACACAAAAACTATAACCTAAATCTTCTATATTATTTCACTCCTCCTTGGATTGTACCTCACATCAGTTATTAACATACGATCACAGGAATAGAAAATAACATCCGATGGAGCAAAAAAAATCCTCAAGGCAAAAAACCTTGAGGATTTATATGTTTGATAGAAAAAATTCTAATCAATGCGTTTATTACTCAGCTGCGTTGTTGTCGTTGAAAGTAGTAACGCGGTTGAACTCAACCTGCTTGAAGAGCTTGTCTGTTGCGCCCATACCCTTAGTTGTCAAACGATTAGCAGCAATCTTGTACTTCTTAACCAATACATTCTTAACTGCCTCAGCACGCTTCTCTGAAAGCTTCTGGTTCAACTCCTTAGGACCCTCTGGAGAAGCATAACCCTTGATCTCGATGTTAGCCTCTGGGTGATTCTTCATATACTGAGCGATCAACTCGATGTTAGGCATCTGGCTCTTCTCTACGTTAGACTTGCCCTGCTGGAACAATACAGTAGGCTGCAAGTTTGTAGCTGTAGCTGGCTTTACATACTTAGGCTTCTTGTTGCACTCGTCAAGAGCGTTCTGAAGATCCTTGATCTGCTTGTCCTTAGCTGAGAGCTGAGAATCCTTGTTATTCAAATCGTTGCGGAGGTTGTTGATCTGGCTGTTCAAACCATCGATCTCAGACTGATCACGGAGCTGAGCGATTGTGAAGTTGTGAGAACCATTAGAGTTCTTGAACTTGTAGATGAAACCAGCGTTCAACTGGAAGCCAGACTTGTTGATGTTATAAGCAACACCCTCATAACCATCACCATTCAAAGCCCAGTTCATAGATGGCTCTACATAGAACTGCCATGCCTTGTCAGCACCGAAGTTAACTGCGAAATCGATACCAGCCTTAGAAGTCAAAGCATTCCAGTTATCTGTTGTACCGAAAGAGTGTGCCCAACCAAGACCATAAACAGGGATAACCTCGAATGTACGTGGCTGACCCTTGTAACCAGCAAACCAGTTGCTCAAGTTTACAGTACCAATCAAGCTTGTGTTCATATAACGAACTTTAGTCTTTGATGGATATGCGTTGTGATCGTTGAAGTAAACATTGCTCTCAGCAGCCAAACCGAACACTGGAGTAAACCAACGACCGATACGAAGACCAGCATTTGAGTTGAGGTTGTTCAACCAACTGTGATTTGTAGTCTTTGTCATTACACCGCCATTAACGCCGATGTAGAAGTTGTCAAAAGTCTTGCTTTCAGTAACAGTCTGAGCTGATACTGATACTGCCATAGCTGCGGCAGCAAACAATAAAACTAACTTTTTCATGTCTCTCTAAAATTTATTAAATAAAATTATTAAATATCACTATAATTCTTCATGCAAATACTGCACAAATACTTATTTCGAGTGCAAAGTAATAAAAAAAAATTTTAACTACCAAATATTTTCCATTAAATTTTGCATTTCAACCTATAAAACATGCAAAAAAGCCAATATTCATTCCTTTTTCGGACAATCCTATCAGTTTTCTTGCATATTCTATATCGGTTTTATGAGATATATGCACACCTCATAAAAGGTATCCTTTCAGAAAAAAAACTACAAGGCCCAGACATTCGATTGGCGAGGACCTATTTCGATTTCCTTTTGAGTCAAACCGGACAGTTTCAGCTTCAGTGTTCGCGGCAAAGCATTGACAATTTTCAGCCATACCTTTCCCGACTTACTGTCTTTCACGACACTGACGCCCACATAGCGTTTCAAGACCTCCGGCAACTGCAAATCAGAAGCGATATAAACGTCACCACTATGTACGGAGAACATCTTCTGCACCTGATAGCTTTCTGTCGCGCGTACCTTATTATTATTAAAGTACATCATATCCGGATTCCAGTTGGCATAACCATCCTTGCAAAGCAGAGGTGCATAAGAGGCCATTTCCACCACATCGCCATTACGTTCCACATTACAGAGATGAATACCTTCTGCCAAGGCACGGTCCACCTCATTATTTCCATTGGCTGCATATTCACCGAGATATACCTTAGGCATGCTACGGTCATAATGGTCGTAATAGTCCTGATGATTGATAAACCAACCTGGTTTTTCGTAATAATGCTCATCTACCGCATCAATATACTGTCGGTTTTCCTTAGCAATCTTCCAGCCTTCCACATAATCTGAAGAAGGATAATGGAAAGGTCCTACCGTTCCCACCACCTCGATATCAGGATATTTCTGCTTCAATGCCTTGCATATCATCAGATAACGCTCCTTGAATGTCGTAGAAATCAGGTCTTCGTTTCCGATTCCAATCATCTTCAGATTGAAAGGAGCCGGATGTCCTGCATCAGCACGCATCTTGGCCCATGAAGAAGTGGCAGGATCTCCATTCGCCCACTCCACCAGGTCGAGTACATCCTGTACATACTGTGGCATCTGGTCCATCGGAATACCTCCCTGCTGTCCGCAGAGTCCTTGCGCATTAGGCTGTGAATTCTGACAAGGTACACCCGCTGCCAATACCGGCAATGGCTCTGCACCCATATCCTCGCACCATTGGAAATACTCATAGAAACCGAGTTGTCTGGTCTGATGATAATTCCAGATATTTCTGGCTGGTTTGCGATCCTTCAAGGGTCCTACCGTTTCCTTCCAATGATAGATATTGTCCAGACCCTGTCCATGCAACATACAACCGCCAGGGAAACGAACAAACTTCGGTTTGAGTTCTGCGATTTTCTCTGCCAGATCCTTGCGGAGTCCGTGACCTTTATAAGTATCATGAGGTTTCAGACTCACGAGATCAATACCCACCTGAGTCTCTCCCTTTGGAATAAGGGCCAAGCGGATACCTTTACCCTCTTCGAGATTTCCCTGATATTTATCAGTAATGACCAGTTGCGCCTTATATTCAGACCACTCATTGCCAACAACCTTCACCTTAGCCTGTGATATAACATCCCCCACTTCATCAACCAAAGCTACCATGAGTTGCTTATTCTTTCCATTCAGGCAACGAGCATACAAACTCACGTCATAATAAGAAGCAGCATGCTTTCCTTCCTTCTTCGCATCACGAGCACCTCGCAGGATAGAAATGCCATCCCATCCTATATTATAAATAGGTGTAGCACCCAACACCGCATAGTGAGGATTATTTTTGCTCACTCCGTTTTCTACGGAAACAGAAGACAAGTCCACTCCCTGCCAAGCAGTCGTTGCATTCCACGAATGCTTTCTATCATCCTTGTTGTATTCAAAATCACCGTTTTGAAGAAGTTCGGCACACAATCCGCCATCAGCAGCCCGACTGATATCTTCAAAGAAAATACCAATCAATTTATCTGAGATACGCTTCGTTTGTTTTCCGTCAACCACCAACTTCGCCTCTATTCTGTCACTCTCATCCATCTGAGTAAGAACAGCCTTTTCACCATGCATGGCAACCTGTCTGTCATTATATTCCTTGACAAGCGCAGCCAGTTCCTGATTTGTTTTTGGAATCTGACGGTTATTTTCCCGATTCTCCTCATCCAAGGCCTTAAACCAAGCACGGATATAATTCAGGTGAACAGCAGGTATTTCAAACTCATCACCCTTCTGCATTTTACCATTGATCAGTACCGAATCCTTATCCCATAGGATTTCATCGGCAGAAGCTTCCAAGGAATCTTCCACAAAAGTACGGAAATCCTGAGAAGCCTGCACGTAGCGTTTTCCCTTTGCCGTCTTGATATAGATATCAAAATTACCATCTTCCATCTGGTAAGCAACAGGAGATTTCACTCCTTTCTCGGCTACAATGGGATAATCCTGCGGGCGCCATGTCACCAAATCTTCGGAATAAGCCACTGCAAACTGCGGAAACAATTCTCCCACACTCCACAAGGCACGCCAAGTTCCATCATTGGCCTGTACAACAGAGGGACTGTACATCTTCTTACCCGATCCCCAAGGACCATAATCAGAAGCACAAAGTTGTCCTACTTCGATCCATTTTTCATTATCTGACAGATACGCCAAATGTAATCCCTGGGTAGGATCAGGAGAATACAGGAACACCTGACAGGTCGTATCCTTACCCATCACGGAATAGGCAGGAGCATTCTGCTCATCCCAGAAGGCAGGATTACCCTTAGGATTCAACTTGCCACTCGCCATCAACGAGGTAAAGGAAAGTATAGCTGTAGAAGCCAATAAAATTTTATGGTTCATCTTCATTGATTTATGTTTTTAATAAGAGATATATCTACAAAAAAGGGGCCGAGTGCATCACTGCGCCCTACCCCGACCAAATTAGAGAGTTATAAAAAATCAAGTATTTGTTAAGCTTACTTGTTTCGCTTACAAGTATAAGTTGTTTGATACTTGTATTTCTTTTTAGTATGGGGCTGCCTTGTCTGTAATAGCTATCAGACTCAGACCTCACCCCTACTTATAATATTCTTTTTTGCCAGCAGCGAGGGTATTCTTCATCAAAGAACAGATCGTCATCGGTCCTACACCACCAGGAACCGGTGTGATGAAAGAACATTTCTCTGCTACTTCATCAAACTTCACATCACCATTGAGACGGAAACCGCTCTTTTTAGTTGCATCAGGTACACGCGTTGTACCCACATCGATCACAACAGCACCCGGCTTCACCATATCAGCCGTTACGAAATCCGGTCTGCCGATAGCAGCGATGATAATATCAGCCTCACGACATTCCTCCTTCAGGTTCTTGGAATGAGAGTGACAGACCGTTACCGTAGCATCACCATACTGCTTTTGCATCATCAGTTGAGCCATAGGCTTGCCAACGATATTGCTACGTCCGAGCACCACGCATTTCTTGCCACTGGTCTCGATATGATAATGCTGCAATAAGGTAAGAATACCCAATGGAGTGGCAGAAATGAAACAAGGAAGACCGATTGCCATTCTACCCACATTGACAGGATGGAAACCATCCACATCCTTGCGATAGTCTATCGCCATCGTCACCTTCTGCTCATCAATATGCTTAGGCAAAGGCAACTGTACGATGAATCCATCCACGTCATCATCCTGATTGAGTCTGTCAACGCAAGCCAGAAGTTCCTCTTCTGTTACGTCATCTTCAAATCGGATCAGCGTAGATTTAAATCCACACTTTTCACAAGCCAAGACCTTGTTTTTCACATAGGTCTCACTACCTCCGTCGTGCCCCACGAGCACGGCCACGAGATGAGGTTGCTTGCCGCCTTGCGCTACTATCTGCTTCACCTCCTCGGCTATCTGTTCCTTGATGGCGGCTGCTGTCGCCTTTCCGTCGATTAGCTGCATTTGATTCAATATTAAATGTTAAGTATTTAATCACATTCCCGGCATCTTAGGCATACCTGGCATACCCTTCATGCGGCTCATCATCTGAGCCATCTTGTTGCCAGTCATCATCTGCATCATCTTGCGGGTCTGATCGAACTGCTTGATGAGCTTGTTCACATCCTGGATATTGGTACCAGAACCCTTGGCGATACGCTGACGGCGGCTGGTATTCAGAATACCAGGATTTGAGCGCTCCTTAGGAGTCATACTCTGGATAATAGCCTCAACCCCCTTGAAAGCATCCTCAGGGATATCAACATCGCGGATAGCCTTGCCGACTCCAGGAATCATGCTGGCCAAATCCTTGATGTTACCCATCTTCTTGATTTGCTGAATCTGAGCATAGAAGTCATTGAAGTCGAACTGGTTCTTGCGAATCTTCTTCTCCAACTTCTTAGCCTCTTCTAAGTCAAACTGCTCCTGAGCACGTTCTACGAGTGAAACCACGTCACCCATACCGAGGATACGGTCTGCCATACGAGCAGGATGGAACACGTCGATGGCTTCCATCTTTTCACCAGTACCGATAAACTTGATAGGCTTGGTTACCACTGTACGGATACTGAGTGCAGCACCACCACGGGTATCACCATCAAGCTTGGTAAGTACAACGCCATTGAAATCCAAGCGATCATTAAACTCCTTCGCTGTATTGACAGCATCCTGACCAGTCATGGAGTCAACAACAAACAAGGTTTCATCCGGGTGCAAATGATTCTTCAGATTACTGATCTCATTCATCATCTGCTCATCGATGGCAAGACGGCCGGCAGTATCGACGATGACCACATCATTGCCATTGGTCTTAGCCTGCTGGATGGCATGATCAGCAATCACGCATACATCCTTGTTGTCAGGCTCAGCATATACAGGAACTCCCACTTGCTCACCTACCACCTTCAACTGGTCGATAGCAGCAGGACGATATACGTCGCACGCTACGAGCAATGGTTTCTTTCCCTTCTTGGTCTTCAGCATATTAGCGAGCTTACCACTGAAGGTAGTCTTACCAGAACCCTGCAAACCACTCATCAGGATAATAGCAGGATGGCCTTCGAGCTTCAAAGGAGCCTCTTCGCCTCCCATCAACTCAGCCAACTCATCGTGTACCAACTTCACCATCAACTGTCCTGGCTTCACGGCAGTAAGCACGTTCATACCCAGCGCCTTTTCCTTCACAGAGTTGGTAAACTCCTTGGCAACCTTAAAGTTCACATCGGCATCCAAAAGTGCACGACGTACATCCTTCATGGTTTCAGCCACGTTGATTTCAGTTATCTTACCTTCACCTTTCAATATTTTGAAAGAGCGCTCTAATCTATCACTTAAATTTTCAAACATGTTTAATTCTTCTTTATATTTTGGCTACAAAATTACAACTTTTTTCCGAATTTCCATGTATAATTTATCATAAAAAATACCAATTCAAGAACATCATGCCTTGTTTTTTGGGCAATCGAGTATATTATAGCCATTTTATCACCTCTATTTCAGGGATTTCCCATCATTTTCCTCCAATTCCGGGACACTTTCCTCTTCTTTTTTCATACCGGGAGGAGAAAGCTGTATCTGCTTGCCCGTAGCCTGTTCATAGGCAGAGACTATCGGGTCTTTCTTGTCATATTCACCCAATATTTTCCGGGCATTCCGCAAATGTTTCTGATCGCGACGACCACGACTGTCCAACATATTCCCCAAGTCAATACCGATACCAGTAGTTCCAGAGCCTATCATACTTGCAGCCTGCTGCACCTGGTCTTCCATATCCTTGACATGCTGCTGGTCTTTACCCCAGACTTCCACAGTTCCCAACTGCGTACTCTCAGGAATCAGAAAAACCGTATCAGGCAGTTCCTTCAGATAAACCGTTGTCTTCAAAAAGCCCGACTTAGAAACCGTAGCACTATCAAACTGATACTTCATAGACCAGTATCCCCGATAGTCCGTACGCGCCCAATGGTTATTGTTGGTATGGATAAGAGCCTCCTTGATAGGCACATGATCCTCCGCATTGGCAACAACACACGTCTTCTGCGCCATCACCTCCACGAACATCACGAATGCCATCAAGACCCATATAATCAATCTCTTCATAATCGTAACATTTAGTTATCACAAAAGTACATAATTACTTGAAAACGACCAAACATAAACACAGAAGTTTAAAAAGTTTAAGGAGAATTAAGGGAGAACACACAAACAAAAAAAGAGCAAGGTCATCAAAACGCCTTGCTCTTATATACGATTCTATCAATCACAATATGATAGAGAATTCCTTATTCATTTTCAGCCTCAGTAGTACCACTCTCCTCAATACGCTTAGCCTCCTCAAGCAACTTGATGGCATCCACATACTGAGCAATACCCTGAGCCACTTCCTTGGCAGCCTTCATGGCTAAGACCACAGTCTGAGGACGGTGAACCACATCACCGCCGGCAAAGACACCACGACGGGTAGTCATACCAAACGGACGATCAACAACCTTAACATAGCCCTTCTCATCCACCTCAATACCAGCTGTAGTAGAAACGATACGGTTTGCAGGACGAGAGCCGATAGCCAGATAGATTCTATCAAATTTCTCTACCTTCTCCCCATCAGGCGTGTTCAGCACACAACTGCCCAAGCGTCCGTTCTTACCTTTCAGGAAAGCCTCAACAGTAGTTTTCCACTCAAACTTCACACCTTCTTTCACAGCATCCTCATATTCGCTCTGAATGGCAGGCATCTCCTCCTGAGTCTTACGATAAAGCACTGTCACATCAGCACCCAGACGAATAGCCGTACGGGCGGCATCCATGGCCACATTACCACCACCGATCACACCCACCTTCTCGCCATCACGCAAAGGCACCATATCTCGTGTCAGGGCACCCTCATTGTAAGCATTCACATTATGGAGGAAATAAGTACTCTGACTTACACCATGCAACTTGCTTCCAGGAGTAGAATCCATATTCTGAGGCACACTCGTACCCGTTCCCATAAAGATCGCATCATATCCTGCACGAAAAAGACTGTCGATCGTTACATTGTTCTCGCCTACCATACAATTGGTAATAAACTGAACGCCCAATGCCTCGATCTTGCTCACCTCATCGCGCACCACACTCTTTGGCAGACGATACTCAGGAATACCATACATCAAGACACCACCCGGTTCAGCCTGACCTTCAAAGATGGTTACATTGAAGCCCTGACGAGCCAAATCACCGGCAACCGTCAAGCCAGCCGGACCCGATCCGATGACGGCCACACGACCACGAGTCTTCTGAGGAAGTTTCTCACGAGACAACTTCATCTTCGTATCGAAATCAGCAATAAACTGCTCCAGTTTACCAATCTGTACCGGTTTACCCTTCTTGCCCAAGACACAATGACCCTGGCATTGCTTCTCATGAGGGCAAACACGTCCGCAGATAGCAGGCAAGTTACTCTTTTCATTGATGATAGACATGGCAGCTCCCATATTACCCATCGACAACTCGTGTACGAATTCAGGAATGTCATTTTCTATCGGACATCCTTTACGGCACTGTGGGACCTTACAATGGAGACAACGCTTAGCCTCCTCGATCGCCTCACGGGTAGAAAAGCCCTCGTTTACAACCTGGAAAGCAGCTGCTGACTCATTGGCAGCAGAAACAGGAGCATCCTTAGCCTTGTTATTCTGTTGTTCAATCTGTTCACTCATAATATTTTTCTTTTTTTTGATATTGAGCTTCACTACTCTTCATTTAGATAGTTTGCGGGTGCAAAGTTACGAATCATCAATGCTCCTTGATTTCAATATCCTCCCTTACATGGTTACGAATCTTCGTCAGGAAGAGCTTCATGCGTTTGGCATCCTTGTGATCGATGATATCTATCAACTCTGCCAACTCTTCACGTATCTGAGAAACCTGTCCCGAAGTATAAGGATTGAAAAGGATTTCCTGCAAGAGATAATCATCCTCATTCAATACGCCCTTGGCTATCTGCATGTGGCGCTTAAAGGTAGTACCAGGTGCATCTTGATGCTTCATCACAGCCGCAAAGGCAAAGGTGCTGACAAAAGGAATACTCAGCGAATATGCCACCGTCTGGTCGTGCTCATCAAAAGTATATTCATGCAGACTCAATCCCAACTTCTGATACAAGTCCTTAAAGAAGATCTTGCCCATGTAGTCGCCCTCCTTGATGATGACCGCATTCTCCTCTGAAAGTTGATTCAGATTGGCAAACGTAGGACCAAACATCGGGTGCGTACTGACATAGCGGAATCCGCTCTTCTCATAAAACTCCTGTAAACCCGTCTTCACGGAAGCGATATCACTGATGATACAATCCTTCGACAAATGAGGCAACACCTCTTCGAAAGCAGACAAAGTATATTTCACCGTCACCGCATTGATGACCAGTTCCGGACGAAACATCTCTACTTCCTCCATCTTGGTGAAACGGTAACAGTTGTAGGTAAAACGAAGGCGCTTAGCATCCTTCTCATACACTGCCACCTCATGATCGAAGCTGAGCAGGTCGATGAAAAAACTTCCCATCTTACCTGCTCCCATGATTAATATTCTCATTTTAATTCTTCACTCTTCGTTCTTCACTCTTCACTTAAATATTACTTCTGATTCAAAATTTCCAACTGCTGGCGAACACTTTCCTCATGGATATGCTCGAAGATCTGGGCAGCAAACTCAGGGCTCATACCACAAAGGGCAGCCTGTGCACCGCGCTTGTCCAGAATTTCATTGTAACGGTTGGTCTGTACGATGGTCATATTGTGCTCCTTCTTGTAAGTACCAATCTCACGGCAAACACGCATACGCTTAGCCAAGAGATCCATCAACTGGTTGTCCAACTCATCAATCTGACCACGCAACTGATGCAGACCTTCTGTAGAATAATGCTCATCACGAACCACCAAGAGACTCAGGATGTAATCCAGAACATCAGGAGTAACCTGCTGCTTAGCATCACTCCAAGCATCATCAGGCTGGCAGTGACTCTCCACGATCAAGCCATCAAAACCAAGGTCCATTGCCTGCTGACAAAGTGGAGCGATCAAATCACGACGACCACCGATATGGCTTGGGTCACAGATGATAGGCAACTGTGGAATGCGGCGATGCAACTCAATAGGAATCTGCCACATAGGAAGATTTCTATAAATCTTTTTATCAAAGCTGGAGAAACCACGATGGATAGCACCCAACTTCTTGATACCAGCCTGATTGATACGCTGGAGAGCACCGATCCACAACTCCAAATCAGGGTTTACAGGGTTTTTCACCAATACCGGTACATCCACGCCTTTCAAACTGTCAGCAAGAGACTGCATCGCAAAAGGATTGGCAGAAGTACGTGCACCGATCCATAGAATATCGATACCATACTTCAAGGCCAGCTCCACATGCTCAGGTGTAGCCACCTCAGTAGCAGTCAGCATACCGGTTTCCTCCTTCACCTGCTTCATCCAAGGCAAAGCAGCCTCACCATTTCCCTCAAAACCGCCTGGTTTGGTGCGAGGCTTCCATACACCAGCTCTAAACATATGGCAACCCTTGGCAGCCAGCTGTCTTGCTGTTGTCATAACCTGCTCTTCTGTCTCTGCAGAACATGGACCTGCAATCACACAAGGGCGTTCCTGATCACTAGGAAAATTCAATGGTTCCAATTCTAATTCCATAGTCGTATATTTTAATTGTTTTTATTTCTTTTCAAACACACTCTTGATTCTTTCAAGTGCCTCCTTCATTTTTTCATCCTTAGCACACAGGCTGATACGGACATAGCGCTTTCCGTTGCTTCCAAAGATGAAACCAGGGGTGATAAACACACGGGCTTCATGGAGCACCTTCTCCGTCAAATCCTCTACATCTGCATACTTTTCCGGAATTTTTCCCCAAAGGAACATACCCACCTGATTCGGATCGAAAGTACAATCCATCACCTTCATGATTTCTTCTGCGATATCACGGCGACGGCGATAGTTCACGATATTATACTCATGATGCCATTCATCGCTATTCGTATTGAAAGCCTCAGCAGCAGCCAACTGAATACCACGGAACGAACCGTTGTCGATATTACTCTTCACTTTCAGGATCCAGGAGATGAAAGTCTTGTTGCTGGAGATCATCGCCACACGCCATCCTGGCATATTATGGCTCTTGCTCATAGAGTTGAACTCAATACAGCAGTCCTTTGCCCCAGGCACCTGCATGATACTCATCGGATGCTCATTCAGCACAAGTGAATAAGGATTGTCATTCACCACCACGATATCATGCTTCTTGGCAAATTCCACCAATCTTTCGTAAGTTTCCATGCGGGCATTTCCACCCGTTGGCATGTTCGGATAGTTGGTCCACATCAGCTTCACGCGACTCAAGTCCATCTTCTCCAAGGCATCAAAGTCCGGTTGCCATCCATTATCCTCACGCAGATCATAATAAGTAATCTTGGTTCCAAGAATCTTGTTGATGGCTGTATAGGTAGGATAACCCGGGTTTGGAATCAGCACCTCATCGCCCACATTGCAGAAGGCAAGCGTTACGTGCAGAATACCCTCTTTGCTACCGATAAGCGGCTGAATCTCCGTAGCCCAGTCAAGATCCACATTATACCATCGCTTATAGAAACCCGCCATTGCCTTACGCAACTCAGGTATGCCCACGGTAGGCTGATAACCATGTGCATCAGGGCGCTGTGCTACCTCACACAATTTATCAATGGTCTGCTTAGAAGGAGGCATATCCGGACTACCGATCGCAAGACTGATAATATCCATTCCTTCGGCATTCAACTTGGCCACTTCCTTCAGTTTTCTACTGAAGTAGTATTCTTGAATTTCCGTTACTCTATTCGCTGGCTGTATCATTTTATCTAATGTTTATTTTTAATGTTCAATGTTTCATGTTAAATTGCAAGAGCATACGAATTCTTCACTCTTTCTCCTCATATTCCCCTAACACCTTGATTTTCTTTACCAGAGGAGTAATTGCATCAATACTCTGGCGGTATCGGGTAAGGTTGTCGAAAGTCAAATCGACATAGAAGAGATACTCCCATTCGTGTCCGATATTAGGCAAAGACTGAATCTTCGTCAGATTGATATCATAGAAACTCAAGATGGTGAGCACTTTGGAGAGAGAACCCTTGTCGTGAGAGAGGCTGAACACGATGCTCGCCTTGTTGGCTTTCTCTATCGGACGAAGCAGTGCAGCCTTCTGCGGATTGCAAACCACGAGAAAACGGGTAAAATTGTGCGGATTATCGTGGATACCTTCCTGCAGCACCTTCATGCCATACATCTGAGCAGCATAAGAAGAGCAGATAGCCGCCCACCCTCTCACATGGTGTTTAGCAATATAAGCTGCCGAACCCGCCGTATCCTCAGCCTCCACCGCCTTCAAGTCGGGATGGTTGGCAAGAAACTTACCGCACTGCATCAAAGCTACAGGATGAGAGTGAACCTCTTGGAGCGTACTCCAATCATCCTCCGGAAGACAACAGATACTATGTTCGATGTGCAGCCTATGCTCACCCACCACAGTAGTACCACTCTGTCGTAGCAACTCATAATTGTGAAGCAAACTGCCAGCAATGGTATTTTCGATGGCAGTGATGCCGATGACAGTAGGATCACGCTTGATGTTCTCAAACACCTCTTCGAAGGTAGCACAACAAATCAACTCTATCTGCTCGCCCTCGAAATACTCATGCGCAGTAATGTCATGAAATGATCCTAACTCACCTTGTATTGCTATTCTCTTCATTGCCTCTTTTTCTTTTATTAGTTTGAATATCCTCAAGACTCATCCAGAAGAAGACTCTTACGAAAAACGGTCCTGCTCCATATAGAGCGGGACCGTTTCGATAGATTTCTTAATCTTATATCCTAAGTTGAAATTTACACGCAACTTCCCGCTTTACAATTGCTTGCAAAGTAAAAGTAAAAGCTAAAATAGTACGCATTAAACTTCATATTCTTTCTTGTTTTTAATTGTTTGATATTATACGCTTGCAAAAGTAGTGTTTTTTTCTGATACCACCAAACAAATTGATAGTTTTTTCTACATTTTGCTTATATTTTTCGATAAATCCCCTACTTTCAACCGATTTTTATCATAGAAATACGTTTTTTATCGACAAAACTTGTATTTTATCTGCAATGTTCCTTACCTTCAGCTTTAAATTCCCCCGTCACAGCATCCGCCTCCTGAGGATTCATTTCCAGGTAACTCTGCATATCTTTCTCCGCATTCACCTTGTCACCCTTCGCCAGATAGATTGCACCACGCTCTTTGAAAGCGATGGCAGAGAATGGGTTCACGTCTATTACCTTATTATAATAGGAGATAGCATCATCCATCTTTCCCTGAGCCAGCAGAATACGAGCCTCCAGGAGGAGCACCTCCTCTACAGGCTCCTCCAACTGTTCAAGAAGCCAGGCAGCATCTTCCTCTGCACCCTTCACATCACCCAACTTCAAAAGCGTTTCGCCACGCAGCAATCTGGATTGTACCGCCTGCGCCAAACCCTCCTGCTGCTTTTCAGCCAAAATAATACTCTTCGTCAGCATGGCAATGGTATTGATCACATCACCCTGTCCCAAGCAAGCCTTGGCATACAGGAATAGCAGATGAGCATCATCCTTGTCGATGAGCATCCCCTTCTCACAGGCATGTGACATCGCCCCATAATCCTCCATCATATAAGTCACCTCAGCCATACGAACAAAAATCTGCTTGTTATCCGGCTGAGCTTCCGACAATTTGCGAAGCTGATCATAAGCCTGCGCGAGTTCACCTTTCTGGATAAGAGCCAGAGAAAGAAAATCACGCACCTCCAAAACCTCCTGGTCCTCTTTGGAAGCATCCCCCTCTTCATCTACCTGTTTAGCCAGCAAAGCATTGGTCAGACACTTGATGGCATAATCCATCTGTCCCTGATGCATCGCCCGCACACCATCATATTTCAGCACCTCGAAATTCTTGGCAGACTGATCTTCCTTCTTATCTTCAGACGACTCACTTTTGCCGCCAAAAAAACGCTTAAAAAATCCCATAAAGTCTATGTTTAAGTCAATGATTATTTTAATAAAAACACGTTTAAATTCCAATTCTACTGGAAAAACCCTTGCAAAAGTAATGTTTTTCCACGATTATTCCAAATTTTCACATCAATACTTTGTCGTTTTAAATAATATTCATACCTTTGCAGTCGAAAAAGAAAGAAGAAAATTAATTTTAATTTATATAATTTTTCAAAACAAAGAATAATACGACGACATGAAAAGTTTATTTTTGATGATTGCCACCTTGTTGGTTAGCGGATTCGCAAAGGCACAAACCAACGCACAGGTCCTGTATGATTTCGGTACAGACCGTAAGTTTGTAACCCTCACCCTTGAAATGTTCAAGCAGGACAAATGGGGTAACACCTATTTCTTCGTGGATCATGATTTCAATCTGAACCAGATGACAGACCCAAATACGGGCGACAAGTACAAACACAACATGTCACAAGGTGGTACTTATACCGAGATTTCTCGCGCCCTCAACTTTTGGCAGAACACTAAATTGAAGAATTTGAGTCTCCATGCCGAGTATAATGGAGGTATTTATAAGGATTATCCTATCAACAATGCATGGCTTTTCGGTGTAGAGTATTTCATGCACGACAAGAGTTTCAAGAACACATTGACACTCCAGGCACTCTATAAGACGATTCGCAAAACAGACCAGAATGTCCCAATGCAGTTTACAGCAGTATGGGGTTGCAAGGACATCTTTGGTGTAAAAGGTCTGAACTTTAGCGGTTTTGCCGATTTCTGGTGGGAGAACCACAGCTCATTCAAGGACAAGCATGGTAATTTGAAGTTTAACGATGAGGGCGAAGTTGCTTTCACCACCGAGCACACCGTCTTCACATCAGAGCCTCAGCTTTTGTATAATGTAGGCCAGCATTTCGGTTGCAACAATCTCAGCGTAGGTGGCGAGGTAGAGATCAGCAATAATTTCGGTTCCAATGCCGGTTTCATGGTTCGACCATGCTTAGGCGCCAAGTGGGATTTCTAACACACAAAAGAAATTTTGATATAAAAAACAATGAAGCCTGCCAGATTTGCTCTGGCAGGCTTCCCGTTCTCATCCAGACCACCCTCGTAGCAGATGCCGATTCTCATTCTTGTTCTTCTTCAAATTGATCAGAATCATTTTCTATTAATTTAATTTTAGTAACCAGATGCAATGAGGGCTACCGCGGATTCACCATCT
>ERZ773187.1220-NODE-1220-length-20507-cov-10.104244_pt1 | contig 20507 bp, 21 predicted proteins | sample MGYA00511242_ERZ773187 | MGnify/ENA primary metagenome ERZ773187 (study PRJEB29015, sample SAMEA2737744) | human gut metagenome | biome: human gut; feature: human-associated habitat; material: faeces | place: China | collected 2012 ... | reverse complement strand
CTTTCCGGCGCACGGGCTCCTTTATCAAAAAGCCGATGGCCTTTTTGATAAAGGAAATTTCGCTGCGTTTCGCGCCTTGCCCCGCCATAGGCGGGGCTGCGACACTCTCTCCGCGCAGAGTGTTTTTTGCGGCGTACACGCCGCCGCAAAAAAACGGATTGGATCTTTTTCGCGCCGCTGCGGCGGCGCGAACTCTGTGAGACTGTTTTGGACGAACTAAAAATCCCACTGAAAAGCGATGGATTTTCAGTGGGATTTTCTAATAATTATTGTGTGCTTACGCTTTTTTGCAGGAACTCCGCGAAGCGGCGGGCGAGGGCGGTGGTGCGGCGGGGGAGGAGAATGCCGACGGTGCGCTGCATCGGCGGTGAGAGCGGGCGGACGGAGACACCGCTGTCCGCCGTCTCAAGCGACATCTCCGGCAGGATCGTCACGCCCAGCCCCTGCCGCACGAGCGAGAGCAGAGCCGAGTCGTCATCCGACGAGATGGAGACGGTCTGGCGCAGCTGCGAGCGACCCCACGGCTGGATGTGCGCGCGCAGGTCGCGCGAATCCGGCATGATAAACGGGCAGCGCCCCAGCAGCTCCGCATCGATGCGCGCGTCCGGGTGCGGCGCGCCGCCGCGCGGAAAGACGGCCAGCAGCGGGTCGCTGAGCAGGGGAATCCACTCGCAGCTGCCGCGCAGCACCTCGTCGGCGAGCGCGAGATCCACGCTGCGCTGCGCCGCCCAGTCGGCAACCTCGTCCCCGCCGAGACGCAGGTCGAGCTGAATCTCCGGGTGCAGCAGACGGAAGCGCTGGATCCGCTGCGGGAGCCACCGCTTGGCGATGCTCGGAAACGCCCCGATCACGATCGTTTTGCGCTGCGGGCCGGAAAACTGCTCGCTCTCGTGGCGCAGCTGCAGAAGCGCCTGATCCGCCGCCTGAAAATAGGGGAGCAGGTGCTCGGCGCTCTCGGTCATCGTGACGCCGCTGTGGCTGCGCCGGAGCAGGCGGCAGCCCACCTCCTGCTCGAGGTGCTTCATCATCTGCGTCAGGCCCGACTGGGTATAGTTCAGCTCCTGCGCCGCCCGGCGCAGGCTGCCCAGCTGAATGATTGTCAGAAATGCCCGGATTTTTTTGTCGTCCATTGCCCCGTGCGCTTCCTTTCTCTGTAAAGGGGATATAACACTTCGTAATATCTATGATTATATAACAGTGCTTCCCAGGTGGCAAGAAAAAGTATAGAATAAGTCCGAATTTCAGGAAAGAGGGAATTACAGATCGTTATGAATGCATGGAAAATTACTCTGCGTAAAACGCTGCGCGCGGCACTGGGGCTGCTGGTCTGCTCCATCGGTTCCTATTGCACCATTGTGGCCGACGTCGGCCTTGCCCCGTGGGATGCGCTGTTTATGGGCGTGAGCGAGCACCTGCCCGTGAGCTACGGGACGGTCTCCGTCACCTGCGGCCTGATCGTCGTGGTGGTCGATCTGCTGATGCATGAGAAGATCGGCGTGGGCATGCTGCTCGATGCGTTTATGGTCGGCAAGGTGATCGATCTGCTGCGCTATCTCGACGTGCTGGCCCAGCCGACGTCGTATGCCATGCGCGTGGGGCTGATGATCCTCGGCATCACCATTCTGTGCTGCGGTCTGCCGATTTATATGGGCGCGGGCCTGTGCTGCGGGCCGCGCGACGCGCTGATGGTCGGTCTCGGCAAGCGCGTGCGCAAGATCCCCATCGGCGTGGTCAACATGATCATGTTTGCTGTCGTTGTGCTTGTAACGCTCATGCTGCGCGGGCCGATCGGAATCGGTACGCTGCTGGCTGTGGCGCTGCAGGGCCCGATCATGCAGATGGTGTTCCATATCACGCACTTTGAGCCGCGCGACGTCGAGCAAGAGTCGCTCATCGAGACGTTCCGCAAGCTCTTCCCCGTCCGTGTCCCCGATCCCGCCGCCGCGGAGGACGTCACCCGCAATTCCTGACAAAAGCACAAAAAATCCGCGTATCGCCGACCGATACGCGGATTTTTTATTTAGCAGAAGCAGAAAAGTCTCACAGAGTTCGCGGCTCAAAAGCCGCGAAAAAGATCCAATCCGTTTTTCGCGGAGAGAGTGTGTTTTTGCGTGCGCAGCGCACAAAAATGCGCGGTTCGGAGGGAAACCTCACAAAAAGGGTTGTGCCCTTTTTGTGAACTAAAAATACGCCGGTGACAGCATCGCGATCGCGTGCAGCTCCTGCTCGCTGGGGTTATACAGCCGGTGCGGCGTGTTCGCGGGGAGGTAGATACAGTCGCCCTCCTCCAGCCGGTAGACGTCCGTCTCCGTGTGATATTCCAGCACGCCCTGCAGCACCACCGAGCACTCAGCGGCCTCCGGGTGGAGCATCGCGGTCGCGCTGCCCCACGTCCTAGGGCTGAGCGAGTAGTGGATGACCTCGATCTGGTTGCCGCGGTCGTGCGTGCGGCGGAAGGGGGTGAGGAATTCATACTCGGTGTTCACGTCGGCAAATTTGATCTTTGTGCGGGCACTGCGCGGCGTGACCACGATCTCCTCGGGTGCCTGCTCCGCCATCAGCAGAGCCGCCATCGGCACATTCAGCACCTCGGCGATATGCATCATCACATTCATGGAGGGCTTGATCTGGTCATGCTCAATCTGAGAGATGTAGCCCGGCGTGACACTTGCACGCTGCGCCAGCTCCTTGGCCGTCAGCCCCATCTCCATCCGAATTTCTCTGATACGTTCTCCCAGCAAATTCCGCACCTCCGATAATTTTCATTAACTGTTATATTATATGAAAAACACAGGATAAATGCAAGAGGGACTTTCGCCGCTTTTACGCGCGGGCAAGTGCAACGAGCACCCGCGTCATTTTCTGCAGCGATTCGACGGGGATATACTCGTGGATGCTGTGGAAGTTCAGACCGCCTGTGGAGAGGTTCGGGCAGGGCAGACCCTCCCAGCTCAGACGCGCGCCGTCCGTGCCGCCGCGGATGGCGACGATGCGCGGCGCAACACCCGCGGCACGCATGGCGGCCTGCGCGTTTTCGATAAGGTCCATGTGGGGGAGAATTTTTTCCTTCATATTATAGTAGCTGTCGCGCACCGTCAGCTCAAAGCTGCCCGCGCCCCAGACGGTGTTGAGATAATCCGCCGTCCGGCGCAGAAAGTCCTTGCGCGTCTCGAACTTCTTCCGGTCGTGGTCGCGCACGATCAGCTGCACGCGCGCAAGGCTCTCATTGCCCTCCATCGCGCAGACGTGGTAAAAGCCCTCATAGCCCTCCGTGTGGGCGGGCGTCTGCGCCGGTGGCAGGAGTGAGAGAAACTGGTTTGCCATCAGGACGGCGTTTTTCATCTTGTTCTTCGCCTCGCCGGGGTGGATGTTCAGACCGCGGACGGTCAGCTCCGCCGCCGCGGCGTTGAAGTTCTCATACTCAATCTCACCGAGCTCGCCGCCGTCGACGGTGTAGGCCACCGGGGCGGGGAACTTCGCTCGGTCGAAGTGATCCGCGCCGCGGCCAATCTCCTCGTCCGGCGTGAAGCAGACGGCAATGGCGCGGTGCGGGATCTCCGGATGCGCGAGCAGCTCCGCGCAGGCGGAGACGATCTCGGCCACGCCCGCCTTGTCGTCCGCGCCGAGGAGCGTCGTGCCGTCGGTCACGATCAGCTCCTGCCCGACATAGCGCTCCAGCGACGGATAGTCCCGCGGCGAGAGCACCGACGCGCCGAGCGCCAGCTCGCCGCCCTCATAGCGCACGACGCGCGGCTGAACGTTTTCGCCGCTCGCGGCGGGCGCGGTGTCCATGTGGGCGATCAGGCCGAGGGGGCGTGCGTCCTCGCAACCGGGCGAGGCAGGCAGGTGTGCGTAGACATAGCCGTATTCGTCAAGCTGCGCGCCCTTCATCCCGAGCGCGTCCAGCTCGTCGGCCAGAGCCTGGCCCAAGACGCGCTGACGCGCCGTGCTGGGGACAGTGTCGGACGACTCGTCCGACGTCGTATAAAAGCGCACATAGCGCAGAAATCTCTCCAGAACCATGGTGTATCCCTCCGTGAAATGTCATTTGTCTTCATTATAGCCGCATCTACGGGGAAAGTCCACTGCACTTGAAGAGAATTACACAGGAGTAGATGCATATATTGAATAATTTGCGCAGGATATTGCTCAATATGCGCGTTTTCCGGGGGCTTCGCCGCGATCACTCTGCGGCAGAGTAGACAAAATACGGCAGAAGAAGGAAAAAACGCTTGCGCCCAACGGCGAATTCCGACTATAATAAAAGTATCCGGCGGGCTTGCCCACCGGATACACTTTACGTGAACTGCATACGGATTGAGACAAAAAATGTCACTCTGCCACTGTCGGACGGCGGAGTGACATTTTTTGCGCCTGCAGCTGCGCGATCTACGCTTGACAGGAGGATATATCATGCCAAAAACAAAATGGGAATCTATCGCTTTTACGGCCAGTTCATCCCATACTATCTGACGGTGTACTGTCCTCATGGCGCTGCCGGTGCAGCTGCTTCTGGCCGGCCCGCTGGCGCGGGCGGCATTCCGGATGCTCTTCCGCCGTGCGGATGGTACGACGGAGTCGGACTGCTGCTGAGAGACGCGCCTATGTGCGCGGGTCATGCCGCCCCTGGCAGCGCCCGCAGCCGCGGCAGCTGCCGCAGCAGCCACCGCGCTTTCGCTGCCGCCGGATGCTCCGCACCGCCGCGGCGGCACACAGGGCGATCACGGCCAGCACGATCCAGTCCGCTGCGCTCACAGGAAAAGCCCTCCGATCTGCCAAGCGGCATACGCGGCAAGCCACGCCACCGCGCACTGCATCAGCACAACGCCGACGGTTTTCCAGAAGGAGTCCAGCTCCCTGCGGATCGTCGCAACCGCCGCGACGCACGGTGTGTAGAGCAGCGTAAAGACAAGGAAGCTCACCGCGCTGCGCAGAGTAAACAGCGAGCTGATCACCGCGCCCGGCGCAAGGATCTGCAGCGTGCTGACGACGGATTCCTTGGCAATAAAGCCGGAGATGAGGGCCGTAGCACAGCGCCAGTCACCGAAGCCGAGCGGACGGAACAGGACGGCCAGCAGCTGCCCGATGAGGGCGAGGAGACTGTCCTGACTGCTCTGGACGACGTTCAGACGCGTATCAAAGCTCTGGAGGAACCAGATGACGATCGTCGCGACAAAAATAACCGTAAATGCGCGCTGCAGGAAGTCCTTTGCCTTTTCCCACAGCAGAAGGCCGACGCTCTTGGCCGACGGCAGCCGGTAGTTCGGCAGCTCCATTACAAAGGGAACGGGCTTGCCGTGAAAGGCGGTGCTCTTCATGATAAGCGCCGCCAGAACGCCCACAAGCATACCGAGGATATACAGCGAGATCATCACAAGCGCCTTATATTTTGGGAAAAACGCCTCGGTGAAGAATGCGTAGATCGGGATTTTGGCGGAGCAGCTCATGTATGGCGTGAGCAGGATGGTCATCTTCCGGTCACGGTCGGAGGAAACGGTGCGCGTGGCCATGATGGCAGGCACTGAGCAGCCGAAGCCGATCAGCAGCGGCACAATACTCCGCCCGGACAGGCCGATCTTCCGTAGGAGCTTGTCCATCACAAACGCGACGCGCGCCATGTAGCCCGTGTCCTCAAGAATGGAGAGAAAGAAGAACAGCGTCACAATGATCGGCAGGAAGCTCAGCACGCTTCCGACGCCGGCGAAGATTCCGTCGATCACGAGGCTGTGTACCACGGGATTGATGCCGTAGGCCGTCAGTGCTCCGTCGACCACGGCGGCGAGCCAGTCGATCCCGGCGGCGAGCAGATCGGACAGACGCTGGCCGATTACGTCAAACGTCAGCCAGAAGATCAGCAGCATCACACCGAAGAATACCGGCAGCGCCGTGTGCTTACCCGTGAGAACCCGGTCGATGCGGACGGAGCGGCGGTGCTCGCGGCTCTCATGGCATTTGACCACCGCGGCCTGTACGGCACGCTCGATGAAGCTGTAGCGCATATCGGCGAGAGCGGCATTGCGGTCAAGCCCGCTCTCCGTCTCCATCTGGACAATGCAGTGCTCGAGCAGCTCCTGCTCGTTCTGGTCGAGTCCGATGCGGCCGGCGAGCTGGTCGTCGCCGCCCTCAATGAGCTTGGCGGCGCAGAAGCGCGCCGGGATCCCGGTCTTCTCCGCGTGATCCTCAATGAGGTGGACGACCGCGTGGATGCAGCGGTGAACGGGTGAATCCGATGCGCAGAAGTCATAGACCTTCGGCATGACGTGGCCACGCGCCGCGGAGAGCGCCTGATCCACCAGCTCGGAGACGCCCTCGCCCTTGACGGCGCTGATCGGCACGACGGGGATCCCCAGCACCTCGCTCAGCCGCGCGACGTCGATTGAGCCGCCATTTGCGTGTACCTCATCCATCATGTTCAGTGCCAGCACCATCGGCACGCGCAACTCAAGCAGCTGCAGCGTGAGATAGAGGTTGCGCTCGATATTCGTCGCGTCGACGATGTTGATGATGCCGTCGGGCTTCTGGTTGAGAATGAAATCGCGGGTGACGATCTCCTCCTGCGTATAGGGGCGCAGGGAGTAAATTCCCGGCAGATCGACGACGGAGCAGTCCTTTTCTCCGCGGATTTCGCCGCTCTTCTGGTCGACCGTTACGCCCGGAAAATTGCCGACATGCTGATTGGAGCCGGTGAGGGCGTTGAAGAGGGTGGTCTTGCCGCAGTTCTGGTTTCCGGCGAGCGCGAAGATCATTGTGCCACCTCCACTGTGATGCGCTGCGCGTCCTCGACGCGCAGCGTCAGCTCATACCCGCGCAGACGAATTTCCACGGGGTCGCCCATCGGCGCGCGCTTCTGCAATGTCACGCGGGTGCGGGGCGTCAGCCCCATATCCAGCAGACGGCAGCGCAGCGCCCCTTCGCCGCCGACGGCGGTGATGATGCCGCTCTGACCGGTCTGCAGTTCATTGAGTGTCATAGTCTCTCCTCCCAGATGATCCATTTCGACAAAATGTTAGCATATCCTAACTTCTCTGTCAAGAAAAGGAAGCCCTCATGCGCAAAAAAAGCGCGGTATGGACGTCATACCGCGCTTTTGTCATGCGTTTCTTATGCCTCCCGGAGTAGGGACTGCACGCGCTCCGCGGGAACGTCGCAGAGTCTTTGCAGCGGGGCGGGACTGCCCTCATACGGGAGAAGCTGCTTTTCAAAAAGCCCCATATCGTACCAGCGGCCGTTCTTGAAGCCGGAGCTGTGCCACACGCCGCAGAGCTTGAAGCCGAAGTGCCGGTGCAGCGCCTCGCTCTTCGTGTTCGGGAGCGTCACGAGCGCGTAGGCCGTGCGCACGTTCTGCAGGCGCAGCAGCTCGAGCAGGAGCGTGTAGAGCTGAGAGCCGATGCCGTGCGACACGCAGCCCCGGTCGAGGTAGACCGACAGCTCCGCGCCCCACTGATAGGCCGCGCGTTCCTGAAAACGGTGCGCGTAGGCGTATCCGAGCACTTCCCCGTCCTCAATGTAGACGAGATAGGGGTAGACCGCCTGGATGTCCCGGATGCACCGGGCAAACTCCTCCTCTGAGGGGAGGGTATACTCAAAGGTGATGGGCGTTTCGATATACTGCGCGTAGATGCGCAGCAGGGCGGCCGCGTCGTCCGGCGCGGCAAAGCGAATGGTGTTCATAGTGCCTCCTTTTGTATGGGCCGCGTCATGTCCCCGGGGATCGGAGCCGTGACGGTGATATCCGCGCCGCTGAGCGGCTGGCGCAGGTGCAGAATATAGCTGTGGAGCGCCGGGCGGGCGATGAGCGCGCGGTCCTCCGTGCCGTAGAGCCAATCCCCGGCGAGCGGATGGCCGATGGCGGCGAGGTGGACGCGCAGCTGATGCGTGCGCCCCGTGGCGGGCAGCAGGCGCAGCAGCGAGAGCTCACCGCCGGTGGAGAGCGTCTCGTACACCGTCCGCGACGGCAGCCCCTCCGGGTCGATCCGCCGCCGCAGGACGGACGACGGGTCGCGCCCGATGGGGAGGGTGATCTCCCCTGCGGGCGGCTGCGGCTGCCCCAGACAGACCCCGCGGTACTCACGGTAAAAATCTCCCGAGTGCAGCAGTGCCATGCACCGCGCGTGCATGTACCCCGTCTTGGCGACGACCATCGCGCCGGTGGTGCCGCGGTCGAGCCGGTTCACGCAGTGAAAGCTGTCCTGCCTGAGATAGTGGACGACCGAGCCCGCGACGGTGACCGTCTCCTCCGTCAGCGCGGCGGAGTGGATGGCGATTCCGGCGGGCTTATTGAGTACCAGCAGATCCTCGTCCTCATAGAGAATGTCGAGCGGAAAGTCAACGGGGCAGATGTGCTCGTTGCTCCCCGGCGGGTCGGAGACGTCCACCGTCAGCACGTCGCCCGTGTGGGCGGGGGTGTTTACCGGCACGCTCCGGCCGTTGAGAAGGATCCCGCCGTTCCACTTCAGATGCTTGAGCAGCGTTGTCGACAGCTGCCAGCGGCTGCGCAGCAGGTGCTTCACGCGCTGGCCGTCCTCCGCAGGCGTGACGATATGTTCGAGAATCCGCATGCATCCGCCTCCCATTTGATGATTTTTCATTATAGCATATTTCACCCCGTTGTGATACACTTATTTTGTCCAGCGCGCCGCGCCGGACGGAGTACGGATGATAAAGGGGTATGAGTATGGCCAGTAAGGTTTATTTTGCGGATCTGCGCGCGGATTATCACGAGAATCTCCAGCAGAAGCTGACCCGACTGATGAAGACGGCGGGCATGGGCGACATTGACTTCAAAGACAAGTACGCGGCGATCAAGCTGCACTTCGGAGAGCCGGGCAACCTCGCATTCCTGCGCCCGAACTGGGCGAAAACGGTGGCGGATTTTGTCAGGGAGCGCGGCGGCAAGCCCTTCCTGACCGACTGCAACACGCTCTATGTCGGCGGACGCAAGAACGCGCTTGACCACATGGATTCCGCCAATCTCAACGGCTTCGGCCCGATGACGACGGGCTGCCAGATCATCATCGCCGACGGCCTGAAGGGCAACGACGAGGTGGAGGTGCCTGTCGAGGGCGGCGAGTACGTCAAAAACGCGAAGATCGGCCGCGCCGTGATGGATGCCGACGTCTTCATCTCCCTGACGCACTTCAAGGGTCACGAGTCGGCGGGCTTCGGCGGATGTCTCAAGAACATCGGCATGGGCTGCGGCAGCCGCGCCGGCAAGATGGAGCAGCACAACGCCGGCAAGCCCCACATCGCGCAGGAGCTCTGTATCGGCTGCGGCCAGTGCCGCAAGATCTGTGCGCATGACGCGCCGTCCATCGTCGACCGCAAGGCCAGCATCGACCAGAACAAGTGCGTCGGCTGCGGCCGCTGCATCGCCATCTGTCCGAAGAATGCGGTGCAGGTGAATTTCGACGAGTCGACGAGCAACCTCAACCGCAAGATCGCCGAGTATACGAAGGCTGTCGTCGACGGGCGTCCGTGCTTCCATATCTCGCTGGTGATCGATGTGTCCCCGAACTGCGACTGCCATACCGAGAACGATCTGCCGATCGTCCCGAGCGTCGGTATGTTCGCCTCGTTCGACCCTGTGGCGCTTGACATGGCCTGCATCGACGCGGTGAACGCCCAGACGCCGATGTGCGGCTCGGTGGCGGACTGCCCGGCGGACGACGCGCACGCGCACGACCACTTCCAGCGGATCCATCCGCACACGGATTGGCGCAGCTGCCTTGAGCATGCGGAGAAGATCGGCATCGGCATGCGGGAATATGAGCTGATCAAGATCTGAATTTTAATCACGCAAACAAGCTCCAAAGGGCCATGCCCTTTGGAGCTTGTTTGCGTGAAAAGGTTTTCGCTCCGAACCGCGCGTTTTGCCCGCCGCAGGCGGGCAAAACACACTCTGGCCCGACATCAACCGTCGGGTCTGCCGAGGCCAGCTCCTTTGGGTTGAGGCCAGCGCAAAGTGTTTTTGCGACGTACACGCCGCCGCAAAAAACGGATTGGACACTATTCGCGGCGCTGCGGCGCCGCGAACTCTGTGAGATGGTTTATTTTTCTTTGTAGTAAAGGCGGCAGTGGCAGTAGCCCTCGAAATCGGGGTCTGCGATCTGCTCACGGAACTCCTCGCACATGCACTTGTTTTCCGGTGTGCGCGCCAGACGGCAGGGACAGTACCCGCCCGTCCGCTTGAGACCCTCGCGGATGAGCGCCACAACCTCCTGATCGTCGTTGAGCCGAACCTTTCCCATGGGGTGAACCTCCTTTGTGCTGTATGACCCTATTTTAGCCCGTTTTGGGCGGAAATACAAAATAAAAACAGAGAAGCGGCCGTCAGTGCCGGGGGCGGCTCTCCGCCGTCCAGTTTCGAGGGTTCGTGTCGTCCGGGGACAGACCGGCGAGAATGGCCTCATAGTGCGCGGCCTTATCCTCCATGTATTTTACGGTGGCCTTGGCCTCCTCTAACCGCCGGCAGGCCTCCTCGCGCTGCTTTAAAATAATCGCGTACCGCGCCCGGAGATTCTCCTCGGACTCCTCCAGCAAGCACAGGCGGCGATACGTCTGAATGTCCTCAATGGACGCGCCGCAGCCCTTCAGACACTGGATGCCCTGCATCCAGTTGACGGATTCCTCGTCGAACACCCGGCGGTTGCCGCCGTCCCGCGCGCACGGCAGCAGGCCTTTGCCCGTGTAGAACCGCAGGGTATGCTCCGTGACGCCGAACATCTGCGCCATCTGCTTGATGGTATAATGCATAGCCGTACCTCAATTTTCGCTTGGCTTCGTGTTGCTCGAACTTGCTGCAACCATGATAGCATAGCGGCCGCGCGTATGCAAATACAAGTTTGGAGGACGGATATGGAATATTTGACTTTGAATAATGGAGTTCAGATGCCGCTTGTCGGCTTCGGCACGTTTATGCTGGGCGGAGAGAACTGCAGAAATGCAGCTGCGGCGGCGATTCAAAGCGGTTACCGCATGGTTGAAGAAGCCTACGGCAACGAAAAAGACATCGACGAAAGAATTGAAAAGAACGGCATTGACCGATGCGGAGATGGCGCAGCTCTCCGCGCTGGGCAAAAACGAGCCGCTCATCGGGAAAACGGAAACACCGGAATTGGTGGAGTTTTCGCTGACGTGGTAAGGGGCGGCAGAATGAAGAATGTTTTATTGCTGGGTGCCACCGGTACGGCAGGGAGTGCTCTTGAAGTTGCTTGCCGACACGGAATGTCACCTAACCTTGTTTATCCGCTACGCAAAGGATGAGATCCCCGACGAAATTGACGGTGATGATAACCTTGACAACGAGCCTGCACAGATACCTAACCGCAAGGCGACAGATGTGGTGGAAGCCAGTAGCCTGAACGATACCGTCCTCCGTCCTGGCTACCTGAGCGAGGGTGACGAGGATGATGCTGTTCTCACCGTCAAGGGCGAAGCGGCGAAGGGCTATACCACGTCGATTCCGGCGCTGGTGAAATTTGCGGTGCGGCTGATTCTGGATGACCGGCTTTACAGCCGGAGGAGCGTCAGCATCACGCGCAATGCCGTGAATGGATAAGTTGTAAAGCAAAAATGATCCCGCTGCGGAACATCTCCGCAGCGGGATCATTTTTGCTCAAAATGTTTTGGAATAGAAAAAATCACCGCAGCCTGATCGCTGAGATGATTTTTGGTGCGCGAGGCGGGACTTGAACCCGCACGTCCGTAATGGACACTAGAACCTGAATCTAGCGAGTCTGCCAATTCCACCACTCGCGCGCAGTATGCAATTTTTAAGAAGAAGTGGTGCGCGAGGCGGGACTTGAACCCGCACGTCCGTAATGGACACTAGAACCTGAATCTAGCGAGTCTGCCAATTCCACCACTCGCGCATGAAATATTCTTCTTAAACAACACTCCAAATTTGGAGAGTGGTGCGAGCGATGGGACTTGAACCCACACGTTCAGTTGAACACAAGCACCTCAAGCTTGCCTGTCTGCCGATTCCAGCACGCTCGCAAATATACCCTCCAAATTGGAATGCTTGTTTATTATAGCACTTCGGCCGCATTTGTCAAGAGCCATTCACAAAAAAACCGCAAATTCCGAGAAAATCCCCCGGCGGCTGCAGAGCCGCCGGGGGTGAAGGGGGTTATCGGTTTTCCATCGGGACATACGGGCGGCGGCGCTCAATGCACTTGCAGGCCGGGCGGATGATCTTGCCGCCCTCAGACAACTCCTCCATCCGGTGGGCGCACCAGCCGGGCATACGCGCGATGGCGAACAGCGGCGTGAACAGCTCCTGCGGCAGGCCGAGCATCTGATACAAAAAGCCGCTGTAGAAGTCGACGTTCGAGGAGGCGGGGCGGCCGTTGCGGGCCGTGAGCATCTCGCGCGCGACGCGCTCGACAATCAGGCGCAGCTCCATCTCGTCGCTGAGCCCTTTCTCGCGGGAGATGTCGATGGCGAACTTGCGCAGCACCTCGGCGCGCGGGTCGGAGAGGGAGTAGACCGCGTGGCCGATGCCGTAGATCAGGCCGCTGCCGTCGAAGGCGCGCTTGGCGAGGATATCCTCGAGATAGCTGCAGATCTGCGCCTCGCTCGTCCAGTCGCTGACGTGCGCCTTCAGGTCGTCGATCATCTGCACGACCTTGATGTTCGCGCCGCCGTGGCGCGGCCCCTTCAGCGAGCAGAGCGAGGCCGTGATGGCGGAATAGGTGTCCGTCCCGGACGAGGAGACGACGTGGTTTGTAAAGGTGGAGTTGTTGCTGCCGTGGTCGGCGTGGAGGATGAGCGCCGCGTCGAGCGCACGGGCCTCCAGCTCGGTATACTGCTTGTCGGCGCGCAGGAGGTACAGGATGTTCTCCGCCATCGACAGCTCCGGATTGGGGACGTGCAGGTAGAGGTCATGCCCCTGCCGCGCGCGGTAGGCCTGGTAGCTGTAGATGGCCAGCTGCGGCGTGTTCGCGATCAGCTGCAGACACTGGCGCAGGGCGTTCGGCAGGCTGATGTCATTGGCGGCGTTATCGTAGCAGTAGAGCGTCAGAATGGCGCGGGCGAGCGTGTTCATCATGTCGCCAGTCGGGACCTTCATGATGACGTCGCGCACGAAGCTGCCCGGCAGGCCGCAGTAATCGTTCAGCAGACCGCGGAACTCCTCGAGCTGCGCCGCGGTCGGCAGTTCGCCGAAGAGCAGCAGGTAAATCGTCTCCTCAAAGCCGAAGCGCTTGTCACTGAGCGAGCCATTCACCAGCTCGCGCACGTCGTACCCGCGGTAGTACAGCACGCCCTCACAGGGGATGGTGTCGTTGCCGTCAACGGTGTAGCCCTTGACCTCGGAGATGCGAGTCAGGCTCGCCAGCACGCCGCGGCCGTTGGCATCGCGCAGGCCGCGCTTGACGTCATATTTCTGATATAGTGCGCGGTCGATGTGGCAGTTTTTCGACCAGCGCTCCGTCAGATCCCCAATCTGGGGGGTGATGCGGGAATACTCCTCCATAGAAATGTTCTGGGTCATGGTGAATCACCAATCCTTTCTTGTTTCAATCCTCGTTTGCAAGTATAACATGATAAACTTGCATATGCAAGGGACAATCTCTCATGGAACAGGCGATTTTAACGAAAATTCTGAAATCACGAAACTTGCACCATGCAAAACGGGAGTGCCCAAAAGGGGATACACATCCACAGAAACGCGCTGTATCCGCCGCCCGCTTTTGTGCAGAGCAGACAAAGAAACGGACGGTTTTTATCCACTTTGAAAATTTTGTTATCAGTTTGTAATTTTTGTGTAGCTTTTTTGAAAGAGATGTGGTATGATGTATCTCGGTTATTCAAACGGCCAAACCAAAAGAATGGCAGGTGTTTTCATTATGAAGAGAAAATTGGCGTGTCTGCTGCTGATTACGGCGACGCTTGTAACGAATCTTTCCATCGCGTGGGCAGATGAGTCCGCGGGTGCGGCGGCGACGGACAACGCGGCCTATACCGAGGCGCTCGCGCAGCTCTCGGCCGCGGGGGTCGACAGTGTCAGCACCGCGATCACCGACAACAAGGGCATGAATCTGGCGATTGATCTGGGGCTGCTCGACGGCGAGGAGAGCATGGATCTGGCTCGCCTTTCGGCGCAGGCCCATGTCGTGCAGACGCAGCAGCTCCGCGAGGCGGAGGAGGCGGCAGCGGCCGCTGAGGCGGCGGAAGCCGCCCGTGCGAACGTCCTCGCGAGCTACGACGGCGTGATGATCTGCTGCAGCGATACGCTGAACGTCCGCGCCGAGGCGAGCACGGGCTCCGCCATCGTGCGCACCATCCGCGCCGGCAAGGTCGCGCACCTGCTCGACGCGACGGATAACGGCTGGTATCAGATCTCCTTCGGCAGCTCCACGGGCTATGTCAGCGCCGACTACTGCGAGCCGGTGCACTACGCCGACTATGAGGGGACGGCCGCGACAAGCACCGTCCGCGAGGAGCTCGTTGAGTTCGCCAAGACCTATCTCGGCACGCCCTATGTCTACGGCGGCACGAGCTATTCCGGCATCGACTGCTCCGGCTTTACGATGCGGGTGTTCGGCCACTTCGGCTACTCCCTGTCCCACGCGGCCTCCGCGCAGTACCGCGCGAGCGTGCGCATCTCGGATTCTGAGCGGCAGGCGGGCGATCTGGTGTTCTTCACCGGGTTCGGCAGCGGCGTCATTGAGCACGTCGGCATCTATATCGGCGGCGGCCGGTTCATCCACGCCAGCACCAGCAATGGTGTCATCATCAGCTCCCTCAGCGAGAGCTACTATGCCCGCAACTACCTCTACGCCAGCCGCCTGCTGGTCAACGACTAAAATATACAGGGAGCGGCGCTGCCGCTCCCTGTTATATTTGTCAAAAAAGGGCGATGACCTTTTTTGACAACAAGATTTCGCTCCGAACCGCGTATTTTGCCCGCCGCAGGCGGGCAAAATACACTCTCTACGCGCAAAGTGTTTTTTGCGACGTACACGCCGCCGCAAAAAACAAATTTCACTTTTTTCGCGGCTTGCGAGCCGCGAACTCTGCGAGGCATTTATTTGATCGCGTTACTAAGACTTTCGCAAAAAATCCGGATCTTCGGAATTTTACTCTTGACAACTCACGTATTTGCACCTATAATAAAAAAGCTGATTGCAACGATGCTTGTGTGGCTCAGTTGGTAGAGCAGCTCACTCGTAATGAGCAGGTCGCCGGTTCGAGTCCGGCCACAAGCTCCAAAAGCACCCGATTTCTTCGGAATCGGGTGCTTTTTCTATGTTGTTTGTGCCGATGATGTGCTGCTTCCTGCAGTTTGCCGCGCCGGAGCGCGGGGCCGCGGGCTATGTCGCCGCCGTGTTTGCGGGCATGTATGCGGCCATCATCTTGCTGGTCTACTTCGCGCAGCTCACCGCGGTGCGCTTCGGCGGCCTGACGGAGCAGGCGCGGATCCTGCTGGATTTCCGGCAGATGAATCTCTTTTTCAGCTTCGACCTGCTGGGCTATGCGCTGATGTCGCTCGCGACGTTTTTCGCGGGGCTGACGGTCTGCCCGCGGAGCAGGACCGACAGATGGCTGCGGGCGCTGCTTCTGATCCACGGTGTGTTCTTTATCAGCTGCCTGCTGATGCCGATGCTGGGCGTCTTTCGGGCGGACAGCCCCGCGTGGATCGGCACGGCGGTGCTGGAGTTCTGGTGCGCCTATTTCTGCCCGGTGGCCGTTCTGTCGCGCGGGTACTTTCAGAAGATAAACTGAAAAACCTTCCCCCAAAGGGCGGCGCCCTTTGGGGGAAATGTTTTTCAGTCCATCACAGGCCGCTCATCGCCGTAGAAGAACACGGCGACGGTGCCGGGGCCGCTGTGCGAGCCGATGATCGTGCCGATGTCGCACAGGCGGATCCTGCCGCGGAGCTTCGGGAAGCGCTCCTCGAGCGCGTCGATCAGCAGCTGCGCATCCTCCGGGCACTGGGAGTGGCACACGAAGCAGCGCTGGTCATAGCCGCGCCCGCCCTGCGCGTGCTGCACCATCGCGTCGACCGTGGCCTGCACGGCCTTCTTCTTGCCGCGCACCTTGCCGTAGGCCTTGATCGCGCCCTTGCTGTCAAGGCGCATGATCGGGCAGATGTTCATGATCGAGGCGACCATCGCCGTCGCGCCGGAGACGCGCCCTGTGCGGTGAAACTGCGTCATGTCGGAGGAGAAGAACTGGTGGTGTACCTTGTTGCGGTTCCGCATGACCCAGTCGGCGACCTCGTCGAGCGAAGCGCCCGCATCGCGCATGTCAGCGGCGGTATCGACGAGCAGGCCGTAGCCCGAGGAGGAGCAGAGCGTGTCGATCACGACGATCTTCTTATCGGGGTACTTCTCCTGCAGCATCTTGCCCGCGAACTCTGCGTTGTGCACCGAGCCGGACTGGCCGGACGTGAAGCTCAGGTGCAGCAGATCGCCGTGCTGCAGCTGCTGTTCAAAGAAGTCGAGGTACGTCGCGACGTTGATCTGCGAGGTCTGCGGGAGCTTTCCCTCCTGCAGAAAACGGTAAAACCGGGGCAGGGCCTCCGGGTCGCGGCCCATATCGTCGACGTATTCCTGCCCGTCGACGACGTAGGTGTAAAACAGCACCGGAATATCGCGCTGCGCGATATAGGCATACGGCAGATCCACCGTTGAGCAGCAGCTCAGAATGAATTTTCGTTCCATAGAAAGCTCCTTCCGATATGATATATTAGATTTCCTGATTTTGCCTTTTATTATACCACGCCGCACGGTGCTGTCAATCCGCCAGCAGTCCCGCGAGCCGCCCACTCGACCATGCCCACTGGAGGTTATAGCCGCCGCAGTCGCCGTCGATGTCGAGCACCTCGCCGCAGGCATAAAGCCCCGGTACGAGCAGGCTCTGCATCGTCCGCGGGTCGAACTCCTCCGTGCGCAGGCCGCCCGCCGTCACCTGCGCCTGATCGAAGCCGCAGACGCCCGTCACGGGCAGCGTGAAGCTGTGCAGCCCCGCCGCGATGCGCCACAGGGCGTCCTCCGTGAGCGAGGACGCGGGCTGACTTGTAAAGCCTGCGCGCTTGACAACCGTCTGGCCGAGCCGCGTGTGGACGCTCCCCGTCAGCAGCAGTGCGGCTTCGTGCGCGCCGAGCGATGCCTGCCGCTCGCGCAGCCACCGGAGCGTCCCCGCCATGTCCAGCTGCGGCAGCAGGTCGAGCGTGAGCAGCAGTCCCTCGCCCCCGGTGCTCACGGCGCGCGAGAGGTCGAAGATAGCCGGGCCGCTGACGCCGTACTCCGTGAAGAGAATTTCGCCGCGCCCCTGCGCGAGCACCTCACGCCCGCGCAGCACACGGATATCGGCCTCGGCCTTCACGCCCTTGAGCCCGCGCGGGTACGTCGGATCGGTTTTCATCTGCACCAGCGACGGCAGCAGCGCCGTCCGGTGGTGACCGAGCTGCTTGGCGAGCTGATAGCCGTCCATCACGCCGCCGACTCTGCTGCCCGCCGCGCCGCCCGCGGCGAGGATGACGCGCTCCGCCGTGAGCGTCTCGCCGTTCTCCATGCGGGCGGTAAAGGCGCCGCCGCGATGGCGCAGCTGCGTGATCACACAGCCGGTGCGCAGCTCGATCTCCGGCCGCTCGAGCGCGTAGCGCAGCACATCGAGCACCGAGCCCGCCATGTTGCTCGCGGGATAGACCCGCCCCGACGGCTCCGCTGCGGTCAACAGGCCGAGCCGCTCGAACCAGCCGAGCGTCTCCTCCGAGGGGAAGCGCTCGAGCGCCGGGCGGCAGAAGTCCACCGCCGCGCCGTGGTAGTGCGCGGGGGATGCGTGGAGATTACTGAGGTTGCAGCGGCCGTTGCCCGTCGCGAGGAGCTTGCGCCCGACGCGCGATTGCCGCTCGGCAAGGAGGACGCGGTGCCCCGCTTCCGCGGCGGTGAGCGCCGCGGCCATGCCCGACGCGCCCCCGCCGATCACGAGGACGGTCATGACTGCGCCTCCAGTCTGCGCCGCGTGAGATAGCCCTCGAGCATCAGTGCCGCCGCGACGGCATCGACGGTCTTCTTGCGCTTTTTGGCGTTTTTGCCGTTGCTGAAGAGAATGTTGTGCGCGTCGATCGTGGTGCGCCGCTCGTCCCAGAGCGTGACGGAGAGTCCCGTCGCCGCGCGCAGCGTCTCAGCGAAGGCGGCGGCCTTCTCCGCGCGCGGGCCGAGCGTGCCGTCCATGTTCTTCGGATAGCCCAGCACCAGCTCCGTGACGCCGTGCCCGGCGATGAGCCGGACGATCTCCTCCACGACGATATCGGCCTTGCGGCTGTTGATAACGGTGGAAAAGCCCGCGAGCGTCCCGGTGGGGTCGGAGATGGCGATGCCGGTGTGCGCGTCGCCGTAGTCGATGGCCATGATTTTCATAGGGGTGTCCTCCTGCAGCGTGATTCGTCTTTCGCCCCTATCATACACAAAAACGCGCCGCCCTGCAACCGAAAAAGGCCGAATCCCGTCGAAGCCGAGCGGAAAGACGGCTCCGTTTGTGAAAATGGCCATAAAATTGCGGTGGACAATCGCTATCTCTTGTGGTAATATGAGAAATTAATCAAACGAATCGTATTTCCGGTGCCCGCCCGCGCGGGAGAAAGGAGTATCTCTATGGCGATTGAGAGTTATGCCGGCAAGATTAACCGCAAGCTCAACAAGAAAATCCACGTCATCGACGTGGCCGCCGGGCGCACGCCCGCGGATCTGGTGCTGAAGAACGCGACGTATGTCAACGTGTTTTCCAACGAGCTCTGCCATGGGGACATCGCCGTGGCGGAGGGGCTGATCGTCGGCATGGGCGCCTACCACGGGCATGTGGAGGTCGACGTGACGGGGAAGATCGTGCTCCCCGGCTTCATCGACGCGCACATCCACCTCGAGAGCTCGCTTGTCAGTCCCAGGGAGTTTGCCAAGGCCGTCCTGCCGCACGGCACGACGACGGTCATCACCGACCCGCACGAGATCGCGAACGTCATGGGAACCGACGGCATCGAGTATATGATTCAGGCGACGGAGGATCTGCCCGTCGACGTGCGCTTCATGCTGCCGAGCTGTGTGCCCGCCACGCCGCTCGACGAGTCGGGCGCGAACCTCGACTACCGCGCCATCGACAGCTTCTATGACTATCCGCGCGTGCAGGGACTGGCCGAGATGATGAATTTCGTCGGCGCGATCAACGCCGACCCGCAGGTCGTGGAGAAAATTGTTGCCGCGCAGGCACACCATAAGAAAATTGACGGCCACGCGCCCGGCCTCAAGGGCAACGACCTCAACACCTACATCGCCGCGGGCGTCTACTCCGACCACGAGTGCTCCGAGCTCGACGACGCCATTTCCAAGCTCCAGCGCGGCCAGTTTATCATGATCCGCGAGGGCACCGCCGCGCGCAACCTCGAGGCGCTCGCGCCGCTGCTGTGCGACAAGTACGTCGAGCGCTGCATGTTCTGCACCGATGACAAGCACCCGAGCGACCTGCTCGAAAAGGGGCACATCGACTACATCGTCAAAAAGGCCATCTCTCTCGGCGTTGACCCGATTATCGCCGTCAAGGCCGCCTGCCACAACGCCGCGCGGTACTTCCTGCTCAATAACCGCGGCGCCATCGCGCCGGGCTACCTCGGCGACTTCGTCATCATCAACAACTTCCGCGACTTCAATATCGAGATGGTCTATAAGCGAGGCAAGCTCATGTACGACGGCGTCCTGCGCGAGTTCGACGCGCCGGAGATCGACCCGTACCTCGTGCGCCGCGCGCACGACACGTTCCACGTCGCGACGCTCACGGCCGGGGACTTCAGCGACGAGCGCCCCCACGCCGTGATCGGCATGGTGCCGGGGGAGATCGTCTCCGTCGACGGCGGCTATGCCGACCATATCGATACCGCGCAGGATATCCTGAAAATCGCCGTCATCGAGCGGCATAAGAACACGCACCACATCGGTCTCGGCTATATCCGGGGCTACGGGCTGACGCACGGCGCTGTTGCGACCTCCATCAGCCACGACAGCCACAACATCATCGTCGTCGGCGCGTCGGAGGAGGATATGGCCGCCGCTGCGAACCGGATCGTCGAAAACCGCGGCGGCATCACCGTTATGGACGGCGGCGCGGTGCTCGGCGAGGTGGCGCTGCCCATCGCGGGCATCATGTCCGATGACAGTCTCGAGATGGTCAACAGTGCCCTCGAGGCCGCGAAGGACGAGGCGTTCCGTCTCGGCGTGAACCGGGCGATCGACCCGTTCATGACGCTGAGCTTCATGGCGCTGCCGGTGATCCCGAGCCTGCGCATCACCACGCGCGGCGTGTTCGATGTGAATACGCAGAGATACGTGTAAAAATTCACGCAAGAGGGTACGGGGCCGAATGGCCCCGTACCCTCTTGCGTGAGGGGATTTCGCTGCGTTCCGCGCCTTTGCCAGCTTTGCTGGCCTGCGGCACTTCGCTCCGCACAGGGTGTTTTTTGCGGCGTACACGCCGCCGCGAAAAACGGATTGGATCTTTTTCGCGCACGG
>ERZ773187.1217-NODE-1217-length-20558-cov-11.456128_pt1 | contig 20558 bp, 19 predicted proteins | sample MGYA00511242_ERZ773187 | MGnify/ENA primary metagenome ERZ773187 (study PRJEB29015, sample SAMEA2737744) | human gut metagenome | biome: human gut; feature: human-associated habitat; material: faeces | place: China | collected 2012 ... | reverse complement strand
ACAGCAGCACTTCCGGTTCCATCGCCAGCGCGCGGGCAATAGAGACACGCTGCTGTTGGCCCCCTGACAGATGTACCGGGTATTTAATTTGCTGGCGCTCGTCGATCCCCACCTTTGCGAGGTATTTCTCCGCACGCTTGCGCGCGTCTTGTTTGCTTAAGCCCAGCACCTGAATCGGCGCTTCCATCACGTTCTCGAGCACCGTCATGTGGCTCCAGAGGTTAAAGTGCTGGAACACCATCGTCAGGCGCGTACGCAGCATCCGCAGCTGATGCTTATCCGCCACCTTCAGCTGGCCGTCTTTATCACGTACCAGGTTGATGTTCTCGCCGCTGACCACAATAGAGCCTTCGCTCGGCTTTTCGAGGAAGTTGATGCAGCGCAGGAAGGTACTTTTACCCGAGCCGGATGAGCCGATAATACTAATCACATCGCCGGCATTCGCCTGGAGCGATACCCCTTTCAGCACTTCATGTTCGCCGTAGCGTTTGTGCAAATCGGTAACGTTTAATTTGTTCTCAGCCATCATGTTCTCAGTGCGTCGAAGTAGGTTTGATATGCTGTAACCAGCGCTTCTCCGCCTTGCGGAAGAGGCTAATCAGGACATACGAAATCATCAGATACAACACGGCCGCGATGCCGAACGCGGTAAAGGGCTGATAGGTCGCGGAGTTAATATCCCGGGCGATTTTCAGCAGATCCGGTACGGTGGCAGTAAATGCCAGTGCGGTGGAATGCAGCATCAGGATCACTTCGTTGCTGTAGGCAGGCAGCGCGATACGCAGGGCCGACGGCAGAATAATGCAACGATAAAGTTTCACCGAGGAGAAGCCATAAGCCCGCGCCGCCTCGATTTCACCATGGGGCACCGAACGGATGGCACCGGCAAAGATCTCGGTGGTGTAGGCACAGGTATTCAGCGTCAACGCCAGTACCGTACAGTTCAGGCCGCTACGGAAAAAGGCGTTTAACATTTCGGTGCCTTTTACAATCTCCAGCGTATACATGCCGGAGTAGAACACCAGCAGCTGCACGTACAGCGGCGTGCCACGAAAGATGTAGGTAAACAGCCAGATCGGGAAGCGGATGAATTTATTGTTTGATACCCGGCCAATAGCGAGAAAAACCGCCAGGATGCCGCCCATCACCACGGATGAAATCAGCAGCCACAGGGTGATGGCCACGCCGGTAAAGCGATAGCCGTCGGTCCAGAGCAGCGATTTCCAGTACTCCTGAATAATCTCGATCACAGGTCAGCCCTCTTCACACCCACGGAGTAGCGACGTTCGAGCAGCAGCAGTACACCATTGGAGACGGTGGTAAAAACCAGATAGATAACGCCACAAACAATGGCGAAGTAGAACGGCTCCCAGGTGCTTTTGCCCGCCAGCTGAGTGGCTTTCACAACGTCTTCCAGACCCAGCAACGAGACCAGCGCCGTGGCTTTGAGGATCACCTGCCAGTTGTTGCCGATGCCCGGCAACGCAAAGCGCATCATGGCCGGAAACATAATGCGACGGAAGGTCTGAGAGGAGGTAAAGCCGAAGGCGGTGGCCGCCTCGATATGGCCTTTGGGTACCGCGAGATAGGCGCCGCGGAACGTTTCCGTAAAGTAAGCACCGTAAATGAAACCGAGGGTGATGATACCCGCCACCATAGGATCAATATCGATCTGCCCCATGCCAATGGCATCGGTCACGCCGTTTAGCGCAATCTGCAGGCCGTAGAAAATCAACAGCATCAGTACGAGGTCAGGTACACCGCGAATAAGTGTGGTATAGCCTTCGAAAATCAACGCCAGCGCGCGATTTGCCGAAAGTTTTGCCCCCGCGCCCGCAAGGCCTATCAGCACGGCCAGCACCACGGAACTGAGAGCCAGTTCCAGGGTGACCAGCGCGCCTTGTAGAATAACGCCAGAAAATCCGTACAGCATACAGCCTGCCCTGTCGTGAGTGTGGTCAACCGTGTCTTTTCCCCTCCCGAAGCGGGAGGGGGCGCACGTTATTTAGCGGGGCTTAACCGCCGTATACGTCGAAATCAAAGTATTTTTTGGCGAGTTTTTCATAGGTGCCGTCGGCACGCATCTCTGCAAAGGCTTTGTTCAGCGCTTCACGCAGCTCGTTATCTTCTTTGCGCAGCCCCATACCGGTGCCGACGCCGAAGAGCTTCTCGTCCTTAATAGACGGGCCGCCGAACTTATACTCTTTTCCGACCGGCTGCTTCAGGAAACCTTCGCTGGCCGCAACTTCATCCTGGAAGGCGGCATCGATACGGCCCGCAGTCAGGTCGGCGTAGATGTTCTCCTGGCCCTGATACGAGACGATTTCAATCCCTTTTGGTGCCCAGTGTTCGTTACCGTAGGTCTCCTGAGTGGTCCCCTGCAGCACACCTACGCGTTTACCTTTCAATGACTCAACGGTCGGCTGGATATCGGAGGATTTGGCCACCACCAGACGGGAGTCGGCTGCATAGAGTTTGTCGGTAAAGGCAATCTCTTGCTGACGTTTTTCGGTGATGGAGAGTGACGACATGATGACGTCGATTTTCTTCGCTTTAAGCGACGGAATCAGCGCGTCCAGTGGGTTTTCAACATATGAACATTGTGCTTTGATCCGTTTGCACAGCTCATTCGCCAGATCGATGTCAAAACCGACCAGTTCACCCTTCGCATTCTTCGATTCGAACGGGGCATAAGTTGGGTCAGTACCGATACGAATTTTTTGCGGAATTGCTGCAAATGCCGCGGTGGCGCTGGAAAAGGCCAGAACCAGAGAAAGTGACAATACCAATTTTTTCATATCTATCCTCAACAAACTGTCTTCTTACGGGTTTTCTACGTCGACGGGGTGTAAGTAATGTGCCATTAATCCACGCGACAAGGCAAAAGAATATGCTCGCCCTGCGCCAAAAAGTGCATCATTACTGCTTAATTATTCACTTTATAACCAGCCGGGCACGGGACATGCACTCTTCTGGTTCACGCTCACCCGCCATGCACCATAATGACCCACCATTATGGTGCATTCGCTTAAAGCCGATTAATCACCGTAGACATTGAAGTCGAAGTATTTTTTCGCCAGTTTGTCGTAAGTCCCATCTTTGCGCAGGTCGTCGAAGGCTTTATCGAAGGCCGCTTTCAGCTCAGTATCGTCCTTACGCAGGCCAATACCGGTACCGTCACCAAAGTATTTTTTGTCTTTAACCGATGGGCCTGCAAAAGCAAACTCTTTGCCCGCTGGCTGTTTCAGGAAGCCTTCGCTGGCCGCAACTTCATCCTGGAATGCCGCATCAAGACGGCCCGCCGACAGGTCAGAGTAAATCAGATCCTGGTTCTGGTAGGCCACCACATCGACCCCCTTCTCACGCCAGTTGGCATTAGCGTAACCTTCCTGCGTCGAGCCCTGCAGCACGCCCACATGCTTGCCTTTCAGCGAGTCGATGGTCGGCTGTACGGGTGAGCCTTTTGCGGCAATCAGACGCGAATCTGCTGCGTAGAGTTTTTCAGAAAACGCGATCTCCTGCTGGCGCTTCTCGGTAATGGAGAGCGACGAGATAATCGCGTCAATTTTCTTGGCTTTGAGGGACGGGATCAGCGCATCGAAATCGCTGCCTACCCAGGTACATTTCACAGACATGCGTTTGCACATCTCATTCCCCAGATCGATATCAAACCCGACGAACTCCCCTTTCGCATCTTTAGATGAGAATGGCGCATAGGTCGCATCGGTACCGATACGTACGGTTTGCGGAAGCGCTGCGTAGCTCCCTGCGGCCGCGCTTAATCCCACCAGCAAAGACAGAGCCAGAACCGTCTTCTTCATACATTTACCCTCAAGTATCGTGATTTTATTATCTGTTGTGTTGTGTTGTGTGTTGCAGGCATTGTCTTGCAGGTCTTATGCCATTTTGACGTCGGTATAAAAATTCAACGTTTAATATGTTAATGAAAGGTTGCAAGAATGCCTTAATGGTGAAAGATAGCAGGTCTGCCAAACGAACCGCAGCGAGGAGAGGGCAAAAAAGGAATTAAATGTTGAGGATATGATCGCTGTTGCATAATTGCCCTGAAACAGGGCAACGCGGTGTTTTATCGCACTCAGCCAGTGCACATTTTTAGCTACCCTGCCAGCGGGTAAAAAGATCGGCAGGCAGTTCAATGTCGAACTGATCGATCACGCGATTAACCGTTTGATTGATCACGTCATCCAGACTTTGTGGGCGATGGTAGAACGCCGGCACCGGCGGCATAATCACCGCGCCCAGTTCTGCCGCCTGAGTCATCAGACGCAGATGCCCCAGATGCAGCGGCGTTTCACGTACGCACAACACCAACGGACGACGTTCTTTTAGCACTACATCGGCCGCACGGGTCACCAGGGTGTCGGTGTAGCTGTTCACGATGCCAGACAGGGTCTTAATCGAACAGGGCAGTATGACCATTCCCGATGTTTTAAACGAGCCAGAAGAGATGGTGGCGGCGATATCACGGGCGTCATGAATGACGTCGGCCAGAGACTGAACGTCGCGCAGAGAGAGGTCTGTTTCAAGGGAGAGGGTTTGGCGCGCCGCCTGGCTCATTACCAGATGGGTTTCCACGTCCGGCACGTTACGCAGCACCTGCAGTAAACGCACACCGTATATGGCACCGCTGGCACCTGAGATCCCTACTATCAGTCGTTTCATGATTTTCGCCCTTTCCAGTTCAGGGCTGACTGTGCAGGATTTTGCGAGGAGTTGCAAGCGAGGGCCACTGCCCTCGCTTGCTTCGGCGATTAGCCTTCGTTATGCATCTCTAAGCTTTCAAGATCGTTCTGCATCTGAACCGCTTTTGCGTCGTCATTTCGCAGGGAATCGAGATAGTCGAGATACTGCTGATCGACATCTTTCGTGACGTAAATACCGTTAAATACTGAGCATTCAAACTGCTGAATATCCGGATTTTCCGCACGCACCGCCTCGATGAGATCGTTGAGATCCTGGAAAATCAGGCCGTCCGCGCCGATGATCTGGCGAATCTCGTCCACTTCACGACCGTGGGCAATCAGCTCGTTCGCTGTTGGCATGTCGATACCGTAGACGTTCGGGAAGCGGATTTCCGGCGCAGCAGAGGCCAGATAGACCTTCTTCGCTCCGGCTTCACGGGCCATCTCGATAATCTGCTCAGAGGTCGTGCCGCGTACAATAGAGTCATCAACCAGCAGCACGTTTTTATCGCGGAACTCAGCGCGGTTGGCGTTGAGCTTACGGCGCACGGATTTACGGCGCAGGTGCTGGCCTGGCATGATAAAGGTACGACCCACGTAGCGGTTTTTCACAAAACCCTGACGATAGGGTTTGCCCAGAATACGTGCCATCTCCAGTGCGATATCGCAGGAGGTCTCCGGGATGGGGATCACCACATCGATATCCAGGTCTTCCCACTCACGCGCAATCTTCTCGCCGAGCTTGGTTCCCATATTCACACGGGCGCTGTAGACGGAGATTTTATCGATGAAGGAGTCTGGACGCGCGAAGTAAACATACTCGAACAGACACGGATTGCTGACCGGATTATCCGCACACATGCGGGTGAAGAGCTGCCCTTTCTCGGTGATGTAAATCGCTTCGCCTGGCGCGACATCGCGCAGGAATTCAAAGCCCAGGGTATCCAGCGCCACGCTCTCAGAGGCCACCATGTATTCGGTGCGGCCGTCGCCCATGTCACGTTTACCCAGCACCAGCGGGCGGATACCGTTCGGGTCGCGGAAGGCAACCATACCGTGGCCGATAATCATCGCTACGCAGGCATAAGCACCACGGATCAGACGGTTAGTGGCAGCCACGGCAGCAAAAATGTTATCTGCTTCAAGCGGATAGTGACGGAAGTTGTCCAGTTCACTGGCAAAAATATTCAGCAGAATTTCAGAATCAGAAGTGGTGTTAATGTGGCGACGCTTCTCTTCAAACAGCTTCTGGCGTAACTCGTGCGCGTTGGTCAGGTTGCCGTTATGAGCAAGCGTGATGCCATACGGGGAGTTTACATAGAAAGGCTGTGCTTCAGAGGCGCTGGAACTACCAGCGGTAGGATAACGAACGTGACCAATCCCCATATTACCTTGCAGACGCTGCATATGGCGGGCTTCAAACACATCGCTTACCAGGCCATTCGCCTTACGTAAACGGAAGCAGTTGTTTGCATCAATGGTGATGATACCCGCAGCATCCTGCCCACGGTGCTGAAGCACCGTTAACGCGTCATAAATCGACTGGTTTACCGGCATGAAACCGGCGATACCGACAATACCGCACATTCGTCTTTTCCTCGTTAAGCCACATCTCAGGGTTTATGCCCTGGGCAAGAAACTCGACGAGCTTTGCAGATAGTCAAAGAACCATCTGATGATGAAACTGAATTGCGGAATCAGCTGCGATTTCTGCCAGTCTTCACTTTTTGAGAACCCGGTAAAGGTATCAAGGAAGAACAGTATCGCCGCCACAATCAGCGCGCCTCGCAATGCCCCAAAACAGATGCCGAGCACCCTGTCCGTACCTGACAGACCGGTTTTCTCGACCAGCTGACCTATCACATAATTGACGATAGCGCCGACAATCAACGTCGCGATAAACAGTACCGCGATGGCGATTCCGTTTCGGACCAGTTCATCTTCAAAGCCCGTGAACCAGACAGACAGGTAAGTGTAGTAATGACTGGCAACAAAGAAAGCACAACCCCAGGTTACCAGCGATAACGCTTCACGAACAAAGCCACGGATCAGGCTAACCAGACAGGAAAAACCAATCACCGCAATGATGGCGTAATCAATCCAGACCATATGTGTCCCACGATTAAACGCCCTGTCATCCAGTTCGGGGCGAATTCTAACAGAAAAAGAAAACGTTTGCGTAGGGATTTCCTTCCCATGCGTAAATAAAAAAGGCGTTGAAAAAATAGTCAACGCCTGTGGCGGGTTACGTCTCTGCGGACGGATGCCCCGGCCCTTATCGGTTAAGAAACGGGCCTATAGCGCGCGTCAGTTCGCGCTATAATTCATCACCACACCGCTCAATCCTGAGAGCTGATTGAGTTCCCCCAGCGAGCCTTTTAGCTTCTCTTTTGAGGCATCAGGCCCGACGAGAATACGGGTGATTTTACCTTGTACCGGTGTACCAGGTGAAGTGTAAGCGCGATACCCCGCGCCACGGAGTTTGGCAACGATCTCGTTAACCTTATCCGCATTTTTCAGCGCGCCGAGCTGCACCACATACGCTTTGCCAGTCGGTGCGGGCTTCTCTTCCGCCGCCGGTTTCGCTGGAGGCGTTTCCGTGGCTGCGGCCAGTTGGTCGCGAGTATTATCACGCTGCGGCTTCGGCTGCGGTTTCTCGGCAGGCTTCGGTTTTTGTACCGACTTTGGCGCAGGCTGTTCAGCCTGTACCGGCACGGGATCCAGTTCGCCATTATTACTGGCGGCCATGCGCGCAGGATCTATTGACGGCGCAGCGGCATCGCCCGCCTGCACCTCTTCTGCGGCGCCTTCAGGCGGCTGAGCAGGCAGGGCCTGCGTCGCGGCAGGCAGCATATCCGGCTCATCACGGTCGCCAGGTTTTGGTACCAGCGGGATCGCCGCGAACTCATCCTGATAGTGTTTTTTCTGCCCGTCGAGCAGCCCCGGGAGGATGATCACCCCCAGTGCTACCAGCACAATGGTTCCTGCTAAACGGTTCTGAAACTTACTTGCCACCGGTTCTCCCCGCGTCCATCACTTCCATGACATGTGCCACCGTGTGGAACGACCCACACACCAGCACGGTATCTTCTGGTCTGGCATCGGCCATGGCTGCATGCCAGGCCTGCTCCACGCTATCAAAGCGTTTGCCTTCGCCGAGGTGTTCCGTCAGCTGTTCGGCAGACGCGCCGCGTGGACCTTCCAGAGGAGCACAATACCAGCTATCGACCGCACTCTCCATGCAGGCCAGCGTCCCCGCAATGTCTTTATCATGAAGCATACCGATAACCGCCAGGACACGCCCGGTTTTTGGCAAGCTTTTGAGACGTCCTGCAAGGTACGCCGCAGCGTGGGGGTTATGGGCGACGTCAAGTATCACGCGCGGTGCGTCACTGACAATCTGAAAACGTCCCGGCAGTATGGCATGCTGAACGCCCTCCCGAATCGCCTGCTCGCTGACGGCCAACCCACTGGCTCGCAGGGCAGCAAGCGCGGTGGCGGCGTTCGGCTGCGGCACCTGCGGTAGCGGCAAGTTTTCGAGCACGCCCTTCGCGTCGCTAAAGCGCCAGTCGTGTTCGCTCACGGCATAATGCCAGTCAACGTCACGACGCAGCAGCGTGGCGCCCTTCTCCTGAGCCACATCGGCGATGGTATGCGGCATATCGGGCTCCCCCACTACGGCAGGTTTGCCGGCGCGGAAAATACCCGCTTTTTCGCGGCCAATGCTTTCGCGATCCGGACCAAGCCAGTCGACATGGTCCAGCGCGATGCTGGTCACCACGGCCACATCCGCATCCACCATATTGGTGGCATCCAGACGGCCGCCGAGACCCACTTCCAGAATGACGACGTCAAGCTGCGCCTGCTTAAACAGCCACAGGGCCGAGAGCGTGCCGTACTCGAAGTAGGTTAATGAGATATCACCGCGCGCAGCCTCGATCTCGGCAAATGAAGCGGTGTGGGCTGCTTCAGTGAGCTCCTGATTCTGTACGCGCACGCGCTCTGTGTAACGTACCAGGTGCGGGGAGCTGTACACCCCCACTTTGTAGCCGGCGGCCATCAGCACCGCTTCCAGCGTACGGCAGGTCGTGCCCTTACCGTTAGTACCTGCGACGGTAAAGACAAAAGGTGCCGGTTTCAGAACATCAAGGCGCGCCGCCACCTGACTCACACGGGCAAGGCCCATGTCGATGGTTTTACTGTGCAGGTTTTCCAGATAAGAAAGCCACGCGGCCAGAGGCGACGTGGCTTGAGGGATTGGGTTCTTTTCCATGATGCGCACTTTTCAGTTACGGTGAGAAAGCAAAAGGGCAGCGCCGTCTGGCCCTGCCCTTTGCAGTTATCAGGCCTCGGGTTCCTGATGCGGTACGACCACGCCTTCGCGCGGCTCATCCGGAGAAGGCGATGGCAGATTCATCAGCTTCGCCAGGATGCTTGCCAGTTTCAGGCGCATTTCCGGGCGGCGGACGATCATGTCGATAGCGCCTTTCTCGATGAGGAATTCACTGCGCTGGAAGCCCGGCGGCAGTTTTTCACGTACCGTTTGTTCGATAACACGCGGACCGGCAAAACCGATCAGCGCTTTAGGTTCAGCCACGTTCAGGTCGCCCAGCATGGCAAAGCTCGCTGATACGCCGCCCATGGTCGGGTCAGTCAGGACGGAGATGTACGGCAGCCCACGCTCCTGCATTTTAGCCAGTGCCGCAGAGGTTTTCGCCATCTGCATCAGTGACATCAGTGCTTCCTGCATACGCGCCCCGCCGGAGGCGGAGAAGCAGATCAGCGGGCAGTTGTCTTCCAGCGCCTGCTCAACGGCACGCACGAAGCGCGCGCCCACGACAGAACCCATCGAGCCGCCCATAAAGGCGAACTCAAACGCCGCCGCGACAACCGGCATCTCGTGCAGCGTGCCTTTCATCACAACCAGGGCGTCTTTCTCGCCGGTCTCTTTCTGTGCAGAGGCCAGACGATCTTTGTATTTCTTGGAGTCACGGAACTTCAGCACGTCTTTCGGCTCAAGTTCGCTACCCAGTTCTACCAGAGATCCCTCATCCAGCAAGCTATGCAGGCGGTTACGCGCCGACATACGCATGTGATGGTCGCACTTCGGACAGACCTCAAGATTACGCTCGAGCTCGGCGCGGTACAGGACCTGACCGCAGCTGTCACACTTGGTCCACACCCCTTCAGGAATACTCGCCTTGCGGGTGGGGGTTATGTTGCTTTTAATTCGTTCAATCCAGCTCATTGATAACCTTTCTGCCTGAACCTGGTTCTATGCCAGTTTTGCTGTAAGGGGCGCATAATGCCATTTTTGCCCCCAACAGACCATGAATGTTGCACATTAAAACATAACAGCCCGAAACTTTGGACAAAAAAGTGGTCGAACCGCTAATGCGCCTTTACTTCGCTTGCTTAGCCGCCGCGCGTCGGTGACGAATAATCTCAATCACGCCCGGCAGGATGGACACCACAATTATCCCAACGATCAGGAGCTTAAGGTTTTCCTGAATCATCGGAATGGTGCCAAAGAAATAACCCGCGTAAGTAAAGCTGAGCACCCACAACAGGGCCCCCGTCACGTTATAGAGGGCAAAATGACGGTAGGACATATGCCCCATCCCCGCAACAAAGGGCGCAAACGTCCTGACGATAGGCACGAATCGCGCGAGGATAATGGTTTTTCCGCCGTGCTTCTCGTAAAACGCGTGGGTTTTATCCAGATAGCTGCGACGGAAAATTTTCGAGTTCGGGTTACTGAATAACCGCTCGCCGAACAACCGCCCTATAGTGTAGTTCACCGCATCGCCGACGATAGCGGCAATCAGCATTAGCACCACCATCAGGTGAACGTTCAGATCGTTGGTCTCAAGCGACGCCAGCGCGCCCGCGACAAACAGCAGCGAATCGCCCGGTAAAAACGGCGTCACCACCAGCCCGGTTTCACAAAACAGGATCACAAACAGAATGGCATACACCCAGACGCCGTATTGCGCCACCAGTTCAGCCAGGTGAACATCAATATGCAGAATGAAATCAATCAGAAAGCGAATTAAATCCATATTGTCTTAGCCTTAATTGCACATGCGCTTAGTCCGCTAAAAACAGCGGTCCCATTGGCGGCTTCGGTAGGTCAAAATGGTCCGGATAATCCACAGAGACCAGATACAGCCCTTCCGCTTTCGCCGTTGCTGCCGCCAGCGTTCTGTCCTTTGCCGCTAACAGCTCTGCAATCCAGCTCTCCGGCTGGTGTCCGGCACCCACTTCCATCAGGCTGCCTGTAATATTCCGCACCATATGATGTACAAAGGCATTGGCTTTGATGTCCACCACCACATACGCGCCATAACGACTGACGTTAATGTGCATCACGTTACGCCACGGTGTGCGCGACTGGCACTGCACCGCACGGAACGAGGTAAAATCATTTTCACCCAGCAGACTCTGGGCCGCGCGATGCATACGATCGGCATCCAGCGGCTCATAGTAATGGGTCACTCCCTGGCCTAAGACCGCGGGGCGAAGACGCTGATTGTAGATGATGTAGCGATAACGGCGCGCGGTTGCGCTAAAGCGCGCATGAAAATCATCCGGCACATCTTTGACCCAACGCACCGCGATGTCACCAGGTAAATTCGCATTTACACCCAGCGTCCATGCCGCGTCTTTACGCACCGCAGTAGTGGTGAAATGCACTACCTGGCCCGTGCCATGCACCCCCGCATCGGTACGACCGGCACAGAAGACGCTGATGGGTTCATTCGCCACCTGAGAGAGCGCTTTTTCCAGTTTTTCCTGGACGCTGCGCACCTCATTCTGGCGCTGCCAGCCATAATATTTACTGCCATCGTACTCAATGCCGAGGGCAATCTTATGTACTGGCTTGTGTTCCACTTCTGACATCAGTACAGATACTCCTGCACCAGTTTTTCGGCGATCTTCACCGCCATCAGCGCGCCGCCGAAACGGACGTTATCGGCAACCGACCAGAACTGTACCTGTTCCGGCATGCCGTAATCGTTACGCACACAGCCTACGGAAAGATGCCCGTTGCCCGTCGCGTCGCCGACCTGCGTCGGGAACTCACTCTCTTCGCTCAGGACAATATCCTCGCCGCGCGCAAAGGCATCGCGGGCCTCTTCTGCCGCCAGAGGGCGCAGCGCTTCGAAATTCACCATCTGAGCGTGGCCGTAGAAGACCGGCGACTGCACGCAGCTGGCGGAGATCATCAGCCCTTCGTCCTGCATAATTTTGCGGGTTTCATCGACAATACGGCGCTCATCAGCCACGCTACCTTCCCGATCCGGCAGGAGTGGCAACATATTGAAAGCCAGCTGACGTCCAAAGAAATCGTCTTCGTCGACAGGAATACCATTCAGTAGCTTCGCGCTCTGCCCCGCCAGGGCATCCACCGCTTTTTTACCCCGCGCGGAGGCGGAGAGCAGGCTGGTAACGGTGATGCGCGATAAGCCGCCATCGTCGATCAGCGGTTTCAGCGCGGTAAGCAGTTGGCTGGTGAGGCTGTTCGGCACGGCAATGATGTTGCGATTGCGATAGTCGGCCAGCACAAAGGGGTTAACATCCGGCACGACCAGCGGGACATCGGGTTCAAGGGCAAACAGACCGCTCAGGTCAATGACCAGACAGCCCGCATTGGTCGCCTCTTCGGCATAGGCTGCGCTGGCTTCAACGCCCGCGGCGAAGAAGGCCAGTTGGGCCTGAGTCCAGTCGAACTGCGCGGCATCCTGTACCATCACCGATTTACCGGCAAAGCGCAGATACTCCCCCGCGCTCTCGGTACGCGCCAGGGCAAAGATCTCACCCACTGAGAACTGACGCTCGGCAAGCGTTTCAAGCAGGGCTTCGCCCACGGCACCCGTGGCACCCAGTATGGCAATGTTCCAGCCTTCAGACATGGTGGTTTACTCCAGAAAAAAGCGTCCCTGCCGGGATCGCCGACAGGGAGCATAAAGAAGATATTAACGTACCGGATGATGAACGGCGTTGAAACCCAGCTTATGCAGCATGGACGCGGCATTGGCGTCATCACACATGATATACAGGGAAGACCATTCGCGACGCTCATGGTAATGCTTGCGCAGCTTGTCAAATTCACCCGGAATACCCGCCACTTTACGCAGCAGCGCGTCATCGCGGCGCACATCATACACTAAATGGACCAGCCTTTTTAGCGTCGACTCATCGAATGGGCCATGCAGCGTCAGGCGGCCGAACTCAGGCGTCGGCAGCAGCGTGTCGAGCGCCACCTGCTGCGCCTGGCCAATGAAGGCGCTGTAGGCCTCAAAAACCTGGGTGGTGCCGCGCGCTTTTCCCTCAAGGGTGTAGCCTGCAATGTGCGCGGTGCCAATATCCACCTTCGCCAGTAATTCGACGTTGAGATCCGGCTCCGGCTCCCACACGTCCAGTACCACGCTCAGATCCTCTCCGGCGTCGAGACGGTTCAGGAGCGCGGCGTTATCCACGACCGGCCCGCGACAGGCGTTAATCAGAATAGTGCCAGGCTTAAGGGCGCGGAGGAGTGCGTCGTCGACGAGATGCAGCGATTTATAAGGACCATCTTTGAAGAGCGGGGTATGGAAAGTCAAAACGTCACACTCTGCCACCAGCTGCTCCAGCGAATGGAACTCGCCTTCGTCACCCCGATCGGCACGCGGCGGATCGCAAAGCAGCGTACGTATGCCTAGCGCCTCAAGGCGTTTTTGCAGGCGACCGCCCACATTCCCCACCCCGATAATGCCCACGGTGCGATCGCGCAGGGCAAAGCCGTCGCGTTCGGCCAGCATTAAGAGAGCGGAAAAGACATACTCCACCACTGCGATGGCATTACAGCCGGGGGCGGCAGAAAAGCCAATACCGGCCTGTTTCAGCCATGTATCATCCACATGATCGGTGCCTGCTGTTGCGGTGCCGACAAATTTCACCGGCTTACCGGCCAGTAACGCCTCATTCACCTTCGTTACCGAGCGCACCATCAGGGCATCCGCGTCGTCCAGTTCCGCGACGGGGATGGGGCGACCAGCAACCGCTTTTACATCGCCCAGACGGCTGAAAAGCTCACGCGCGTAAGGCATATTTTCATCAACGAGGATTTTCACGGCTGAGTACCTGTTTGAGAGGAAGAAAACCTGCCAAGTGTGCCATAATCTCGCCGCCAGGCATACACGTAAACCCGGTTTACGGTGAGTAATGACTTTAAGGATTGATAGACGATGCAGCCCATTTCAGGCACGCCGCCGCGCCCTCCGGGTGAAGGTCCCGTAGCCCCTTCGAACGTTGGCGAACAGCCTCTCTCCACGCAGCAGCGCACCGTGCTGGAGCGCCTTATTACGCGTCTTATTGCGCTAACGTCGCAACAAAACGCGGAGGTCTGGGCCGGGGTTAAGCATGATCTGGGGCTGAAGAACGATACTCCGTTGCAATCGCGCCACTTCCCTGCGGCCGAACAGAATCTCAACCAGCGCCTTAACGCTGCGCAGCAGAATCACACTACGCGTCAGATGGTGTCACAACTGACGGAGTTGTTAAGCCAGGGGAATAACCGCCAGGCGGTGAGTGATTTTATTCGCCATGAGTTCGGACACACGGCGCTAAGCCAGTTGACGCCGGAGCAGCTAAAGACGGTGCTGACGCTTTTACAGAACAAAGAGCTGACCATCCCTCAGCCGCAACAGCGGCCCGCGACGGAACGTCCGCTTCAGCCTGCCGAGCACAACACCCTTAAACAGATGGTCACCCGGCTGGCTGCCGCTACCGGCGAGCCAACGAAGCTTATCTGGCAGTCGATGCTGGAGCTTTCAGGGGTGAAGGCGGGAGAGCTCATCCCGGCGAAACAGTTCACCCATCTGGTTACCTGGCTGCAGGCGCGCCAGACGCTGAATGCCCAGAGTGCGCCAACGCTGCACACGGTGCAGGCCGCGCTGAAACAGCCACTGGAGCCACAGGAGTTCGAGACGATACGCGACTATGCCCAGCAGAACTGGCAGGCGACGCCGCAAACGGTGCTGACGACCGCTCAGGTGCAGGATATCCTGAACCAGATCTTCGTTCGCCGTGCCGAACGTGAGAGCGGCGTGCCAGAGGCTCGCAATATTCAGCCTATTTACAGCCCGCTGTTTGCCCCGGTTGTAGAGACCTTCCGAACGCTGACTGCACGTCCGGGATTGATGTTTGTGGCGCTGATGGTCGCGCTGGCGCTGTTCTGGCTGGTGGTCTGACAGGCTTCTCCTCAAGGATGAGGAGATCCCCCGGCAGCGAGCTACCCTTTACGAAATGCCAGCAGCGTAACGACAATCCCCACGACGGCTGAAACGGCCCCTGCCAGAAATACCGACGGATAACCCATCGAGGTTGCCAGTAGCCCTGCCAGCGGGCCGGTTACGCCGTACGAGATATCCTGAAACGCCGCATAACCACCCAGTGCCGTGCCGCGCACCTGCGGCGCCACACGCTTCACCACTTCTACGCCCAGCGCCGGGAAGATGAGCGAACAACCGCAGCCGGTTAGCGCCGCCCCGAGGAGTGCAACCGAAGCCACTGGCGCTTGCCACAACATCAGCAGACCTACCGTCTCGATCGCCAGCGACGCGACGGCAACCTTCACCCCGCCAAAGCGATCCGGCATCCAGCCAAAAAGCACGCGCATCAGTACAAAAGCTCCGCCAAACGCCGTCAGGGTAAAGCCCGCCATTGCCCAGCCGCGGCTCATAAAGTAGAGCGACACGAAGGTCCCAATAACGGCGAATCCCACTCCCTGCAACGCCAGCCCCAGACCTGGCTGCCAGATCTGCCCGACTACGCTCCATAGCGACGGTCGCTCGCCTTTATGGGCAGGCACCTTTCGTACCGGGCCGTTAAAGGCCCAGGCCAGCAATGGCAGTAGCATGGTGGTGCCAGCCAGCGCAGCAAAACCAAAATGGCTGTGAATCAGCAGGCCCAGCGGCGCACCCGCCGCCAGAGCACCGTAGATAGCCATACCGTTCCAGGACATCACTTTCCCGGAGCGCGCAGGGCCAACCAGCCCCATTCCCCAGGTGAGGGTCCCGGTCAGAAGCTGGCTTTCACCAAAGCCCAGAATAAGGCGACCTACAATGAGCAGCGCGAATTTCACCACTGCATCCACCGGCAGTAGCGCCGCCAGCAGCCAGGCACCGCCGGCCAGCCCACAGGCAAACATTCCCTGTAACGCCGAACGTTTGGCGCCATGCTGATCCGCCAGTCGCCCGGCGTAGCCACGGGTTAGTACGGTAGCTAAAAACTGAACACCCACGGCAATGCCGACCAAAGTATTGCCGTAGCCCAGCTCCTGGTGAACAAACAGGGGGATCACCGGTAGCGGCAAGCCGACGGTCATGTAGGTGAGAAACACCGCGAAGGCGATGCGAAACAGCGAGACATTCGCTGAAGAGGTTTCTTGTTGGGTTACTGCTGTCATGCTTTACTCCGAAATGAAGAGTAAGGCGGGGATAAATGCCACGCCCCCTCTACCTGACGATCAGGATTAAGGTGCGTTGGTTGACGTTAAACGCTTACGCATTACCGTGATGATAATGTTGAGCCAGGAAGTTTGCCTGCCGGATCAGCACCTTGTCAACGTAAAAAAGGGAGCCCTGAGGCTCCCTTTTTGCAAACTGCCTGAACTTACGCGTTCAGCTTACGCATCACCAGCGTGGCATTGGTACCACCAAAACCGAAGCTGTTAGACATAACAGTATTCAGTTCACGCTCGGTTGGCGCGGTCACGATGTTCAGACCCGCAGCCTGCTCGTCCATCTCCTCGATGTTAATGCTTGGGGCAATAAAGCCGTGTTCCAGCATCAGCAGAGAGTAGATAGCTTCCTGCACACCAGCTGCACCCAGAGAGTGGCCGGTCATCGCTTTGGTTGCAGAGATAGCCGGGCTGTTGTCGCCGAAGACTTCACGAATCGCACCCAGTTCTTTCACATCGCCTACCGGCGTGGAGGTGCCGTGGGAGTTCAGGTAATCGATTGGGGTGTCAATGCCGTGCATCGCCATCTTCATGCAGCGCACTGCGCCTTCGCCAGACGGAGCAACCATATCTGCACCATCGGAAGTTGCACCGTAGCCAACGATTTCAGCGTAGATGTGAGCACCACGCGCCAGGGCGTGTTCCAGCTCTTCAACCACAACCATGCCGCCGCCGCCTGCGATAACGAAACCGTCACGGTTTGCATCATAGGTACGGGAAGCCTGGTCAGGCGTTTCATTGTACTTGGTAGAGAGCGCACCCATTGCGTCGAACTCACAGGCCATTTCCCAGCCCAGCTCTTCGCCGCCGCCAGCAAACACGATGTCCTGTTTACCTAACTGGATCTGCTCAACCGCGTTACCGATGCAGTGCGCGGAGGTCGCACAGGCAGAGCTGATGGAGTAGTTAACGCCATGGATTTTGAAAGGGGTTGCCAGGCACGCGGAGACCGCAGAACCCATTGCTTTGGTGACGACATACGGGCCAACCGCTTTCAGACCACGCGGGCTACGCATTGCGTCAGCACCAAATACCTGCGCCTTAGACGAACCACCGGAACCGGCGATCAGACCCACACGTGGGTTGTTCTGATAAACGTCTTCGCTCAGGCCAGCATCAGCAATCGCTTCCTGCATGGAGAGATAAGCATAAATAGAGGCATCGTTCATGAAACGAACCACTTTGCGGTCGATCAAACCGGTGGTGTCCAGTTTGACGTTACCCCATACGTGGCTACGCATACCTGAATCTTTAAACTCTTCAGAGAAAGTGATCCCGGAGCGTCCTTCACGCAGAGATGCCAGGACTTCCTGCTGGTTATTACCGATGCTGGAAACGATGCCCAGGCCAGTAATCACTGCACGTTTCATTCAATACCTCTGTAAGTCGCACTATATTAAGTTTCGAGTCGCACAATAGCGTACACTTGTACGCCGAACAAGTCCGATCAGCCAATTTCTGCGGAAATTTGCACCCTCAGGCACACATCGCTAAGATCGTGCCACTGCCTGTCAGACGAGTAACTTACGTGAAACATAACGCTATACAACCCGCCAACCTCGAATTCAACGCTGAGGGTACACCTGTTTCCCGAGATTTTGATGACGTCTACTTCTCTAATGATAACGGACTGGAGGAAACTCGTTATGTTTTCCTCAACGGAAACCACATTCTTTCGCGCTTCCCTGACCACCCGCGCAGCCAGTTTGTGGTGGCTGAGAGCGGTTTTGGTACGGGTTTAAACTTTCTTACCCTCTGGCAGGCGTTTGCGCATTTCCGCACCGCACACCCCGACGCTACCCTGCAAAGATTACATTTCATCAGTTTTGAAAAATTTCCGCTGACCCAGGACGACCTGATCCTTTCGCATCAGCACTGGCCAGAACTCGCCCCCTTTGCAGAGCAGCTGCAAAAGCAGTGGCCCCTGCCGCTGGCGGGCTGCCATCGCCTGATCATGGACGAGGGGCGCGTCACGCTCGATCTGTGGCTTGGGGACATTAACGCGCTAACCGAAACCCTGGATGACTCGCTTAATCAGAAGGTCGATGCCTGGTTTTTAGATGGCTTTGCCCCGGCGAAAAATCCGGAGATGTGGAATGACAATCTGTTTTCTGCAATGGCGCGACTGGTGCGCCCGGGCGGGACATTTGCGACCTTTACCTGCGCCGGTTTTGTCCGTCGCGGGTTAAAAGAGGCCGGTTTCAGCGTGCAGAAGGTAAAAGGTTTTGGCCGCAAACGGGAAATGCTGGTGGGGGTGATGGAGCAGGACAACGCCTCCCCTGCCCGCGCCCCCTGGTTTGCCCGCAGCGGCAGTGAGAAACGGGAAACGGCCATTATCGGCGGCGGCGTCGCCAGTGCCCTTCTCGCGCTGGCCCTGATTCAGCGCGGCTGGCAGGTCACCTTGTACTGCGCCGACGACGCCCCGGCCGCGGGAGCGTCCGGCAATCGCCAGGGGGCGCTTTACCCGCTACTTAGCGCTCACGACCCGGCCCTGAGCCGCTTTTTCCCCGCGGCGTTTACTTTCGCCCGTCGTTTCTACGATGCCCTACCGGTTAGCTTTGATCATGACTGGTGCGGCGTAACCCAGCTCGGCTGGGATGAAAAAAGTCAGCAAAAAATCGACCAGATGCTTTCACTGGGGCTGCCAGCTCCCCTCGCCGCAGCGGTGAACGCGGCGCAGGTGCATGAAACAACCGGGGTGGAAACCGGCTGCGGTGGCATTCAGTACCCGCTCGGCGGCTGGCTCTGCCCGGCAGAACTCACCGCAGGCGCTATCGCCCTCGCCTGCCAGCGCGGTTTACAGGTGCACTACGCCCGCACCGCAGCATCTTTAACGCGTGAAAAGGCACAGTGGACGATTACCTTTAGCGACGGCCAGCGCGAGCAGCATCACGCGGTAGTGCTGGCCAACGGGGAAAATATCAGTGGGTTCAGTCAGACAGAGGCCCTACCGGTCTATCCGGTGAGTGGCCAGGTCAGCCATATTCCGGCGGCACCTCGGCTCAGCCAGCTGCGCCAGGTACTCTGTTATGACGGCTACCTCACGCCACAGAATCCCTCCAACGGCCAGCACTGTATTGGCGCCAGTTATCATCGCGGCGAGACCGAGGCTCGCTATCGCGAAGAAGATCAGCAGCATAATCGTCAGCGCTTGCTGGACTGCTTCCCCAGTGCTGAGTGGGCTAAAGAGGTGGATGTCAGCGGCAAGCAGGCCCGTAACGGGGTGCGCTGCGCCTCGCGCGATCATCTGCCGATGATTGGTAACGCGGCAGATTACGACGCCACGCTGGCGCGCTATGCCGATCTGGCAGGCAATAAAGAAAACGCCGACTCTGCGCCGGTGTGGCCCGATCTCTATCTGCTGGGTGCGCTGGGTTCGCGTGGCCTCTGCTCCGCGCCGCTGGCGGCAGAGGTGCTGGCATCGCAAATGAGTAATGAGCCTATTCCGCTGGATGCGACGACCCTGGCGGGATTGAATCCGAACCGGCTATGGGTGAGAAAATTGCTGAAAGGAAAGCAGGTAAAATAGGGGTACTTCCCTCTCCCGCGGGAGAGGGAGGGTAAAGCTTAGTGCTTACTGGCCTGTTGGAACAGGTTGTCCCACATGCCCACCACCAGAGACTGGTCGCGTGGGTTGAGTTCACCGGCCTGAATCGCTTTTTCAAGGCTGCGGCTCACCCCCTGGTGCACGGCCTGCGGAGAGTGATCGTCACCCGCTTCCAGCTCGGCAATCGCCAGCGTCAGGTGCCCACGCAGATAACCGCTGGCAAACAGTTCATCGTCACTGGCGTGCTCTACCATGTCATCAATTAACGCCAGGATGCGTGATTCAAATTCTGCGATCATCTTCTTTCCTCAATTAAGATCTTCCGGCCACGGGAACTGCTCCGCCGTTATGGCCGGTGTGTGATAATAGTTTTGCAGCGCCTGGATAAAGCGCGCCGGGCGTTCAGGTATTCCCTTATCCAGGTACGTCATGACCTGCGCATGCACGCGACGTTGAAACGCGATACGATCCGGTTCGCACTCGCCTTCCAGATTGTCGCAACTGACGTTAAAGGGAAAACCCGCCGCGACGCAGAACAACCATTCGAGGGACTGCGGTTTCACTTCCACATCCTCAAATTGCCCCTGCGTCGCGGCGTCGCGACCGTCCGGGCAGTACCAGTAGCCGAAATCGACCTGCTCGCGGCGGGCTTTTCCGGCAATGCACCAGTGTGAGATCTCGTGCATGGCGCTGGCATAAAATCCGTGGGCAAAGACGATCCGGTTGTACGACACTTCTGCATCTGCAGGAAGATAGATCGGTTCGTCGTCGCCTTTAATCAGACGGGTATTAAAATCATCGG
>ERZ773187.1210-NODE-1210-length-20641-cov-9.838580_pt1 | contig 20641 bp, 18 predicted proteins | sample MGYA00511242_ERZ773187 | MGnify/ENA primary metagenome ERZ773187 (study PRJEB29015, sample SAMEA2737744) | human gut metagenome | biome: human gut; feature: human-associated habitat; material: faeces | place: China | collected 2012 ... | reverse complement strand
AAGGCGCAATGAAAGGCGTTCTGGGTTACACCGAAGATGACGTTGTTTCTACCGATTTCAACGGCGAAGTATGCACTTCCGTGTTCGATGCTAAAGCAGGTATCGCACTGAACGACAACTTCGTTAAGCTGGTATCCTGGTACGACAACGAAACCGGTTACTCCAACAAAGTACTGGACCTGATCGCTCACATCTCCAAATAAGTTGAGATGAGACACTGATCCAAAAGGCGACTTCGGTCGCCTTTTTTATTGCTTCAAGACAGAGGATTGCTTAATGATTAATAAAATTTTTGCACTTCCGGTAGTCGAAGAACTTACCCCTGTGCTTTCCCGCCGTCAGATTGACGGAGCCGACATCATTGTCGTTGATCACCCGCGCGTAAAAGCCTCCGTAGCGCTGAATGGCGCTCACCTGCTCTCCTGGAAACCAGAAGGTCAAACCGAAGCGCTGTGGCTCAGCGACAACACCTCTTTCAAAAAAGGGGCGGCGATCCGCGGCGGTGTGCCGATTTGCTGGCCATGGTTTGGCCCGGCGGCACAGTCAGGTTTGCCTGCTCACGGGTTTGCCCGTAATCAGCAGTGGACCTTGAAAGCGCACAATGACGATGAAAATGGTGTGGTACTGACGTTTGAACTGCAGGCAAATGAGGAGACCCGTGCGCTCTGGCCGCACGATTTCACACTCTATGCACGCTTCAAGCTGGGTAAAACCTGTGAAATCGAACTGGAAGCCCACGGCGAATTTGAAACCACCAGCGCCCTGCATACCTATTTTAACGTGGGTGACATCAGCGCGGTCAAGGTGAGTGGACTCGGCGATACCTTTATCGACAAAGTGGATAACGCCAAAGAGGGCAAACTGAGCGACGGCGTGCAGACCTTCCCGGATCGTACCGACCGCGTTTATCTGCACCCGGAAGCGTGCAGCGTCATTCATGACGCCGCGCTGAACCGCAGCGTCGAAGTGGTGCACCATCACCATAGCAACGTTGTGGGCTGGAACCCGGGCCCGGCGCTCTCTGTGAGCATGGCCGACGTACCGGACGAGGGTTATAAGACCTTCGTCTGTGTAGAAACCGCCTGCGTAACATCACCACAGAAGACCAGCGAAGAGAAGCCTTCTCGCCTGGGACAAACTATTAGCATCATTCAGCGCTAATGATGCCCGCCCCACTCCCCACGGGAGCGGGGCGTTTTACCATCACACCATATCCAGCGGCGTTTTATGGCCAGGCGCCGGAAATGCGTCCGCAAGCATAGCTTTCTCTTCGTCAGAGAGCGTAATCTCTAACGCCTGCGCGTTATCCCTGACATGCTCCGGCGAGCCCGCTTTTGGAATCGCTATCACCCCCTGATGACTAATGACCCATGCCAACAGGATCTGCGCCGGCGTGGCGCGATGACGTTGTGCTATCTCATTGACCACCGAATGCGTCATTAATCCAGAACGTAATCGCCCGGCCTGAGCCAGGGGGCAGTAAGCCATTACCGGCATCTGCTGTTGCTGACACCAGGGAAGAAGATCGTATTCGATGCCTCGCGAAGCCAGATGATAGAGGACCTGATTTGTCGCGCAGGCCTGCCCTCCGGGCACTTGCCAGAGCGCCTGCATATCCTCAACATCCAGATTAGATACACCCCAGCGGCGAATTTTGCCCTGACGCTGCAAGGTCTCCATCAACCGGACGGTCTCCTCCAGTCCGTACTCGCCTCGCCAGTGCAGAAGATAGAGATCGAGGTAGTCCGTACCCAGGCGGCGTAAGCTGGCTTCACAGGCCGCCATCCCTTTCTGGCCTGCCGCGTTCCACGGATAGACTTTGGAGACCAGATAGACTTTATCCCGCGCTCCTTTAATCGCTTCGCCAACCACCTCTTCTGCTTTGCCGTCTGCGTACATTTCTGCGGTATCGATCAGGGTGAGGCCCAGTTCGATGCCCGTGCGCAGCGCAGTGACCTCCTGAGAACGAAGGTTGTTTTTCTCACCCATATACCAGGTGCCCTGGCCGATGGCCGGCAGAGCCTCTTTTTCGCCAAACATAACGGTTTTTTTGCTCATCTGTTTCTCCTGTTTCACCGCACCAACATAATGCAAACGGGGCGCAAGCGCCCCGTTGTAATGCAGTGATTGCACTGTGAAGATGCACAATCAGAAACTGTAGGTCACCCCAACAGAGAACGCACCTGCCCAGGATTTATCGACCATCGGGCTGTCCTTGATCTCGTCGCTCAGACGGGTATAACGGCCGGTGCCGTAGATATTCCAGTCCTGAGTGAATTCGTAGCTGGCAGTGAGCGCCAGGTACGGGTTCCAGCCATCGTCAGCATTGTAGCGATTTAACCCACTACGATTTGCCTCACGGCGGGACACCCCATAGTAGTAGTCATTGTAGTTTTCACTGGTGTACTCCACGCCAATGCCCGGCGTCAGCGTCAGGCCGCCGTTGGTATAGCGATACAACCAGGCCAGATCCCAAATGTAGCCGTTGCTGTTATCGAGCGTGTCAGCTGCCAGGGAGGTACGCAGGAAACCATACTGGGTGTTATGCACGTAGGAGAGACCCGCCATCATGGTGCTCTTACGTTTATCGAGCTGCTTCAGTCGCCAGTCGTCGCTGTCGCCCGGCTTGAAGTGCATCGGATCGTAGTAAGCCATGATCGAGAGCTTATCGCTTTCGTCATTCCACAGATAATAGCCACCGCCAAGACCGCGGAACCAGAAGTTGTCACCTTCATAGGTGATAACCGGTACCGGATAGACATCACGGTCATAGTCTTTGTACGGGCTATTGAGCACGCCGACGCCTGCGCCGACAGACCACTGATTCTCCGCGCTAGCGGTACCCACTGAAGCGGCAGCGAGAATTCCCAGTGCCAGAAGTTTGAGTTTGGTCACAATCCATTCTTTCCTGTAGTCAAATAATCCGCGAAAGGAGTTTAACCGCCCTTCGCGCGCTTTCCCAATTTTTTACATACGAATATTTCTGATAAACAGATTAATTTCTGCGATGCACATGACGAAATATTGTCACTCCGATGACAGAACCGCGAAATAAGTGTGTTTGACTTAAAAATTATCGCTGATTTTTCGGATGAGTTATTGATATGTCATTGAAATTAGATTTGGGCGACATGCAAGTTTTGCAAATGCCATCTACGCTTAATTTTAAGAAGATGAATTCCTGACCACCCCGCAGTTTTAGCCCCCGACCTGGCACACGGGTTGCTGCTTTTGCAGTGAGGTGCAAAGGATCCCGCTTCCGGGAGCCTCCACTATTCATACGAACGGCTCTTATCCTGTGCTAAAAAACGAAAGGACGGCATGCCATGAATATATTCGATCACTATCGCCAGCGCTATGAAGCTGCCAAGGACGAAGAGTTCACACTGCAGGAGTTTCTTACCATCTGCCGGCAAGATCGCAGTGCTTATGCCAACGCGGCAGAACGGCTATTGATGGCTATCGGTGAGCCACAGATGGTGGACACTGCCCAGGAACCACGGCTTTCCCGTCTTTTTTCCAATCGGGTCGTCGCCCGATATCCTGCGTTCGAAGAGTTTTATGGCATGGAGGATGCCATTGAGCAGATCGTCTCTTATCTGAAGCACGCGGCACAAGGGCTGGAAGAGAAGAAACAGATTCTGTATCTGCTGGGGCCGGTGGGTGGCGGTAAATCGTCACTGGCTGAACGTCTGAAATCATTAATGCAGCGGGTGCCAATCTATGTGCTGAGCGCTAACGGTGAGCGCAGCCCGGTGAATGATCACCCGCTCTGTCTATTTAATCCGCAGGAAGATGCGCAGATCCTGGATAAAGAGTACGGCATTCCCCGTCGTTATCTGGGCACCATCATGTCACCCTGGGCGGCAAAACGTCTGCACGAATTTGGCGGCGATATTACCAAATTCCGCGTGGTAAAAGTCTGGCCGTCCATTCTGGAACAGATTGCTATCGCCAAGACGGAACCGGGTGATGAGAACAACCAGGATATCTCTGCCCTGGTCGGTAAAGTCGATATCCGTAAACTGGAAAACCATGCCCAAAACGATCCAGATGCGTACGGCTACTCGGGCGCGCTCTGCCGGGCAAACCAGGGGGTGATGGAATTTGTCGAGATGTTTAAGGCCCCCATCAAAGTGCTGCACCCGCTGCTGACCGCGACGCAGGAAGGCAACTACAACGGGACTGAAGGCATCTCCGCCCTGCCGTTCAACGGCATTATTCTGGCGCACTCGAACGAATCGGAGTGGGTCACGTTCAGAAATAACAAAAACAATGAGGCCTTCCTTGACCGTGTTTACATCGTCAAGGTGCCTTATTGCCTGCGTATCTCAGAAGAGATCAAAATTTACGAAAAACTGCTGAATCACAGTGAGCTGGTGCATGCGCCCTGCGCCCCTGGCACCTTGGAAACGCTGTCACGCTTCTCAATCTTGTCGCGTTTGAAAGAGCCTGAAAACTCAAGCATCTACTCAAAAATGCGCGTGTACGATGGTGAGAGCCTGAAAGACACGGACCCCAAAGCGAAATCCTACCAGGAGTATCGCGACTATGCGGGCGTTGATGAAGGGATGAACGGGTTGTCTACGCGCTTCGCGTTTAAGATCCTCTCTCGCGTATTCAACTTTGATCATGCGGAAGTGGCGGCAAACCCGGTACACCTGTTCTATGTTCTGGAGCAGCAGATTGAGCGTGAGCAGTTCCCGCAGGAGCAGGCCGAACGTTACCTTGAGTTCCTTAAAGGTTATCTGATCCCGAAATATGCTGAGTTCATTGGCAAGGAGATCCAGACCGCCTACCTGGAGTCGTACTCCGAGTACGGCCAGAACATTTTTGACCGCTATGTTACCTATGCCGATTTCTGGATCCAGGATCAGGAGTACCGCGATCCGGACACCGGTCAGCTCTTCGATCGTGAATCGCTGAACGCCGAGCTGGAAAAAATCGAGAAGCCTGCCGGGATCAGTAACCCGAAAGACTTCCGTAATGAGATAGTTAACTTTGTGCTGCGTGCCCGGGCAAATAACAACGGTCGCAACCCCAACTGGACCAGTTATGAAAAACTGCGCACAGTCATTGAGAAGAAAATGTTCTCTAATACCGAGGAGTTGCTGCCGGTGATTTCGTTTAACGCCAAAACTTCCACCGACGAGCAGAAAAAGCACGACGACTTTGTCGACCGTATGATGGAGAAAGGCTATACCCGCAAGCAGGTTCGCCTGCTGTGTGAATGGTATCTCCGCGTCCGTAAATCATCATAACAATGCTGCCCGGCGGTGAAAGCCTGCCGGGCAAACAGCAACTGCGCATACCCGTAAGGGTACAAAGTTGGCAAATGCAGTACGGGGGACATATGACCTGGTTTATTGACCGGCGTCTTAACGGCAAAAACAAGAGCACGGTGAATCGCCAACGCTTCTTGCGCCGTTATAAAGCGCAAATCAAACAGTCGATCTCCGAGGCCATTAATAAGCGTTCGGTGACCGATGTCGATAGCGGCGAGTCCGTCTCTATTCCGACGGACGATATTAGCGAGCCAATGTTTCACCAGGGACGCGGCGGTTTACGCCATCGCGTACATCCCGGTAACGATCACTTTATCCAGAATGACCGCATCGAGCGTCCGCAGGGCGGCGGTGGCGGTTCTGGCAGCGGCCAGGGCCAGGCGAGTCAGGATGGTGAAGGACAGGATGAATTCGTTTTTCAGATCTCCAAAGATGAGTATCTCGATCTGCTGTTTGAAGATTTGGCCCTGCCAAATCTGAAGAAAAATCAGCACCGTCAGTTAACCGAGTATAAAACCCATCGCGCGGGTTATACCGCGAATGGCGTGCCGGCAAACATCAGCGTAGTGCGCTCGCTGCAGAACTCGCTGGCGCGGCGGACCGCCATGACAGCGGGCAAACGTCGGGCGCTACGCGAACTGGAAGCCAGCCTGCAAACGGTGGAAAACAGCGAGCCTGTGCAACTGCTGGAAGAGGAGCGTCTGCGCAAAGAGATTGCCGAGTTACGCGCTAAGATCGAACGCGTGCCCTTTATCGACACCTTCGACTTGCGTTACAGGAACTATGAAAAACGCCCTGAGCCCTCAAGCCAGGCGGTGATGTTCTGTCTGATGGACGTTTCCGGCTCGATGGATCAGACCACTAAGGATATGGCCAAACGCTTTTATATTCTGCTCTATCTGTTCCTGAGCAGAACCTATAAAAACGTGGAAGTGGTCTATATTCGTCACCACACCCAGGCGAAAGAGGTGGATGAACACGAGTTCTTCTACTCGCAAGAGACAGGGGGCACCATTGTCTCCAGCGCCCTGAAGTTGATGGACGAGGTGGTGAAAGAGCGCTACGACCCGGCACAATGGAATATCTATGCAGCTCAGGCTTCCGATGGGGATAACTGGGCAGACGATTCACCACTGTGTCATGAGATCCTGGCGAAAAAACTGCTGCCCGTGGTGCGCTACTATAGCTATATTGAGATCACTCGTCGGGCACACCAGACCCTGTGGCGTGAATATGAACATCTGCAGGCGACGTTTGAAAACTTCGCGATGCAGCATATCCGCGACCAGGATGATATATATCCCGTCTTCCGTGAGCTCTTCCACAAGCAATCGGCCACCAGCAACAGCTAAACAAAACAGCCAGTTATTACTAACTGGCTGTTCTTTTTTAATCGCTATATCTCTGCGTTTCACGCTGGGTGTTTATCAACATCGTACAATTTCGGCCGCTGGCTTTGCCTTTATATAAAGCTAAATCTGCTCTCTCGACCGCTTCCCGAAGGGGTTCGCCATACTTTATTCTGGTTAATCCCGAGGTGAACGTTACATTGATATGATATTCCCCTGCGACAATCACCATTTCAGAAATCAGTCGACGGAGTCGTTCCGCCGTTGCGATAGCTTCGTTATCGTCCCTGACGTGCAGCAGAATAATAAACTCCTCACCCCCGTAGCGATATACCGACTCTGATGCGCGAACGTGGTTATCAAGATGCGTTGCCAGTGATTGCAATACAATATCGCCATTCAAATGGCCGTAATCATCATTCACTTTTTTGAAATGATCGACATCAAGCAGCAACAGATAAAGACCATCATCGCTTAACTCTTTATTCATGCTCGCGAAAGATTCATCAAGCACGCGGCGTAAAGGTAACCCTGTGAGTGCGTCATAACTAGTGCGCAGCTGCAAAAGATGCACTTTAAAAAGAGTGAGAGATTCCGTGAAGGCTAACAGCGCGTTTTCAAAGTCCTCATAGGCACTGGAAGGGTCTTTGTTTTCAATGATTTCCTTAATCATGGTACGACAGGCGTAATGAATCACAATATGCTGTTTATTAATGTCCAGGAGAAAGTTTTTATCCTCTCGCTCCTCAAGCAATTTGTCATTCAGCCAGTGTCCAAATTCACAATGATGATGCGCGTCGGTGCAGGTGATTTCAGGTAAATCGCCCTCACGACTCGCTACATAACGCAGAACTTTTACCAGCCATTTAAAATGCGCATCAGTTGCGCTATTGAGTCCACGCACGGTCGCGTCGATATCTCTGAACTTCCTGTTCATATTAACCTTCACATAACAAAAGAATAACCTGTAAAGAGTATACCATGTTAAATATCTATTTTTGTCAGCATATCTAAATTAACGACATTAAAAACAGAAACTCCCTATTAAATAAGAAAATTTAGTTATTCGTTAAACTGCATATAACAAGCAACGATATTATTATCAGTTAAAACAGGCCAACCTGTTTAATTCTATTTAATAGCCCTCACGTCCCATTAAATAATAACGACGGAGGGCAGAGGCTTAAAATTTAACGTTCATTTTGGCCCAGAAGGTACGCCCTGGCTCATTGACAGGGGTATCAGAGGAGTAACCGAAGCTACTGTTTCCCGCCAGGTTAAGGTGTTCGCTGTAACTTTTATCCAGCAGATTATCTACGCCACTGCTGAGTTTCAGGAATTTATTGACCTTGTAAGCAGCGTTGGCGGAAACAATGGCGAACCCGGCACTCTGATCAAAGTCTTTGCCTACCACGTTCCCCTCGCTCAACGCCACCCGGTGCTGTGGGCTGACCATACGCAACAGCCCTGTAGAGCTCCAGTCGCCTTTCTCCCACGTCAGGCAAAGGCGAGCTTCCAGCGGCGGCATTTGTGGCAGCGGCTGATGTTCGTCCGTATTTTCCCCCCAGGCGTAGTTCAGGGTGGCATCTGTTTTCCACCGTTCGCTCAGCTGATAAGAGGCACCCATCTCACCGCCCATAATGGTGGCATCAATGTTATCTGCCTGGCTGACGTGGCTATCATCGGGATCGTACAAGAAGAGGATGTAGTCGTTAATCCGTCCGATATAGGCGGAGATCCAGCCGGTCGTTTTTTTCCCTTTGTATTGTGCCCCAACATCAAGCTGGGTGGTTTTTTCCGGTTTCAGATTATCAAAGACATCCGTGGTGCCATCCGGTCCATAGGTGGGTGAAAAGAGTTCCCAGTAATCCGGGAAACGCTCGGTGTAGCCCAGTCCGGCGTAGACCATCGCGGGCTGCGATCCGAGATTATGCTCAACCCGTAAGAAGCCGGCCGGAAGCGTGTCTTGCCGACTGCTGCTACCAACGCCAGTAAAGTTATCCACTTCCACCTTATCCAGACGCGCACCGCCAATCACTTTGCTGAGGTCGGTCGCACTCCACGTCAGTTCGCTAAAGGCACCATAGTCATGAAAGCGAGCATCTTCCTGCCAGCCTTCGTCCTCATCATCTTCGTTGCTGCGATGGGTATTCAGTTGCGTATCGAGACCGCTTTTCAGCTCATAATCAGACCACAGCCAGGTTCCCATCACCCTGCCCCCTACCGTCCTCCGATCGACCTGTTTTTCCATTGGCATCGACATATCCATCGATCCCATCGGCATGGTGCCTGAAGCGGGCGCTCCCGGCGAACGCATGGAGTAGTTATCCATAATGTGGTTGGCATAGTTGTAATACGCGCTCATATCCAGCGAATCGAAGACCTCGCCGATATTCTCTTTTTTGAAGCGCAGCCCCAGGCTTTCACGTTTGAATTGCGAGCCGTCCATGCCACGCCCGGCATAGCTGGCATCGCCATCGCCCTGCCCGGCGGTCAACTCCAGCAACGTGTCCGCATCCGGCGTCCATCCGATGGCCAAATCGGTGTTCCATTTATCCCACTTCGAGGCGACGCGATCGCCATTGCCATCTTTGTAATCCCCCGCTTTCGAATTATTCCCCGTCAGGCGCACGTAGCCCTTATCGTTGCCAAAGCTGACGTCGGCATTTTCATCAAAGCGATCGTTAGAGGCGGCCAGCAAACTGGCGTCCCCCTTTATGCCGGCCTTATCGAAACGCGGAGGTTCACGTTCGAATCGTACCGTTCCGGCAGAGTTACCCGGTCCCCAGAGTACGGTTTCGGGCCCTTTGGTCACCGTCAGCAGGTCATAACTTTCTGGCGAAATATAGGAGCTTGGCGCATCCATACGCGAAGGACAGGCTCCCAGCATCTCGCTGTCATTGGTCAACAGGCGCAGGCGTGAGCCAAACATGCCGCGGAATACCGGGTCGCCGTTGCTCCCTCCGTTACGGATCTGGCTAAACCCGGGAATGGTTTTGAGGTAATCAGAACCGTCGCTGGCCGGCACCGGCTGGCGTGGCGTTTTTGGCGAGGTCACCACTTCCAGCGGGGAGAGCACGGGCGCGGTTACGGTGATGACATCGCCGTCGTTTACCTGCGGGGCCGTAGTTCGTTCAGCCGCCTGAGAAGTAAATGACAATGCGCCCAGTAGCGCAAGCGCCAGCGGATGAAGGACAAAGCGTTCTTTATTCATTCCTGAACCCAAACTTAAAAGAGTGTTGCTGTCCTGCCGTGAAGACAAATCCCTTGTTCAGAGAGTGGGAGAGATGGGCAGGCACAGGGATCTGAATGAAAAAGTGTGCCGCGGGGAACGGGGCGCAACAATAAAAAACGAGGAGAATAACGGCGTGAAAAAAGGGTTGAAAAGGGGGATCTCACGACCCGGAGTCACGGATTTACGCGTGCTTTTCGAGCCAAAGTACCGAGGCGACCAGAATAAAAATAATGGTGAAAAAGGTGCCGGAAATATAGATCACATCGCCAAAAGCAGGATCGTTCATCATCATTCTCCCGTCGTGTTTTACTCGTTTTTACCCCGCAGAAATGACACTTCAATGACATTTTTAGTAAGAAATAAATATCTTCATACTGAAACGATTCAGACAGCTCTAGACTCTCAAACCACTTAATTCAAATAAACGCTAACCCTTACAGGGTGATTTGTTACCGGTATCACGAAAATAAGTTTCCGTAACTACGATGCCAGATCTCGTAATTGTTAAACATTCGTTACTGATAAAACATAAGCTGCAGAACATCATAACGAATAAACCTCATACCGGCAGGGGAATGCAATGACCGAAAAAATTACTCGTAAAGAAAAAATCAGCTACGGGCTGGGCGATATGGCCAGCCATATAGGGCTGGATAACGTCATTATTTTTCTGACCTTCTATTATACCGATGTGGTCGGGCTGCCTGCTGCGTTTGTTGGCACCATGTTTTTACTGGCGCGTACCGCCGATGCCATCATTGACCCGGCCATGGGATATATTGCTGACCGCACCCGTACCCGCTGGGGTAAGTTCCGACCATGGATGTTGTGGCTGGCCCTGCCATTTGGTGCCAGCTGCCTGCTGACCTATGCGGTACCGGAATCGCTCGATCTTCATGGTAAAATGATTTTCGCCACCGTCAGCTATACCCTGATGATGCTGATGTACACCGCCATTAATATTCCATACTGCTCTATGGGGGCGGTCATTACGCCAGATAACGAAGCGCGTATTTCTCTGCAATCTTATCGCTTCTTCCTTGCCACCCTGGGCGGCGCATTATCCACTTTCTTTATGATGCCATTGGCCGAGTTTATTGGCGGAGATGACAAATTAGTCGGTTATCGCTGGGCCATGGGAATAATGGCGACGGTGGCGGTCATCATGTTCTGGATCTGCTTCGCCAATACCCGGGAGAGGATTAATGCCCCCGCGACCCATAATAATTACCTCTCTGAATTACGCGATTTGTTACGCAACGATCAGTGGCGCGTTGTGGCCGTTCTGGTATTGACTAACATCGGCTTCGGCGTAATTCGCCTCGGCGCCATGATGTATTTCGTCACCTATTATCTCGGCAGCGCCAGCTATTTTATGTGGATGCTGGGGGCGCATATTCTGGGTAAAGCCGCCGGTAGCGCACTGGCAAAACGCCTGACGCGTGACTACAGCAAAGTGCAAATGTTCGGCTATTGTGCGGTGCTGGCCGGGGTACTGAGCATCGCCCTGTTCTTCGCGCCAAAATCCGTTCTGGTGCTGGTGCCAATGACATTCATCATCTCAACCCTCTACCAGGCCACCACCACGCTAATGTGGGTCATGATGGCCGACGTCGCCGACTACGGCGAATGGAAACAGGGCAAACGCATGGATGGGGTTATCTTCTCGACCTTCCTGGCGGTGCTCAAACTCGGTATGGCCATCAGCGGCGCCATTGTTGGCTGGACGCTGGGCTTTAGCGGCTATGTGGCGAATGCGCCGGAACAGACCTCTACCGCCATGTACTGCATCATCGCCCTCTTTACCGTGGTGCCGGGCATCCTTTCGCTGGCCGCCTTCGCGACTCTGCGCTGGTACAAACTCGACGACAGCACCATGAAATCCATCCAACTCGCCAAACAGACTTTTTCTTAAAAGGACGCAGCATTCATGAGTGAACTTATTCGACACACCAACAGTATTGAGTGGCGTTTTGAGCGTCAGATCTTACGTATAGAGCCCTGGGGAGAGCACAGCCTGCGCGTGAGAGCGACCTGTTCACCGGCGTTCAATGATGAAAATCACGCCTTACTGCCGGCGACACCGTCTACGGCTGACATTAACGTCCAGCCCGAGATCCTGACCCTGCGTAATGGCAATATTACTGCAGTGCTCAACCTGAAGGGGCAACTGGCGTTTTATAACCAGCGCGGAGAGTTGCTGCTGGAGGAGATGTGGCGTCAGCGCTCCACGGTAGGCATTGGGGCAAGTGAAAAGAGTCAGGATAAGTACGTCAGTGCGCTGAAGCTTGATGGCCGTGAATTCAAACCGCTTGCGGGCGGGAAATATCAGCTCGCCGTCCGTTTTGAGTCGCGCCCTGATGAGCGGATTTACGGTATGGGTCAGTACCAACAGCCGTGGCTGGATTTGAAAGGCTGCACCCTTGAGCTGGCACAGCGCAACTCCCAGGCCAGCGTTCCCTTTATGCAGTCGAGCCTCGGTTATGGCATGCTCTGGAACAACCCGGCCATCGGCGAGGTCAGTTTCGCCAAAAACCAGACCGAATGGCGCGCCCGCGTGACCGGCGAGATGGATTACTGGATCACCGCCGCGGACTCTATCCAGGCCATTACCCGCCAGTATGTCAAGGCCACGGGGACACCTCCGCCGGCCCCGGCATTTATCAGCGGATTATGGCAGTGCAAACTGCGCTATCGCACCCAGCAGGAGGTGCTGGACGTAGCCCGTGAGTACCGTCGCCGCAACCTACCGCTGTCGGTGATGGTGATCGATTTCTTCCACTGGCCGAATCAGGGGACCTGGTGTTTTGATCCGGTCGACTGGCCCGATCCGAAAGCGATGGTTGAAGAGCTTAACGGCCTGGGCATTGAGCTGATGGTCTCGGTCTGGCCAACGGTTGAAGCACGTAGCCCACTCTATCCCCACATGAAAGCCAAAGGCTGGCTGGTGTCCAGCGAACGCGGGGTGCAGGTAAATCTCGACTTTATGGGTAACACGACCTTCTTTGACGCGACGCATCCCCAGGCGCGCGCCTTCGTCTGGGATACGGTAAAACAGAATTATTATGATCTGGGTATCAAATTGTTCTGGCTGGATGAGGCCGAGCCTGAGTATCGTGCCTACGACTTTGATAACTATCGTTACCACGCAGGCCCGGTGCTGGAAGTGGGTAACCGCTATCCACGCGACTTCGCGCAAGGGTTCTACGAGGGGCTGAAGGCCAACGGCGAAGAGGATATTGTTAACCTGGTGCGCTGTTCATGGGCAGGCAGCCAGCGCTATGGCGTGCTGGCCTGGTCAGGCGATGTGCACTCATCATTCCACGCCTTCCGCAATCAGCTCGCCGCAGGGCTCAATATGGGGCTGGCAGGCATCCCGTGGTGGACGACCGATATCGGCGGCTTCCAGGGCGGCAACGTTAACGATCCGGCGTTCCATGAACTGCTGATCCGCTGGTTCCAGTGGGCGGTCTTCTGCCCGGTTCTGCGGATGCACGGTTATCGTGAGCCACAAATCCAGCCGCCAGAGCGCTATCGCGACGGCATTCCTCAGTGCAACAGTGGCTCACCGAACGAACTGTGGAGTTATGGCGAAGCGAACTTCAGCATCATGCAGCACTGGCTGACGGTACGCGAGAAATTGCGGCCTTATATTGATGAGTTGTATGACAATGCCCATCAGCACGGCGATCCGCTAATGCGCCCGCTCTTCTGGCACTATCCGCAGCAGCCCCAGAGCTGGGAAATAGAAGATCAATATCTGTTTGGGGAGGACCTGCTGGTCGCGCCGGTGATGCACGCCGGACAACGCCAGCGCGAGGTTTGGTTGCCTGCCGGCCAGCAGTGGACCGCGCTGAACGGGGAGCGCTACCAGGGCGGTGAACGTATCCGTGTTGAGGCCGCACTGGAGACCATACCTGTCTTTGTGCGCGAAGGAAGCCCGCTGGTATCGCTGTTAGTGGAGTAATCTTCAGGCAGCCGCCCAAAAATAGTGGAATTTTTTAGAAAAGCCTGTTTACTCACCCGGTTGCGGGTAAAGTAAGCAGGCTTACTATTTTTGGCAAGGATCTCTTCATGTTTGACCCTACCCTGCTTATCCTGCTCGGGCTGGCTGCACTGGGCTTTGTCAGCCATAACACCACGGTTGCCATCTCCATTCTGGTGTTAATTATTGTGCGCGTTACGCCACTCAGCGGCTTTTTCCCCTGGATTGAAAAACAGGGCCTGACCATCGGCATTATTATTCTCACCATTGGGGTGATGGCGCCCATCGCCAGCGGTACGCTACCTGCCTCAACGCTTATCCACGCCTTTATGAACTGGAAATCATTGATCGCCATTGCCGTGGGCGTATTTGTCTCATGGCTGGGCGGACGGGGCGTAACCTTAATGAGCTCTCAGCCGACGCTGGTTGCCGGCCTGCTGGTGGGTACCGTGCTGGGGGTCGCGCTGTTTCGCGGCGTTCCCGTTGGCCCGCTTATCGCCGCCGGTCTGGTCTCGCTGTTTATCGGTAAGACGTAGCCAGGCTGGCAATGTAGCGCGCAGGGGTCTGCCCAAGCCCCTTCTTGAACATGGTAATAAAGGCGGTGGTAGAGTCGTAGCCCAGCATTTGCGCGACCTGCTGCACCGTCTGCCCGGATATTAATGCCTGCAGCGCGACAATCAGTTGTAGCTGATGGCGCCAGCGGCGAAAACTCAGCCCGGTTTCGTTAACCACCAGCCGCGCCAGGTTACGCTCACTCATCGCAAAATGACGCGCCCACTGATGCAGGGTTTGCCACGCGGCGGGCTGGGCGATCATCATTTCACTCATCTGACGGATTTTAGGATGTGGTGATACCGGCAACTGTAACTGTTCCTGCGGCTGGCTCGGCAGTTCATCGCCCAGCACCTCCACCAGTCGCTGGCAGGCGATGTTTTGACGTTCTGCCATTGCGAGGATCACCTCTCGTACCAGCGGCGAGATTTTTAATGTGCAGCAGCGATCGGGTAGCGCGATAGCGCCGGGTTCAATAAATAAGAAGCAGAGCCGCGCGCCGGGGGTGGCTTTATTACTGTGGGGAAGCTGCCCCGGGATCCACACCGCATACTGGGGTGGCACCATCAGCATGGCGTTTTCCACCTCCGTGGTGATGGCGCCGCGTAGCGCCAGGATCAACTGTCCCTTGCGGTGCTGATGCAGCGGAATGTGCTGCTCCTCTTCCACCACGCGAATATGGAAAGCCACTGCCGCAGCGTGCTGGCTATCCGGGTCATAACCATTTAAACCGAGACCAGACATCATCTTGTCCGAATTTAGCGATAATCTGTCATTTTAGCTTGATTCCATCAGCAACGAAAACGGGTATCGTGTGGCCTTCATTTCAGACCAGGGAAAACAATGACCACTGCACTCTCTGCCACCGGGAAACAGCGCGCCCTGCTGATTGCCGGGATTTTGTTAATCGCCACCACGCTGCGAGTGACTTTTACCGGCGCCGCACCGCTACTGGATGCGATTCGTCTCGACTACGCCCTGAGTACCGCTCAGACTGGATTACTGACCACCCTGCCGTTGCTGGCTTTTGCGCTGATATCGCCGTTAGCGGCAGGCCTTGCCCGGCGCATTGGGATGGAGCGCAGCCTGTTTGTGGCGTTGCTGCTAATTATCGGCGGTATTGCGCTGCGTTCCCTGCCCACGGCATCGCTGCTGTTTATCGGCACCGCCGTGATCGGCTGCGGTATTGCACTGGGCAATGTGTTACTGCCAGGACTGATTAAACGTGACTTTCCAGGCCAGGTGGCGAAATTAACCGGGGCCTACTCCCTGACCATGGGCGCGGCGGCGGCGCTGGGCTCAGCGCTGGTGGTGCCGGTGGCATTGGGCGGTGCGGGCTGGCACGGCGCCTTATTGATGCTCATGGTCTTCCCGCTGCTGGCGTTGCTGCTGTGGCTCCCACAATGGCGACAGCAACCGGCCAGCCAGCTCAGTGGTGCCCGGGCGCTGCATAACCGGGGGATCTGGCGCTCGCCGCTGGCCTGGCAAGTCACGCTGTTTCTCGGCATTAACTCGCTGATCTATTACGTCATTATCGGCTGGTTACCCGCTATTTTACAAAGTCACGGCTACAGCGAAACCGAGGCCGGCTCCATGCACGGCCTGCTGCAGCTGGCCACTGCCGCACCGGGGCTGGCCGTTCCGCTGATCCTTCATCGTCTGAAAGATCAGCGCGCGCTGGCCGGAGTGGTGGCGTTAATGTGTGCGGTCAGTGCCGCCGGCTTTTGGTTTATGCCCTCGCAGGCTGTGGTCTGGACGCTGATATTCGGCTTCGGTTCAGGGGCGACGATGATCCTCGGCCTGACCTTTATTGGCCTGCGTGCCAGTTCCGCGCATCAGGCTGCGGCGCTTTCGGGGATGGCGCAGTCGGTGGGCTATTTGCTGGCCGCCTGCGGCCCACCGCTGATGGGGAAAATTCATGATACCAGCGGCGACTGGCATATCCCGCTGCTTGCCTGTGCGCTGGCCTCAATCGTGATGGCCGGTTGCGGCATACTGGCCGGGCGCGACCGGGAGATCGCGCCGCGTTAACAGGCCTTTAGCCCTGCGCCGCACGCAGCAGTGCCTGCACCAGCGGCGCAGGACGCCCATCCAGCGCCGCACGCTCATGCTGGAACAGCGTGGCGACAAAAAACGGATGCGTCACTAACTCAACGGCGCGAATATCACCCTGTTCATCCCAGCCGGTCACCCGCAGGTCGCCCTTTTCCAGCTCTGCCGCAAAGGCTTCAGACACACCGTAGTTGCAGTGATACCCCTCGACAATCTCTTCCCGACCATACGCTTTCGCAATCAGGGTATTGGCGCGCAACTCGATGGTGTTCGTGACCTCCACCAGAGAACAGGTGAGCGGTGCGATCACCATGCGCCCGTCGCTGTCCGTTTCAGCATGGGCAGCGTCATGCCAGCCCAGCACGTTACGCGCATATTCAATCAGCGCATGCTGGAAGCCGCCACAGGTACCGAGGAACGGGAGGCTGTTTTCGCGGGCATAGCGGGCGGCAATGAACGCCGCTTGCACGTTTTTATAAGGACTTGCCGGAACCAGCCAGAGTGCGTCATAACCGACCAGATCTTCGGGACTACTAAGCTCGGTGGTCGCTATCCAGTCGTAATCAGCGGTAATATCCAGTACGGCGGCGGCATCATCAATGGCGAGCGGTATCGCCTGGTGCGCCAGAACGTCAGGGTTATAATCCCCGACCAGTGCAATGCGGAGGGTATCTTTTTGCGGAGTGTGTTCCATCAGGTATTCCTTATGCCAGAAAAATTCCGGATAACATAAGGAATCTCAGACTACCGATCTTTTGCAATTATCACAACACCTTAAATTAGGTGGCAAAATAAGGAGATAAGGATCATGATTCAGTGCAAACGTCTCTATGACGACGCCAGTAAAGAGGATGGTTACCGCATTCTGGTTGACCGTCTCTGGCCACGAGGAGTGAAGAAAACGGACCTGGCCTGCGATGAATGGTGCAAGGTTCTGGCGCCTTCAGGCGAGCTGCGCAAAGCCTTCCATAGCGAAACCATCGACTTTGCCAGCTTCAGTAAGGCGTATCAGCAAGAGCTGGAAGAAAACGTCGAGGAAGGAAAACGCATCGCCAGGCTGGCAGATAAACAAAGAGTCACGCTGCTCTATGGTGCGAAAGATCGCGAGCAGAACCACGCCCAGGTGTTGGCCGCATGGCTCCGCCGTCAGTAATTTAGTCGTGCAGTGCTGTGAGCAAGATTTCAGGTAGTTGTTCCGGATTGAGCGGCAACAGATGTTCCGGGCGCACAAAGGCAAAACCGTGCTGATTATCACAGGCAAAGACATCGCCGGTCACCAGCCAGAGCGCGCGTTCGGCGGCATCTGGCATTTCGGTTATTACGCCATTCACCGGGTTCAAAAAACGCTGTCCAGGCTGGCAAAGACCAAACAGCTCAACGGATTTACCAATATTGCGACGGCCGGCAGTCGTACGGGCGCCAATGACTAACGCCAGGTTGCCCGGCTTTAACTGAAACATGCTTCACTCATTGCAGGTTGAATTCTGAGGGCTAAGATTATTCTTAATCCCGCCTATTATCGCAATCACTTTCTCCATGATTTCTTCATTAATACTGCATCTTTGGGGGTTATAGTGGCCCCGTTCTCACCTTGACCAGAGAACATCATTCCGTAATCAAGATCTATTTTGCCCCGGTTAACTACCGGGGCTTTTTTTATTCTCTCGCCGAAACATAACGGACGATTCCTGGATATATCAAATTCTTCACATTCATGTTTTACTATGCGCCGAAGCCCATTTTTTCAGCAAAACATACAGATACAGAGGTCTCTGTATGGGAGTCGAGCATCGCATGTCGGATCTTATTCTTGCCCGTGTTTCTGAAACGCTTGCCACCGAACAATCTCTTGAGAGTCTGGTGCGCCAGCTTCTTGAAATGCTCGAGATTGTTACCGAGATGGAGTCTACCTATCTCACTAAAATCGATATCAGCGCCCGTTTGCAGCATATTCTTTATGCCCGTAATAGCCAGCAGATGCAGATCCCGGAAGGGTTGAGCGTTCCCTGGGGCGATACCCTGTGTAAGCGCGCGATCGACTCCAGTACCTTTTTTAGCGATCGCGTTGGCGAACAGTTTCCCGATTGCGATGCAGCCAGAGCGCTGGGGATCACCACCTATATGAGCATCCCCATTCATCTTGCGGATGGGTCTCTCTACGGCACCCTGTGCGCGACCAGCACGCATAAAAAGAGATTGAGCGAGCGCGCCGAACATGTGCTGAAGTTGTTTGCCGGGCTGATTGCCCAGTCCATTGAAAAAGAGTCGCTGGTCACTCAACTGCGAGAAGCCAACGCGGCGTTGATTGCCTACTCCTATACCGATGCGCTGACGGGCCTGCCGAATCGACGCGCGATTTTTGAAGACCTCTCTACCCTTTTCTCCCTGGCGCGACACGTAAAGCGGAACGCCATTATCGCTTATATCGATCTGGACGATTTCAAACTGATTAATGACCGCTTTGGCCATGAAGCGGGTGACAAGTTCCTGGTTGAAGTGGGGAAGCGGCTTAACGACGGCCGTCGTGATGATGATATCGTCGGCAGACTGGGCGGAGACGAGTTTATGGTTGCTTGCCTGTCCCGGAATGAGGGAACGCAGGAAGAGCTATCGCTCTCGCTATTGAAGACGCAAATCAATGCGCGTATAGCCGGAGAGTATTGGCTAGGCAATGTGCATATTGTCTATCCAGGGGCCAGTCTTGGGGTAATCGAAGTGGATCCGCTTTCGACTGATGCCGACAGCGCCCTGCGCTCGGCCGATGCGGCGATGTACGTGGATAAAAAATCCCGACGTAAAACCGCTTTCCTCAATGTGGATTAACCCCGTACACTCAACGGGCTTTGATTATCAGGATGGGTAAAAACATGCGGATCGGTATTTTGTTTCCGGTCGTTATCTTTATAACGGCGGTAGTATTTTTAACGTGGTTTTTTGTCGGCGGTTACGCGGCACCGGGAGGATAAATGAGAAAAACGACCATTATTATGCTGATTGTCGCCGTTGTTGCCGTAGCCGGAAGCCAACTGGGCTGGTGGTGATGACAATAAAAAGACCGCCAGAAGGCGGTCTTTTTATCTGTTAGCTCTTGATTTTACGGTAAACAAACAGCACGACCAGCGCACCGATCACCGCTACTACGAAGCTACCGAAGTTAAACCCATCCACTTTGCCGAACCCGAAAAGTGTACTGATCCAACCGCCGACCACGGCACCGATAATCCCCAGGATGATGGTGACAATGAAGCCGCCGCCGTCTTTGCCCGGCATGATCCACTTCGCCAGAATACCCGCGATAAGCCCAAAGATAATCCAGGATAAAATTCCCATATCGTTCCTCTCTGTATGGTTTTTGTCGTTAAATCAAGTACACACAAAGGATAGCACAGGATTCAGATTTGCAAATTGTGATAAGCATCACGTGCACGATTTAACGCCATCTGAAAAAGAGGCAATCCGCACAAAAGAAGGGGTTGCATGTTCCAATGAGAAAGATTATCTTTCTCAATACTGAATAGTTGAGCGAAACACTCAGGTATTCAGTACGACATTGCTCACATTGCTTCCAGTATTTCTTGCCCACCTCGTGTGGGCTTTTTTTTATCTGTACCCGCATTGATCGTTTTAGCATTTGCTATTACGATTATTCGCACTGGTTCAATATCCCATACATAAATTGATAATATGAACGTATCTAGTCGATTCATCATTTTTATAAATGTTGTTTCAGCAGGCGCGCTGTTATGTCTGCTGTCCGCCAAATTCAACTGGTTTTAACTAAGCAGGCCCGGTGTTTACCGGGCTGTTTACATTGTTCCTCACCCCTGTAACGCAGAGAGCATAAGGCTTAAAGAGGCCGTTTTGACGCGCCATTTATTAATGCAAAATCTCCTTTCCGATTATTCCGAATAATAATTCGGATATTCATAAGCGCAGCAGCAAATACTATTACAGCCCTCAATACCACTCGCCTTGATATATAACTCAGCCGTTAACACACTATGCGTGGCAACCTCGAGCCGTCCTGCATGAGGGCAAAGTTTATCAAGCATAAAAAAACGGGAGCCCTTCGGCTCCCGTTCTCACCTAATCCAGAAGATGGATTACATGTTTTCGATGATAGCGTCACCAAACTCTGAACATTTCAGCAGCTTAGCGCCTTCCATCAGACGTTCAAAGTCAT
>ERZ773187.1209-NODE-1209-length-20652-cov-4.119435_pt1 | contig 20652 bp, 11 predicted proteins | sample MGYA00511242_ERZ773187 | MGnify/ENA primary metagenome ERZ773187 (study PRJEB29015, sample SAMEA2737744) | human gut metagenome | biome: human gut; feature: human-associated habitat; material: faeces | place: China | collected 2012 ... | reverse complement strand
GATTTCTTTTGAAAACCAAGCGGCTATGTACGCTATATTCAGTTCGGCAAACTGGGATTTGCCCCCTCGGTCAAATTGAATTTACCTCTTATCAAATTCCAAAGGTTTCTGGTGGGATATCTATTCCAATCATTCGTCCAAATGCAAGTCCCCATTTCACAAAATTATATGATATGGATGTAATTATATTATCTGTAATAATATATCCCTCTTTAACTGGAGATTCTAAGTTGGCATCCCACCCTACCATCTTTTCTAAATCTTGTTCGGTAAAACCTTCTTCCATGATTTCTTCTTTATTTACACCTGCCATAAATGGTTTACCACTCAACAAACCTGCTTTAACAAGCATGAGCGGAGCAATAGAAATTGCTCCAATCGTTTTATTTTCAAACTTACGGATAAATTCTATAACTTCTTCATTTTCTATTGCTTCCCTAATATCCATAGCTCCTGGCAAGATTAAGCTATCATACTCATCAATATTTATTTCAGAAATTGTCTGGTTAGGCAAAACCATCAATCCATCTTCACTCTTAACAGCTTCCTTTGTATGTGCAAATATTACAACCTCTTTTTCTGCTAAAGCAAGTATTTCAAGAGCCACACTAAATTCAAAATTACAAAAAGAATTATAAATCAATACTGCTGTTTTCTTCATTATGTCCTCCGTCATCTTCAAATTTTCATCTGTTCGACCTATTGAAATGCGCAAATCCCGATTTGTCGTTCTGATTTAAGAATATTATACTACGATATTGTGACTTTTTCTACCGTCAAGTTCGCAGCATGTATCTGCGGTATGGGGTTGCTCCCATACCGCAGACGGATTATCTTTCCGGCTCATTTTTGCGCTTTGTGCTTCTCTGAACCGGAATGGAGAGCAGCTCTCTTGTACGCTCTCCAAGTTGTTTTTCAATGGCTGTCAACCGTTCTTCCGGCAAATTGAGGGACGGATGACGGGTGAACTTGAAGTCCACCATTCGCCGCAGCTGCGCTTTCTGCTTTGCACCCATTACCTCTTTGCACACCTCCTCATAGGAAATGCGGTAGGGATTGGAACGGGTCTTTGCATACGCACTCAGGTTCTTGAAATCGTCCGGCATCGCGTAGTTGAACAGCGACACGCCGTTATCGAAGATGGGCGCAGGGGCGATAATTTCGCCCGTATGATTGTTCCGCAGTAAGCCGAAGTTGCCGAAATGTCTGTCCTCGTTGTAAATCAGGGCGTCGAAAACCAGCATACTGCAAAGCTGCTCGTAGAACTCGTCGCCCAAGGTCTTGTAGTAATCCAGGCAGGCTTTCAGCGTCGTCTTGCGGAGAATACGCCCGATGGGGACAAAAGAGGTATCAATATCTGTGAACAGCCGGCATTTGGAAGCAAGAATACCTTTCCAGTTTTCCAAATCGTACTGTACGCAGCCGATGCCCATTTTGTCTGCGATCTGACAGGCATAATACTCGCTGTACGGCTCGTTTCCGGTGTTCGCAGCGCCCTCCGTGCCGCCCTTATACAGATAGATGCCGTCATCCTCCACGAACCTCCAAGCCTTCCGCAGCATACCGTTGGTAGTCAGCTCCGGCGAGGTGGAGAACGCCTCCCGGCTGCCGCCCACGCCGGTATAAGCCACCAGCGACAGCGCTTCGGAGAAGCGGTTTTCATAGAGGTTATAATCGGCATACTTGCCGTCAAAGTCGGCGGGGACGACCCAATAGCTGTCGTTGAGGGACAGCCCCATACAGACATCAATGATGCCCTTCGTGTTGTTTACGCTCAGCCCCAGCGTCTTTAAGATTTCATCTACAAACTGCCGGTTCTTCGGAATCACCCGTCGTTCCAGCCACTTCACAACGCCCTCGTTTGTCAGCTCCAAGTCGAGGGGAAACAGCTTTTGCTTTGCCGTTTCGGTGTGAAGAATTGTCGCCTGCAAGCCCTCCAAGCCTCTTTCCTCCAGCGTGAAGGTCAGCAGTGTTTCATCATAAAGGCGCAGGCTATATACTTTTTCCATTGTGCTGCTCCTTTCCTCAAGCATTACGGACACATCCTTGTCAAGTGCCTCTGCGATCTTGATCATCAGGTCAAGGGAGAGGTTTTGCGTTCCTTTTTCGATACGGCAGATGTTGGAACGCTGGGTTCCGATGCGCTTTGCAAGCTGCTCCTGCGACAATCCTTTTTCCAGTCTTGCCTGCGTCAGCTTCTGCACGATGCTCTGCCTTGCCGCCAGCAGTTCCTTTTCGGTCATACAAAGCCCTCCCTTCCGATTCATTATAATGTTATCATATATGATAACTGTTGTCAAGAGGTTCGGCTATCTTTCCAAATCCCTCGGTTTCTTTTCGGGCGGTTCTTCACCCTCATCGGGTTCACCGCCGACGATTTCGTTCTCACGCTTATCCACATTGAGCAGGGCGTTGAGTTCATTCAGCCGGTCGGTCTTGGCTTTCAATTCTTCCTCCTGCGGGAACGGTCTTTCCACATCGACCTTCGCAGTTTCAAACTGCTTTTTGAGGTTATCAAGCTCCATTTCGTTCATCTCCAAACGCTTTGGAAGCCCCTCCAGCGCATTATCCAAGCGGGTGATATTACCGAAGGTGTCCGTGCCGAGGGTTACGGGATAGCCAAGTTCGCCCTTGAGCCGCACTTTGTATTCTCTTGCTTCAAAGTACAGCTCCATCGTAAAGCCACGGTATTCACCGAGGGGAATGGGTTCGGGATTCGTCATTGCCTTACACGCCTCCAAGATGGCGTTGCCGGCATCCGCTTTCTCTGAATAGAAAGCACCCTTGACCGTCATACCAACAAAGGTTTCATCAGACGGCTTCGGGTGCTCTGCAACTCTTTCCATATCGGATTTTAATCCCGCAATCACATCAGCCCGCCGTGCGATCTCCTGCGGATAGAACTTGATGATCTTATCCTCCAAAGCATATTTTTCGGAAAGAAAGCTGGACTTTAAGAGCCGCAGCTTCTGAACCTGAATGTCCAAGTCCATCTTCTCTTTGATGTGGGGATTGCCGGTCGCCAGCATCTTGATCTCGGCATAGGACAGTGCGGTTTCGTCAATATCCTCGCAGGATCGCACCGGCGATTTGCTGGTCATTATCTGCGAAGCGAACTTCTGCTTGCCTTCCACGAGCTGATACAAGTAGGCATCAAAGGTTTCTTCCGTTACAAAACGGTAGATGTGAACCTCTGCATTTTCGTTGCCTTGCCGGATACTTCTGCCGAGCCGCTGTTCCAAGTCAGAGGGTCGCCACGGGCAATCAAGGTCGGTGGATGCGGCAAGTTTGTTCTGTACATTCGTACCGGCTCCCATCTTCTGCGTACTGCCCATCAGGATGCGGACATCCCCTCGGCGTACCCTCTTGAACAGCTCCAGCTTCTTTGCTTCGGTATCTGCTTCGTGGATGAACTTTATCTCATCGGCGGGTACGCCACGGGCAATCAGCTTCTGTCGAATGTCGTCATAGACATTGAAGGAGCCGTCGTTTTTCGGCGTAGACAGGTCGCAGAAAAATAGCTGGGTCAACCGCTTCTCTCTGCCACGCTCCCAAGTTTCAAACATAGCGTCCACGCAGGCGTTGAGCTTGCTGTCCTCAAAATCAGGGAGCAACGGATTGATAAGCCGCTGGTCAAGTGCCAGCTTTCTGCCGTCGTTTGTGATCTTGAGCATATTATCCACTCTTGCATCAACCATACCGTTTCGTACCCTTTCGGCTCTCTCCGCAAGCTCGGCTACCATCTGCTTTTGGATTTCAGAGGGCTTCACCGAGATATTGTGAAAGACTGCTGTCGGCACTGGCAGGTCAAGCATATCCGCTGTTTTGATGTCTGCGATTTCCTTGAACATCGCCATCAGCTCCGGTAAATTGTAGAAGCGGGCAAAGCGTGTTTTAGCTCGGTATCCTGTTCCTTCGGGTGTAAGTTCTACTGCCGTAATGGTTTCTCCGAAAGTGGAAGCCCAGGCATCGAAGTGCTGCAAGTTGTTCTGAACAAGGGTGTTGTACTGCAAGTATCGCTGAATGGTGTAAAGCTCGACCATCGAATTGGAGATCGGCGTTCCTGTCGCAAACACTGTCCCACGCCCTCCGGTCAGTTCGTCCAAATACCTGCATTTCATAAAGAGGTCGCTGGATTTCATCGCTTCGGTTTGGGCGATGCCGCCTACATTCCGCATCTTAGTAAAGAGGAACAGATTCTTATAGTAGTGGCTCTCATCAATGAAAAGTCTGTCCACACCCAACTCCTCAAAGGTCACTGTATCATCCTTTTTGGATTGGTCGTTGAGCTTATCGAGCTTCTGCTTGACAGATTTCTTTGTGCGCTCCAGTTGTTTTACGGAGAAGTTATCTCCACGGTTCTTTTTCAGTTCCGCAATGCCCTCCGTAACTTCATCAAGCTGCTGTTCGAGGATCGCCCGCTGCCGTTCAATGGACATCGGTATTTTCTCGAACTGCGAATGCCCGATAATGATGGCATCGTAATCGCCGGTGGCAATTCTGCCGCAGAACTTTTTGCGGTTCTTGGTTTCAAAGTCTTTCTTCGTTGCCACCAAAATGTTGGCAGAGGGGTAGAGCTGTAAGAACTCCGATGCCCACTGCTCGGTGAGGTGGTTGGGTACGACAAACAGGGATTTACTGCACAATCCGAGCCGTTTGGACTCCATCGCCGCCGAAACCATCTCGAAGGTTTTCCCTGCGCCCACGGCGTGTGCAAGCAGCGTATTCCCGCCGTATAGGATGTGTGCCACCGCATTTCTTTGGTGTTCCCGAAGCTCGATTTCCGGGTTCATACCACTGAAAACGATGTGGCTTCCATCGTACTCACGGGGACGCAGGCTGTTGAATTTATCGTTGTAAAGGCGGCAGAGCCGTTCTCTGCGCTCAGGGTCAGACCAAACCCAATCCTGAAAACCCTGCTTGATCAGCTCTTGCTTTGCCTGTGCGATTGCCGTTTCCTTCTTGTTCAGAATGGCTTTCTTTTTGCCGTCTGCGTCCTCTACATAGTCGAAGATGCGGACATCCTTCAGGTTCAGTGTTTCCTCGATGATCTTATAGGCGTTGATGCGCCCCGTACCGTAGGTACTGTATGCCTTCACATTGCTGCGGTCATAGGACTTGCCCTCAATATTCCACTCGTCGGTGTAGGCAGAGAAGTGAACCTTGATGTTCCACTGTGCGTACCTCGGTGTTCCCAGGAACTCAAACATAAACTGTTCGACAATTTCGGTCGGCAGCCAAGTAGCACCAAGCCGAACAGCGATCTCGCTGGCGGTCAGGTCTTTCGGCTGTACCCGTTCCAGTGCTTCCACATTGACGGTGTAATCTTTGGGGTAAAGCTCCGCCGACTTTCGGGCGAGTACCAGCTTTTCCCGGACATTGCCGGAGAGGTATTCGTCTGCCATCAGGTACTTTGCCTGCGTGGAATTGCCGTACCCGTACATCGGGTTCAGAAAGATAACGCCCTTCAAGTCCGCAAAGATTTCTTCCTCGGTCTTGCCGGTCAGCTCGCACATATAATCCATATCCACACGGGCTTTTTCGCCCATAGAAACGGCAAGTGCTTCGCTGGGGGTATCTACGGAAGTGACCGGGGTGTGTGGCTTGATGGTTCGCTTGTAGAAAATATCCGCCTTGCGTTCGAGCTGCCCCTCATCGCCCAAGACCTCAAGAGCCGAGAGCAGAGAAAAGGAGCTGTCCTGTGAAAAGGCGGAGATGTTGGCACGGCTGTTGATAAGTCCGTACTGCTTGGAAAAGGCATCATAAAGAGCATTTAATCGCTCCTGCTCCGCTTTAATTTCCGAGTCGGGGTAATCCTCCGTCTGCAATTCGATCAGCTTTCTGACCGAATCACGGATGCGGATCATACCCTTTATGCGGTTCTCTGCGGTAGCGGATACCTCCACCGGAGCCATACGGCTGTTTTCACGGAAGTAGATTTTATCGTCCAGCACCGTATAGGAGAAGTTACGGACGGTGGGATCTGCAGGAATGGAATTATCCTCCTCTGCAAGCTCATCCTCCACCTCATATGCAGTCAGCTCACCGTGAATATTGGAGACGGCTTCGCTGAGTTGCTCGGCAAGGTCTGCCCCCTCATAAGGGACGCAGGTGGCTTCGGGACCGAAACGCCCCGTCACCATTTTCATCTCTCCGAGGATCATTTCGGGATGCTCAACAAAGTAGCTGTTCATCAGGATACCGTTTTCATCCGTGCCGAGCTGTACCCAATCCGGCTCTATATCCACAATGCGGTCACGCTTTTGCAGAATTAGAATGTCCGAAACGACCTCCGTTCCGGCATTGCCCTTAAAGGTGTTGTTCGGCAAACGGATAGCACCAAGCAGGTCAGCTCGCTGAGCAATATACTTTCGGACAGCGGAGTTTTCCTTATCCATCGTTCCCTTGCTGGTGATGAGAGCCATCACGCCGCCCGGACGGAGTTTGTCCAAGGACTTGGCAAAAAAGTAGTCGTGAATGAAAAACTTGTGCTTATCGTAACGCTTATCAGGAACCTTGAAATCCCCGAAGGGTACATTTCCCACAACGGCATCAAAGAAGCTGTCAGGGAGATTTGTTTCCTCAAAGCCCTGTGCGGCGATAGAGGACTTTTGATATAACTGCTGTGCGATACCGGCAGAAACCGTATCCAGCTCCACACCGTAAATCTTGCTTTCCTTCATTTCTTCGGGAAGCATACCGATAAAATGCCCGATGCCGCAAGACGGCTCCAAGATGTTGCCCTCACGGAATCCAAGCTGTTTCATCACCTTATACACGGCATTGATAACCGTTGGTGGCGTGTAGAAAGCGGTCAGAGTGCTTTCTCTTGCGGAAGCGTATTCCTCCGGTGTCAGGATGTTTTTCAGCATCCCGAACTCTGTCTGCCAAGAACCTGCTCTCTCGTCAAAGGCTTCGGGAATACCGCCCCAGCCCACATATTTAGAGAGGATGATCTGCTCGTCCGGTGTGGCGAAGCGGTTTTCTTCCTGACACCTTTTCAGAACGGTGATTGCCGCATAGTTGCGGTGGAAGCGTTCTTTCTTGTTGACCTCCTCGACCTCGTGAGAAGCAAGGTCAAAGGTATGACGGTCTGCCATTGGGATTTCTGGATGAATATCAAAGGTCTGCACCCGGCTTTTCTTCGGATGCTCCCAAACAGGGGTAAGAGGTGCTTCCACCTGTGCAAGTTCTTCCTCGGAGAGATAAACAAGGTCGTCAAAGGACAGTGCTTGCAGTCCTTTTTCGGTCAGTTCTTCAAGGGACACATACTGCTCACTGCGGATGACCTTGCCGTCTGCAAGAGTTTCGATGCGGAAATCCACAAGATTGACCCTTGCCTGTATTTCGTGCTTGTCGTCCTCAGTCGTGGTGTAGGCAACGCCGACATCAGCAAGGTTGGTATAGTCCGCACCGTCCTCACGCTGATACTCCTCACGGCAAAAATTATCAATGAGACGCTTCGCCTTGTCCAGAGGATTTTCCGGCAAATACGGGCTGTCGATGATCTCAAAGCCCTTGGGCGGTGGGTCAAGCTGGGTGATAAAACTGTACGGAATGGTGTTGCCGTCCTTGTCCTTATACAGAACAATACTCATCGGCACACCGTAGTAGTTTTCCTCCTTGATGTCCTTCTCAAACTGATAAGGACTGGTGTACTCGATGCTTTCACCGACCTTGCCGTCCGTGCCGAGATAGTCGATTCTGCCGATAGGTTTGGACTCGATGGGTGCTTCCTTCGTGGTGGAAACCACGGTGCGGGTAATGCGTTTACCGTCCTCTAAGGCGTTGACCTCTATATCGTACCCTCTGTCGGTCAGCATTGTAAGGTAGGTTTCCAAGCGGTGCTGCGGGAATCCCACCATAGGGACACGGGTGTTATGACCATTGGCACGAGTAGTCTGTGTCAGCTCAAGAGCAGTCCCGACGACCTCTGCGTCATCAGCATAGGCTTCAAAGAAGTCGCCCACCTGATAGAGCAAAAGGCTACTCGGATTGTCTGCTTTGGTTTTAAGATACGCCTGATAGAACTCCGGCAAAGCAGCATCCTTTGACTTTTCTCTTTCTGCCGTCTGTCTGATACGCTCCACAACACTTTGCGGCAAGTCCTGCACATAGAAGGTGATCTCACCTTCGGGGGAGATATGAGCAATGTTCTGATAGTCCCCATTGACCTCCACGGCACGGTTCCAAACGGTCAGACCGTTGCCGAGATAGCCCATCCCGATGTCGAACTCAACCGCCTTTTCTTCGGGCTGTTTAATAGCGACCTTCAAATGGTCATTCAGCGGGTTCTCCTGCACCTTGCTGTCGAACTCAGTTCTCGTCATTTCCTTGTTGAAAAGCGGAAACTGCGTATCATAGAGCATTACACGCTCATCATCAAAGGACAGGATTTCATACTCGTTTGCGCCGAGATAGACGGTGCTGCCGAGGTGGTACTCATATCGCTCATTTTTCGGCTCTGCCTTTTCGGAAGGTGCGGTAGACAAGATTTCTTTCTTCCTGCGTTCCTCGGCAAGCTCTGCTCGGCGTTCCTCCTGCCTTTGCAACCATTCAGGATACTGTGCCTTTTCCTTGGGGTTCAGGTAACGGTCGAGTTTTATCAGCTCGGCAATGCGCTTCTCTACCTGACTCCATTTCAGGTCGATATGAGGTTTATCGCTTCCGATGCCTTTAGAAATACGGATACCTTTGCCGTCGTGCTGCTCATCAATATTGGCTCCGACAATAGCCGGATAGACTCCGCCCCAGCCGTATTCATTTTTCAGAAAATCTGCGTTTTCCTTTGCAGACAGGCTCTTTTGGAACTGCTCATAGATTCGCATTTTCCCCTCAGAAATGCCGCTGCCACGGGTGAGGACAGCATCGATGATCTCCTGAGAGAAAGTAAAAGCAGAGGGCTTTCGTTCCTCTGCTCCTGCTGTCATCAAGCTCAACTGCCCGTCAATGGACGGCTGCGGCTTCATCGTGTCCTGCAACTCCCCAAGCAGCCGCATCGCTTCAAAGTGCTGGGCGATCACGCCCCAATCATAGAAACTCTGTGCCGTGCGGGAGAGATAACTGCCCTCCCAAAGCTGCAACACATTCTGATAGGTCTTGTAGCCCACACGCCGTCCATCGCTCAGAATGACCTCGGTATAGTCGTTGTTGAAAATGCGCTTGATATAAGAAATACGGGCGTTCTCATCAGCGGTAGCTTCAAAGAATGCCCGTATCTCGTCTTTGCTTGCTTTCAGGTGCGGCGTAGTGCCGAGGATTTCACGAACGGTGTCGTCGCCGCCAAAGAACGGCAGGCTTTTATCCTCGTGGCTTCGGTCGTAGTAGTCTAAGCGAAGATTACCTCCGCCATCACGATCTCCTGAACCCGGCTCCGGATACTGTTCATCTTCCGAACCCAGCTCATCATATCCGTCGCTTTCAGATTCTCCGTCACGCCCTCCGACGCTGCCATCTGCTCCGTCAGCATCTGTTCCAGCTCGTTCGCTCTGCGCTCCGTGTCGTTCAGATGCTCGTTCAGGGCGCAGCTCGTCAGCAGGTTGTAGTAGCGTACCTTGTGATGCTCCTTCAGGAACTTCTTCCGCATCCGGGCGTACCTGCCCATCGACAGCTCCGGCTGCTCCGGCATTGTCAGATCGGGGAGCAGATAATCCCCCTGCCTCGTGTAAGTGATCTCGTTCATCGTCAGGACTCCTTTCGGTTTTTTCTTTGCCTACATTGTAATCGGCTTTGGTTTTCTCTGCAATTATGCGATTTTGACGGTCGAGGGCAAGAATGGTGCGGGAAATCTCCGCAAGTCCCATCTCCGCAATATCGCTGGTGGCATAGCCGAGGGCGTTCAGCGTGGCAGGGGTCGTAAAATTCACCACATCCCGAAGGTCATCGGGTTCAAAGTATTCTCCGGCTTCAATGCCCAGGCGGGTCATCGTCATATAGGCGACGCTGTTTCGCACCGCCGTTTTGAAAATGTGGGTGATTTCTTCTTTGGATACGCCGTCCAAGAAGCTGTCTTTCACGCTGTAGATCAGATCGGGGAGATAGTCGGGGATGTTGTCCTCTACGGCATTTCTTGCCGCCGACTCGATGGCAACGGCAAGGGTTTCCTTGTCGTTCAACTCTCCGAAGGTACTTTCCAGCGTGTCGATCACTTCTGCCGTGTATTCGTCCCGCATTTGCCAAATGGGAACTCTGCGGGAAAAGCGGCTTGGATGCGTGTCGGAAATATCGAAGTAGTGGACAAGTCGCTGGCGGCGTTGGTCGGCATCCTCAAAGACGGCAATGCCGTGTGCGCCACGATTGACCCATCGCCCGAACTTTTGGTTCCAGTCGTCTATTTGAAGAACGGCGGTGGCGTCCGGTCGCTGTGCGTGTACCAAAAGCTGCTCGTCAAAGCGCAGACGGTAGTTGTAGCAGGCAGAGCGGAGAAACGCTTCCCAGCTTTCGGGGTTTGCAACGACCGTTTTGCAGGTTCGGTTATACAGCTCCGAAATGAAGTCGTATTTTCGTGCCATCGGCGGACACCTCCTTATCGTTCATAGTCTTTTGGCTTGATGGCTTTGCCGTTCTCATCATAGCTCTTGGGTTTGGCGGCAATGGAGTCCCACCGGATCATAGAACCGGCAAGCATCGCCTGCTCCTGTGCCTTAGTCACGCCCAACTTTTCATTGAACTTGTCTTTGATTGCTTCGTTCTCCGCACGGTTCCCGTCGCTAAAACTTGTGGCGGTATAGCCCTTTTGCCAGCGGTCGATTTGAATGACTTCGCCGGTAGACGGCAATACGGAATAGCACATCGGAGGCAAGGGCGGCTCCATTGGAGCGTAGGTACAGCCGCCTTGCTCCATACGCTCGGCAAACTCGCAAATGTGAAAGAGATTGCGTCCGACCTCTGTGTGATAGTTGTCAATATAGCGGCAGGGATAGCTTTCCGTCTTACCGTCACGATCAGTCACGACGATGCGCTCACCGTCCGGGATACGGAACAGCTCTTTATAGTGGCTGTCAATAAAGCGAATATCCCGGTTGGCTTCTTCGATGTGCTTGTCCAGCCATTCCTTTACATAGCAGAGGCAGTAGAAGTTATAGTCGCCCCTCGTTGGATTACAGCGAAGCACGAACGCATATTTCTCGGTATCTGCTCGGAAGCCGAACTCAGTGGTATAAGCACCCTGCATTTCGCTTTCCTTGTTCTCACGCCCATAACGCACCATCTGAGAACGGCTTTGAAGCAGTCCGTACTCCTCGGAGCGCAGGGCGTTGATTACATCGTCCAAGTCCCGCTTGAACTCATCGCTTTTCCATTGCGGTCGGGTATCAAACCAAGTGGTATAAAACTGATCGCCGCTTGAGCCGAAGTCCCCACGCAGATAACCGATATTGCCTGTCTGCCCTTGAAGCTGCGAGCTTTGAGCGTAGGTGTATTTGCGTTCGGGAACGGTCAGCGGTCGCAGTGTGAAATCTGTCATTATCTTGCGCCCCTTTCTTGCGGTGTTCGTTGTTTTGGGATGTCAAAGCCGTAAACGGCGGCGATCTCATCCCCAAGTCGCCGGGTCAGCCGGGTAATATCGGCTCGTGTGGCTTTGCCGTGATAGATTTTATCTCTCAGGTTCTCCATCTGCGTTTCGGAAACGCCGTCTTTGAACACACGGTAGAGATAGTGATTTGTGCCGTCGTGGTGAGTTGCATCGGCACGAAGATCGCCGTACTTATCTACATACCATTCGGTATAGTCGGTGTCGGCATACAGGCAATCTCGGATGTTGCCGGAGGGGATGTCCTTGTAGCCCATCATTCTGCCGTTCCATCTGCCGATGTTGCCAATGACAATGATTGGCTGGGAAAGCTGAACATTCAGGTTGACTCGCTCATCGGAGAGGTAGTCGTAATTGGTTTCCTCCATCCACTCATAGAGTGCCTGCTCATCATTCGGGTCGTCGTCCAGTTCATTAGCTTCAAGGAACTCCTTGTAATCCTCTCGCCAGTCGTCCACATCAAGGTTTTGGTTGCTCCAAATGATGTGGCGGTCATTCGGTCGTGTCGCTTGGCTCATCTGTTCCACCTCCCAAGTATGAGAAAAGGCGATTCTTTGCGACCTGCTCCTGAAGCTCGGTGATGACCGTCATATCCGGAACGGTCACATCGGGGATTTTCAGAATCGTCGGCAAGGTCAGCGCCTTCAAATCCTTTTCGGTTTTACAGCCTGCGTCAAAGAGTTTTGCCAGCACCTTCATCTTCTGCTGCAAGCCCTGCTCGCCTGCGGTTTTCTTTGTTGCCATAGAAATCTGCCTCCTTATCGCTCGTGGTCTTTTCCTTGAATTGTGCGGCTAAAAGCAGCTGCTTTTTCTTTTGCCCAATCAGGCATACGCTCCGGCTTTATTTCACCCAGCACATCCATACGCTCAAAACGGGTATTCTTGCCGTCATAGAGGTTTTTGCAAAATACGGCGCTGCCACGGGCATTTGCTGAAGCTCCAAAGCCACCGGTCACATAATAGAGTTGCCGGTCAGCTCGTTGGTACTCCGGCTTGAGAACAGCCGGATTGATGGCAATGATTTTGCCGTTGATGTCGTTCTTGTAGTGGTCGGGGATACAGTCTACCTGAGTGATAACCGTAACGGGAATATCCAGTTTTTCAACCTCTGCCCGAAACTGCTCGGCATCTTTCTTGATGCGCTCTGCAAAGAACAGTGCCGCATCAATATAGTCGTCACCAACGGCGCACTCGCTAAACTTCTCAAATATGTCGTTTCGCTCTCCGTAGCAGCAGAGGAAGCGTTCTCCGTTGGCACTCTGCTCATTCTCAGCAAGGATGATTTCACGGGAGCCGATGTTCACGGCGCAGAGGACGGTGTAATCACCGACCTTTCTCTTTTCATTTTCCATAGAAATCACCGTCCTTAGTTCATAACATAGTTGGAATAAAGATGCTGCATCCTCTTTCGTGCTTTTCGGCATTCGGGAGAACAAGCCAATTCTGGGTGTTCAGACTGGATTTTTGCTCTCGTCCTACGGACACTTTCAAAATGGGGTAGTTCGAGTTCCTTGTAGTTCTTCATCACGACCTCAAAAGGCATTTTTCCAACCGAGTTTTCATTGCTGTAAAAGCTGTTACACACGAGAAGATACAACATCATATCGTCGCTTCGTGCGTCAACATTGGTTTTGAGAATGGAAATAACCCTATCCTCAATCTTTTTGAGATGGTTCATTGCGTACCTCCTTGTGATATAGAAAAGGGGCGGAGTTTTTGCTCCGCCCCTTGGATAATCAGCTCACTTCTTGTTTTTCGATCTAATCTGCAAGAAGATAAAGCCGCCGATGATAAAGGCTACCAGTACGATAGCCACGATGGTTTTAAGTTCCATTAGTTACGATCCTCCTTCTTCTTTTTCTTGAATCCGATAACGCCGCACACAGCGATGCCCACTGCGGACAGTCCTGCAAGGGCATAGAGCAGCGGCAGATTGGTGGTATCGCCGGTCTTAGGCGTATCACGCAGAACATTGTGCATCTCCACAATGGTTGTGGAGCCGAGTTTGACCGTTGCCTTCTTATCAGCAGGGATAACATACATCGAAGAAGCCGAGTTGCTTACCTCAGAAATGGAGTAGTCCCCGATGCGAAGCCCGTCAATGAAGATCTCACCCTTGTCATTGGTTTCAAGGATAATGTCATAGCCATTTGCTCCGGTAATTCGGAAAGCGAAGCCTTTGACCTTGCCGTCAGAGGAGGTCTTGACAATTTTCAGGTTGCCACGCATAGCATCATTGACGAAGCCGACACCTGCCTTGTTCTCCACCTCGTAGGTCTTGCCGTTGGTGTCGATCATCACTTCATACACGCCGGTATCAAGAACAAATCCCTCCGGTGCTTTGGTTTCCTTGACGAAGTAGCGACCGTAGAACAAGTCGTTCATACTGTATTCGCCCTTTTCCTTTTCGGTCAGTGTGCCGAGCAGTTCATCACCGTTGTCCAGCTTGCCGGTTGCGTTACTGTCCTTATAGACCTCAAAGGTCGCTCCGGTCAGCTTATTGTCAGGATATTCGGAATCCACCTTGGTCAGATGGATGTTGCCACGGACATATTTGTTGACGATTTCAATCTCCACGACCTGACTGTCTGCGCCGATGGTCACGGGATAGATGGTGTCATCCAGCACGAAGCCGGCGGGCTGTTCGATTTCACGGACATACCAAGTGCCGTAAGGGATGCTCTCAAAAGAAAAACTACCATCTTCAGCAGAAGTGGTAGTCATCAGAGCGTTTTCCTTTGTAAACTCGCCGTCATCCGTGCGGAACAATCCGATCAGCGCACCGCCGAGGGAATCGCCGTTTTCATCGACCTTCTTACCGGAAACAGAACCGTAGATCAGCTTGTTTTCAACAGCATTCCCATCATTGACAGCGATTTTCACCACCGCTGTATCCTGACCGGCATACCCAAAGGTAACGGGATACTTGGTATCGGAGAGCTTGTAGTGACTGTCGGTAGCAAGCTCCTGCACATAGTAACTTCCAAAAGGAAGGTCAGTCTTGATTTTTGCCGTTCCGTCCTCATTCAGAGAGATGATCTCAACAAGACCATTTGCGGGAATGGAAGTGCCACTGGCAGACACGATTTCCTCGGCGGCGAACAGCCCAAAGGAAATGTTCTTCATTTCACCGTTATTGCCAATGCCGAAGTGCTCATTCTGCTCGATGGACTTTACAAGGCTGATCTCCACCCTCTGACGCTCGTTCTCGAACGAAGTCGCCGTTTCTGTTACGGCAACATACTGACCGGCGTAGACAAGCTCGACGCAGTGGGGCTCCGGGTTGAGTACCATCCCGTGGGGTGCAGTGATCTCACGCACCTCATATTTGCCAAGGTAGAGTTCACGGCTCACGGCTGTGCCGGTTGCATCGGTTGTAACGGTGTCTACGACCTCGCCCTTCTGATTTCGGACAGTGCCGTCCTGCGTGATAATATCCTCAGCGGCGACGATCTCATAGACCGCACCGGGAAGTCCACGCTTTTCATACTGCGGCTGATAGATGGTGGGCAGTTCGTTTCCGCTTTCATCTACGCCGCCGATGACGGAAACGCCGAAGAACACCTCGCCGTTTTTTTCCACGGTGATGGTGCCTTTCTGTGCCATATTTGGCTTATCCACTTTTACTACCGTAACCCCGCTTTCTTCTGTGGAATTATCCTCCGTGACATCGAAATACACGGGCGTTTCATCGAGGACATAGCCGTAGGGAGCCTGTACCTCGACAATAGAGTACCCCTTTCCAAAGGGCAGCTTTTCCGGCGTAACAAGAGAACCTTCTGCATTGGTGTAGAACACATCAATGGTGGTGGGCGTCGGGTAAGTGAAGGTCATTGTTACGGGATTGCCTTCCGGATCATAAATCTTGAAGCCTGCACCGGCATAAGGGATGGTCTTGCCGGTTTCTGCGTCCTGCTTCACGATCTTGATGAAGCTGTTAAAGGGTGCATTGTTGATAAGGTAGCGATAAGTCGCCCCATTTTGAGAGATGAACACATCAAAGTCGGGCATCAGCTCGCTGCCTTCCCAGCCGGAAACCTGATGGACGGTGTAGATGCCGTAAGGCATATCCTTGGTCTGGGCAAAGCCGTTTTCATCACAGGTGAGATAATCACGCTCAGTGTCCTCGGCAACCTCGTAGCTGCCTGCGGCTTTCAGGTACACAGCAAACTCTGCGCCGCTTTCGGGTGTTTCAATCTGTGTTTCACCGTTATCGGTGTGCTTAATAATGGCGATATTACCCTTTACGACCTGCTCGGTCACATCATTTGTCGTCTGATTGTGCTCCACGGTATAAAGCTGCGGCTCTGCACCGACCTTATGAACGGTGGAATCAAGCAGATAGCCCTCGGAGGGTGTGATCTCTCGCACCGTCCAGCCGTTATCGCAGATATACTCCTTAGTAACGAACTGCCCGTTTTTGTCGGTGGTGTAGGTATCCACAAGGGTTTCGCCCTTATAGATGCCGTAAACAGCACCGGCAAGAGAAGCATCACCCTGCGCCGTGCCGGTTTCGGCATCGCTCTTGGTAACGGTCACGGAAAACTTCTTCAAAATATTGAGGAAGCTACGGTTCGTGACCTCGTTCCAGTTGATAGGCGCAGACTGCGCTTCGGGAACAACATAGCGAACAGCAGTATCCACCTCCTCCACGGTGTAGGGGGTGGAACCGGAGATGAGGACATTTTCAAAGGTCGCTACGCCGTTTACATCGGTTACGGCATACTCGTCCACGGCAATGCCGGAGAGTGAAGTGCCGTAAAGGTGGAAGGTCACGCCTTCGTTGAGATTGTCCTCCGAGGACTTCACGATCTGCAAATCTCCACGCTTGAGCTTGTTGTTGAAGTTTACGGTAGAAACCTGACCGGAAACCACCGTAACACGGCGGGACTCCTGCGGCTCATACTTGTCGTAGTCCATTTCGGTCACGGTGTAAACGCCGGGCATCAGGTTGTCGATCTGAATCTCGCCCTTGAAGTTGGTCTTGACGGTCTGATTGATGCCGTTACCGGTGACGGTAAAGGTGAGGTTATCCACCTTGCCGTCCTCAGAGGTTTTGACGATCTTGGCAGAGCCGTAGGACACCTTCAGATTGAGGAATGCCTGCACGGGGTCATTAACCTTTTGAGCGTAGCTGACAACATCCTGAATACCGCCTCCGGGAGCATATCTTCCATCCGTCCAAGTAATGATACCTCGGCGGGCTGAACCGGTCTTATTTGCAGTAATTCTTACGCTGTCAGAGGGTGCGGTAGCCGCCGTAATGACGAGCTTATTTCCGTTGACTCTGAAAGAAATGCCATCTTCATTAGCAGAAAAGATGTAATCGGAAAGCACACGGTTGTGGTCTGTCAGGGTAGCGGTGTAACTGCTACCGTCCCATTCCAACTCCACGCTCTGCGCTCTGTTCGGGTTTTTTGACATAAAGCTGGGGATGGCAGAGTGACGCTGAACGCTTGCTTCAATACTGTCATAGTAATCGCAAAACAGGTCATACAGCGGATGGGCAGTGCTGATAACGCCCTTAACAGCATCGTAGCTACCGGGGCTTACATAATCGAAGTCCTCGTCACGCTCACCGACAACGGTTTCCCAAATGAGAACCTGTGTTGCCATAGCTTCCGCCAGCGTTGCGGCATCGCCGGCGTTCTGAGAGCGCCAGGAACCACTGATCGGTCCCGTATAGCCGTACTGCATAATGCGACCAATGAATAGCTTCATATCGTAGGGAGAAATGGTGCCGTTGAAATCCGAGGGAAGGTTATCCCAAAAGGTTTCATCCTTACTGGTATAGCTGTCGCCGGTTTCCTGCGGCGTCCCCGGCTCAATGCAGTAGCAGATATTGCCGTCATACGAATGGAGCGCCCGAATGATGGTATAGTTGGAGGCGCCAAGGAACCAGCCGTTCATAAACCGGAGTTCAGGGTGTCCCCAAGTACCGCTGTAGTCGAGATTTGCATCGCCGCTTCTCGGAAAAGAAATGAGATAGACTTCCGCTTGCTCTCCCGCGGCAAAGGCAGTAGTCGTGCCAAGTCCCATAAATGCGGACAGGCACATCACGAGAGAAAGCAGTCCTGCAATTCCTCGCTTGAAAAGATGTGTTTTCATTGTGTTGATTACCTCCTTGAAAACGAAAAACGCACCGTACATTGACGATGCGTTTCGGGTGAAATGTGTTTTGTTGTTATGCGTAGCCGATATAGATTTCATAAGAGCCGCTTCCGGTCTGCTCATACCAAATCCACACATCGGTGATGTCGCCGTCCTTGGCATATCGGTCGAGATAGCCACGAATATCCCGTTCGGTGTATTTGCATTTTACACCTGCGGCGATGGGGTTATCCCAGCAATACACGGCTCCGCTGTCAAGTGCAAGTCCGATGCTCTCGGCATAGCTCTTGGCAAAGCCGATCCAATAGCCGATGTCAAATGTCGGCTCTGTTGGTTCTTCCTGCGGCGGTTCGGTCGGTTGTGGTTGTTCTGCCGATTTTGGTTCTTCCGTTGCCGGAGGTGTGGGCTGTTCTTTTTCTGTCGGGGCAGCGGTTTCCGGTCGGCGTTCGGACTCGTCTGTTTTCTTTTCAGGTTCGCTCGGCTGTGGCAGCACCGCCGTGCTGTGGTCAGCCTGATCGGGAACCTCTGTTGTTTGGGTGTCACTTTCCGATATGCTTGCCGGGAACTCTGCGACACGGTTGTCTGTTTGCGATTCTGTGCTTTGGGGACGGTCAACCTCCGTTTTCTTTTCTGCCTGAGCCGTTTCTGATTCGCTGGGGACGATGTTACTGTCCGAAGAAGAAATAGGATCGGGCGTTTCTGCAATATGCGAGGCGTTGTTGCATCCCGTAGTCAGACACAGAAACACGGCGAGTAGAATAACTGCGATTTTGGATTTCATACGCTTCACTCCCTTCGTCAACATTCTACCCGATACACTCCATTCAGACAAAGGTGCGTTCTAAGACGCAACTTTTCATCATACCGCCAAAGGGCTGAATCCTGAATTGTGCGATCTCTGCCTCACTCTTAGATAGACTTAGCTTAGAGAGATAGAGTGAATTTAAGAGATAGATATTTATTCTCGGATAGTCTGGTAGTTATTCAGGGGATGGAGTGTGAGGAAGGGGACGGCAGGAAACATACTCCGCCTGCATTTAGCGGCTGTCACGCTCTGCCCGCTGACGAAGAAAGCGGTTGTAATGCTCCAGTGCTTTGACCACATAATCCTCCGTCTGCGCCAGCGGGATATTCTTCGGAATCAGGCCTCTCACCTTGTCCCCACGCAGGACGATTTTCTCACGCTGGTTGGGCTTTTCCTCGCTCATAATGGCGGAGATCACCTCCGGCGTGAGCTTGCCGTCCGTGAAGAACTGGCGCATCCGAATGGTCTGTGCGTGGGAAGGGGTGCATTGATTCAGGTCGATTTCATCGACCACCGCCCGTTGACTGTCCTCGTCCAAATAGGAAAGCTCCACCGCAGGGCGCATCTTGATCTGCCCCTCGTCCACATAGTCACGCAGTTCCGGGACAAGGTATGTCAGGCGTACATATCGCTGAATTTGCGTTTGACTTTCGCCACTTTGCTCTGAAAGCTCAACCCGTGAAAAATTTAGTCCCACTGGGACTAAATTATCTTTGCTCGGTCTGCCTGCTTGCCGTTTCATCGCTTCCAGCCGCATCTTGTAGGCAAAGGCTTTTTCGCTGGGCAGTATCTGCGACCGTTGAAAATTACTTTCGACCATAAGAATGGTGGCTGCGTCCCGATCAAGGTCTACGACCTCGCAACGGAGCGTATCAAAACCGGCAATCTCACAGGCTCGTTTTCGCCTGTGACCGGAAACCAGCTCGTATCTGCCATCCTCTTTGGGACGAACGGTAGCCGGAGTAATGACTCCTCGCTCCTTGACGCTCTCCACAAGCTGTATCATATCCTCGTCGTCCCGCACCTTAAATGGGTGGCCTGGAAAATCGTCAATCAGCTCAAGGGGAATATCTCGGATTTTACTGAGCTTGACATCATCCCGAAGCTCCTGTGTAGAAAACAGGTCATCGAGCGTCGGCAGAGTGAAGTCGCTCTTTCTTCCTGCCATCGGCAGACACCTCCTTTGCGAACTCAGCATAAGCCCTTGCAACCGGACTGCTCGGCTCATACTTGTAGATGCTTACACCCTTGGAAGCGACCTCTGCGGCTTTCACTGCCATAGGAATGGAGGAACGGTATATCTTAATAACGCTCCCAAAGTTCTTTCGCAGTGCGTCGGCAGTGCTTTTTGCGAGGTTGGTGCGGTTATCTACGATGTTCAATAGGATACCGTCGATTCGTAGGCTCGGATTGATGTACTGCCTGACCTTTCCAATGGTCTGCATCAGTTGGGTCATTCCCTTTGCCGGAAGATATTGCGCCTGCACGGGAATGATTACGCTATCTGCCGCCGCCAACGCATTCAGAGTTACCATACCGAGCGAAGGCATACAATCAATCAGTACATAGTCATAATTGTCTTTGACCTTACTCAGATAGCTTCTCAGAATGGTTTCACGGCTCATTGCGGTGACAAGCATCATTTCCATAGCAGACAGCTCGATGTTGGCAGGGAGCAGATCGACATTTTCCTCGTGATGCAGAATACCGCTTTGTGGGTCTGAATGATCCTCACGGATAACCCCGGAAAGTTTGTCGGTAATGGTCGTCGTAAGACTGTCATTATCTCGCCACCCAAGGCAAGTTGTGAGGTCGCCCTGCGGGTCGGCATCTACAAGGAGTACCTTCTTGCCGAGTCGTGCAAGCCCGACACCCAAATTGACCGTTGTGGTCGTTTTGCCTGTGCCGCCTTTTTGGTTGCATATCGCTATGGTTTTACAGTTTGGCATTTCGCTTTTCCTCCTTCTTATTAGATTTGGATCGCTTGATCCACCAAAACACAGGAAGCGAGTCCTGTGCTTTGGTGGTCGCATTTAACTCGATCTCATCCCCCAAATGCGTAAAAGGAAATCAACAGGCGTTCGGCTGCTGACCGAACTCATAGGAATCTCACCTCTGCCGGGTACTCCGCCAGCCCCATAGGGAAGTATCATTGTCCCTGAATCGTTTCATCGCCTTATCCGTAGCAAGCGGATATTTCAGAATG